>Ga0209653_1001095_pt1 | contig 22336 bp, 24 predicted proteins | sample SaaInl6LU_22_DNA_FD_184644 | JGI IMG/M metagenome (GOLD analysis project Ga0209653, IMG submission 184644) | Marine microbial communities from expanding oxygen minimum zones in the Saanich Inlet - ESP_116LU_22_DNA (SPAdes) (version 2) | ecosystem: Environmental > Aquatic > Marine > Intertidal...
AAAAAGATTTAAATAGAATTATGGCAAATCATAAATCAGCACTGAAGCGTATTCGTCGTAACGAAGCAGCTCGTTTACGTAATCGTTACCAACACAAAACGGTTCGTACCGCGATTAAGAAACTTCGTGGAGAAGAGAGTAAAGAAGAAGCAGAGAAGCAACTTCCTTCTGTTATCGGTATGATCGATAAATTAGCTAAGAAGAACATCATCCACACCAACAAGGCATCTAACCTAAAGAGTAAACTTACTCGTTTAGTTGCTCAGTTATAATTAGCTGCCCTTTTAGTAGTTGGTGATACAGCGATATTAAAAAAGCGCGCTCTTTTGGAGCGCGCTTTTTTTTATGCCTTAATTTTTGGCCTGCTATTCGTTCATGGTTAACAAGAACTCTTCGTTATTTCGAGTTTGTTTAATACGCTGCTCGATAAATTCCATAGCCTCAACAGGGTTCATGTCTGCTAAATACTTGCGAAGAATCCACATACGTTGAATAGTGCTGTCATCTAATAGTAGATCGTCTCTTCGTGTTGATGATGAGATTAGATCAATGGCAGGGAATATTCTTCGATTCGAGATTCTACGATCTAGTTGAAGCTCCATGTTACCGGTTCCTTTGAATTCTTCGAAAATAACCTCATCCATTTTAGAACCTGTTTCGGTAAGAGCGGTTGCAATAATTGAAAGAGACCCTCCGTTTTCGATATTACGAGCCGCACCAAAGAATCGTTTTGGTTTGTGAAGTGCATTAGCATCGACACCACCACTTAATACTTTTCCTGATGCAGGTTGTACCGTGTTGTAAGCTCGGGCTAGTCTTGTGATAGAATCTAAAAGAATCACTACATCGTGACCACACTCAACAAGTCGTTTAGCCTTTTCAATAACGATATTGGCAACGCGTACATGTTCAGAAGCTTCTTTATCGAAGGTCGATGCTACGACTTCTCCACGTACGTTACGCTGCATATCGGTAACTTCCTCAGGACGCTCGTCAATCAAAAGTATTATTTGATAGACTTCGGGATGATTGGCTGCAATCGCATTCGCGATGTCCTTTAATAACATGGTTTTACCCGTTTTTGGTTGGGCGACAATCATACCTCTTTGGCCTTTTCCGATCGGTGAAAACAGGTCGATAATACGTGTTGAAACCGTACTTCTGGCACCTGCTACATTGAATTTTTCTTTAGGGAAGAGTGGTGTTAAATGTTCGAAAGAAACACGATCTCTAACCACATTAGGATCAAGACCGTTAATCTTATTCACTTTGATCAGTGGAAAGTATTTTTCACCTTCTTTTGGCGGACGAATACTTCCTAAGACGGTATCTCCTGTTTTTAATCCGAATAGTCGAATCTGAGATTGAGATACATAGATATCATCTGGTGAAGCTAGATAATTGTAATCTGATGAACGTAAAAAACCGTAGCCATCAGACATAATATCTAAAACGCCTTCACTATCGATAAGCCCTTCAAATTCGTGTTCAGGTTGCTTGTATCGATTCTTTAATTCTTTGTCGTAATTATGTCTATCGTAATTAGCACCTTTCTCGTTTTGACCTTTGTTTCGGTCGTTACCTCTGCGATCATTCTGACGATCGTTTTGACGATCACTTCGATCATTCTGACGATCATTATTTCGTCGATCGTTGTTGCGCTGTTGATTTCTAGGTCCTTTTTGAGCATTTTCAGAGGGTTGCTCTTCTTTACCTTCTATTCTGACTTCTTGTTTTGCCTCGTTGCTTACCCCTTCGGTAGGAGTTTTTTGAGTTCTAGCACGAGGTCTTCTCTTTGATTGGGTATTCTGATCTTCGTTTACCGTATCAGTAACCGTCGATTCTTCTTTAGAACTTTTTTCCTTGATCTCATGTTTAGCTACTTCTTCAGGTTTTTGAGCCTGAAGGTCTAGTATTTGATAAATGAGATCTTGTTTCTTTAAAGTCTTGTAACGTGCAATTTTAAGAGTCGCTGCAATTTCTTGTAAATCAGCTAGCTTTTTCGCTTTAAGCGTTTCAATTTCAAACATGTATAGTAAAGGAAAGAATTAAGTCAAGAGATAAATGCGGTAGTGTGAAGTGTGGTAGTAACCGCCGACTACATTGCAATGATACAAATAAAAATTAAAAGCAACTGTTTTATTAAAAAAAACCATCCTAATTTTGACCTATGATTCAACGAATTCAAACGCTTTATTTAACCCTTGTTGTTTTGTTGTCTGTCGTTTTAATATACGGAGTACAGGCATCAATTTTAGGCCTTGGTTTTCAGGGTTCTACAGGGGTTTTAGTATTTGGAGAAGGGGTGTTAAGTATACTTTTAGCTGTTGGATCTATTTTTTGGTATAGAAATCGTCAAAATCAGTTCGTCATCAATCGATTGAATCTGATTTCACAACTTTTTTTACTAGGATTTTTCGTTTATCGATCGCTAAATGTATCCGGAGAGGTTGCCACCTCTGAGAAGGGTATTGGGATGTTGATTCCGATCTTTTCTATCGTTTTTCTCGTCCTGGCCAACAGGGCAATCAAAAAGGATGAAGATCTCGTAAAATCTGCTGATCGTTTGCGTTAAAACCGGATATCTTAGTAGTATTAGTGCGGGAAAAGCTCAGGGAAACCTGGGCTTTTTCTATTTACGGACCGCTCCGCGCGTACCAAATTCAATCACTTGTAAGTTTTTAATTTGATCGTTATCAATCTCAAACTGTAAGCCGGTACGTACCTTGTGAAATCCATGGGTTCCAGCAGCTCCAGGATTCATATGTAAATGACCGTACTGCTTATCATTCATGACTTTTAAAAGGTGAGAATGTCCGCAAATTACAAGCTTAGGCTGGTGCTGTTCTATTAAAGATCTGACTCTTGGGTGGTATCGCTTTGGGTATCCGGCAATATGGGTCATTAACACTTTGACATTTTCACACATAAATATCAAATCTTCGGGATATTGGCTTCTTTGAAGGTGATCATCAATGTTCCCATAAACCGCTTTAAACGAAGATACCTTTGCAATTGCATCGCTGACTGACGTATTTCCTATGTCTCCTGCATGCCAGGTTTCGTCCGCTTTACTGGCGTAGTTAAGTATCCTCTCGTCACAGTAAGAATGGGTATCAGATAGCAGGAAGATTCTGGTCATGGTAACGTATCTTTGCCTTCAAAGATAATTCTTGCATTGCGTTATTTCATTCAAATAGCATTTAATGGTTCTGAGTACCATGGCTGGCAAAGACAGCCTAATGCCTGCAGTATACAACAAACCTTAGAGGAAGCTTTAAGTACCTTATTGGGTTCTGAAATTGCCATCGTAGGTGCGGGTCGTACGGATGCCGGAGTTCATGCCGCAGAGATTTATGCTCATTTTGATTATGAAAATCCTCTTGATTTAGAAGATTTAATTCATAAACTCAATCGATTTTTATCGAAAAGTATTGCGATACAAACGATTCGTAGGGTGTCTAATGAGGCACATGCACGTTTTGATGCTACTTCAAGGTCGTATCGTTACCTTATTGAGACTGATAAAAATCCGTTCAATACCGATTTCGCACACTTTATAGGACTACCACTAGACCTAGAACAGATGAATAAAGCGGCTGAATTCCTCATCGGTAAGCAGGATTTTGAATGCTTTTCTCGATCACATACCGATGTAAAAACATTTATTTGTGATGTTAAAGCAGCATCATTTACCAAAGAAGGAAGTTTGATTCGTTTTGAAATTACCGCTGATCGTTTTCTGCGAAACATGGTACGTGCTGTAGTCGGTTCACTGTTAGAGGTGGGACTAGGGAAACATTCTCCCGAATGGATTCAGGAGGTTATTCAGTCAAAATCTCGATCGAAAGCCGGCGCATCCGCACCGGCAAAAGGACTATCTTTAACCGCTGTGAATTACCCCAATTCAATCTGGAATGAGTAAAAAGGAGGCTTCGGCTAAGAAATCTTTTGATATCAAGCTTTTTTCGAGAGTATTCTCGTATACTACACCTTATCGTGGAATCTTTATCATATCGGTTCTCTCGGCTATCTTAATTTCTGCATTTTCTGTACTTACTCCTTCCTTAGTGGGTCGTTTGATTGATGAGGCAATTACCCAGCAAAATGCCGAGTTATTACTTCAGCTGATTATTGCCATGGCGGCAGTTCTGTTTGGAGAAGTTTTCTTTCAATTACTCTTTACCTATACTGCGAATCTACTTGGTGAGTCGATCATCAAGGATTTAAGAACTCATTTATTTTCTCGAATGATTCGATTTCGAATGACTTATTTCGATAAGTCATCTGTTGGGATACTGGTAACCCGAGCGGTTTCAGATATGCAAAAGATTGGAGAGATTTTTAGCCAAGGTTTTTTTATGATTATCGCTGATGTTCTCAAGATGCTTGTGGTTGCGACGGTTATGCTGGTTATGAATTGGAAATTGGCTTTGTTGGTATTCTCAATTATGCCATTAATCCTTTATGCGACTCGTTGGTTTCAAAAATCGATGAAGGTCGCATTTGTTGAGGTTCGCGCTCAGATTGCGGCCTTAAATTCATTCGTTCAAGAGCGTCTTGCTGGTATTAGAGTGCTTCAACTATTTCACCGTGAAGAGGAAGAAGCGAAAGCCTTCAGGGCTATTAATTTGAAGCATCAGGATGCCTGGTTAAAAACGGTGTGGTACAACTCTATATTCTTTGCTATTGCTGAATTATTGGCATCGATTACCGTCGGATTAATTGTTTGGTATGGTGGGGTTCAAAATGTCGGAGGTATTTCACCAGAGGGGTATGGAGATATTTTTACTTTCATTCTTCTTTCTTCATTGCTCTTTAGGCCTTTACGACACATCGCAGACAAGTTTAATGTTCTGCAGATGGGTATGGTTGCGGCCGGGAGAGTATTTGCTATTCTAGACGACACTGGGCAGTTAGAAGAAGAAGGTGATACTGAATTAGAAGAAGTACATGGAAAAGTAGCTTTTAAAGATGTTGTATTTGCCTATGACCCTGAAAAGCCTGTCTTAAGAGGAGTTAATTTCAATATCGAACCGGGGCAGTGTATCGCTGTAGTAGGGGCGACAGGGGCTGGGAAATCTACATTAATCAATTTACTCAATCGTTTTTACGAAATAGAGAAAGGAGCTATTGAGATTGATGACCTAGATATCCGTCAAATGACACTGAAGGGACTGCGCTCACATATCTCGGTGGTACTTCAAGATGTGTTTTTGTTCGCAGATACCATTGAAAAGAATATCACCCTAGGAAATCCAAATATTACCCTTGATGCCGTTAAAGAGGCGGCCAAAGCAATTGGAGTACACGAATTCATTAAGGCTTTGCCGGGTGGATACCATTTCGAAATTAATGAACGTGGTAGTACCTTATCTAGTGGTCAGCGACAACTTATTTCGTTCTTAAGGGCATATGTGGCAAACCCTAGCATTCTAGTTCTTGACGAGGCAACTTCATCAATTGACACTTATGCGGAGCAGCTGATTCAGCGTGCTACAGAAAAGATAACCGAGGGTAGAACTTCAATCATCATCGCTCACCGATTAGCTACGGTACAAAAGGCAGATGTAATTCTTGTAATGGATCAGGGACAAGTGGTAGAGAGAGGGTCACATGAGGAGTTGTTATCCAAAAAAGGAATGTATTATCAGCTCTATCAAGCCCAATTTGCGGTGCTTAGTGAGGCCTAACTAGCTAAATCTCTTTTGATCTTAGCGGCAAGTACCTGATCGCTATCGAAGTTGATAAAGCTTCGATTTCTAACATAGGCGATTTCTCCCCGTTCTTCGCTTACTACTAGACAGATAGCATCGGTGTTTTCGGTAATACCTAAAGCGGCTTTATGTCTTAAACCATAATGGGCGGGAATATCAGAAGCGTTGCTCACTGGTAGAATGACTCTAGTGGCGGTTATGCGATTGCCTTGAATAATGGCCGCCCCATCGTGAAGGGGACTGTTTTTGTAGAAAATGCTTTCTAGGATAGGAGCATTGATTTCAATATTCATTCGATCTCCAGAAGCCTTTAAAAATTCTAAACTACTATTTCTCTCGATTACAATGAGTGCTCCCAAACGCTGTTGGCTGAGATGCTTACACGCAGTGATTAATGCCTCCACATTCACTTCAGGTTCTGCAGGTTTATTTCCATAGAATCTGAAGAATCGACTCATTGTTTTAGTGGAGAATTTGCCAGATCCGAGAACTAATAAGAACTTTCGTATTTCTTGCTGAAAAACCACGACTAGAACGATGAACCCTACCTGCATGAATCCGCCTACCAGACTGCTAATCATTTTCATTTCAAGTAGTTTGGTTACGTTCCAGAACGTCCATACAATCACCAATCCTAAGAAGATATTGATGGCTACGGTTCCTTTAACAATTCTATAAATATTATATAGCAGGAGCGCAACAAGCAATATGTCAAGTGCATCAGTTATTCTGAAATCGATAAACTCGAATGGATTCACGGTCGAAATTTGATTAAGTTGAAAGTTACAAATTTTGAGATAGTGTAACGCACTCCATAGCCTCCTTTACATCGTGTACCCTTAAAATAGAGGCGCCGTTTTGCAATGCGATCATGTTGAGTGCGGTTGTACCGTTAAGTGCTTCAGATGCATTGGTGCCCAAGGTTTTATAAATCATCGACTTTCGACTTAGACCGATTAAAATAGGACAGTCAAGCAGTTGAAATTCTTTTAGCTCCCTCAATATTTGAAAATTTTGTTCTGTGTTTTTTGCAAAACCAAATCCTGGGTCTATAATGACATCGTGTATATGCAGCTCAGTACAACGCTTAATGAGACTAGAGAAATACATTCTCATTTCAACTATCAGATCGTCGTATTGACAAAGTTCTTTCATGGTTTGAGGAGTTCCTTTCATATGCATACCGATGTAGGGGACTTTGTGCTCAGCGACCACCTCTAAGATTTTAGGATCTATTTGCGACCCGCTAATATCATTAATCATTGATGCTCCTGATTTCAGACAGGCATCGGCTACTGTTGATCTAAAAGTATCGATGGAGAGTGGCACTTCGGGAAACTCTTTAGTGAGTAATTCGACTGCAGGCAATACTCTTTCTAATTCGTATTCTTCTGAAATATGATCAGCACCAGGTCTTGAGGAATATCCGCCTAGATCGAGTGCGAAGGCTCCATCTTTCAAGTGTTTTTCAGCTAACGTTAAGATTTGGCTGTTGAACTTTAATCGGCCTCCGTCATAGAATGAATCTGGAGTAAGATTTAGAATCCCCATCACTTTTGGAGTGCTTAGGTCAATCAGTCGTTTTTTCAAAAGAATTGTCATCTGATACCTTTATATTTGAACGATTGTAATTTAACTGCCTCTAAGTTACGGCAACCCTTAAAGATAATATAGCTATGGCGGATACCTCTGCTGAATTTGATTCGATTATCAACCAGTGTCTATCACTCTTTGAAAAGAAATCCTATGATTATGGCACAGCATGGCGCATTTTGCGGTTACCGTCTTTAACGGATCAAATCTTCATTAAGGCCCAGCGTATTCGAAGTTTGCAAACACTTTCTGAGCGTAAGGTAGCCGAGGGCGAGGTATCAGAATTTATTGGTGTCATCAATTATTGCATTATGGCGCTTATTCAGATTGATTTGGGTATCGCTGAGAACCCAGATATCGATGCAGAAAGAGCGGTAGCACTGTACAAAGAAAAGGCCGACCGTTGTAAGCAACTGATGCTAAATAAGAATCACGATTATGGAGAGGCATGGAGAGAAATGCGAGTGAGTTCTCTTACCGACCTTATATTGCAAAAATTACTCCGGGTAAAGCAGATTGAAGATAAACAAGGAAAGACCTTGGTTAGTGAGGGAGTCGATGCGAATTACCAAGACATGTTGAACTATGCAGTATTTGCACTTATACACTTAGGACAGGCATGAAAATAGTAGTATCGATCATGCGGGTATTTGTTGGGCTTCTATTTATTATCTCAGGGCTCATTAAGCTTAACGATCCACTGGGTTTTTCGTTTAAGTTGGATGAATATTTTAGTCCTGCGGTTTTTAACCTAGACTTTCTATCTGCCTTTTCTCTTCCCTTAGCCGTGTTTCTAGTGATTTTTGAGGTGTTACTTGGTGTAGCTCTGCTATTAGGTATTTGGAGGCGATTCGTTGTCTTTAATCTATTGGGTCTGATCACTTTTTTTACGTTCCTAACCTTTTATTCAGCCTACTACAATAAAGTTACTGATTGTGGTTGTTTCGGGGATGCGATAAAACTCACCCCTTGGGAATCTTTTACTAAAGATGTCATTTTACTTGTTGCTATTCTGATCCTTTATTGGGGATTTAAGCATATCAACTATTGGGTGTCTTACCGATGGTCTATTCGCCTAATGAGCCTTTCTCTTATTGGATCAGTGTTTTTGGGTTATTGGGTACTCAGTCATCTGCCATTAATTGATTTTCGCCCTTATAAAATTGGAGTATCAATCCCTAAGCAAATGGAGATTCCTGAAGATGCTCCGGCCGAGGAATATCGTTATATCTGGACTTTTGAGCGTGACGGAAAGGTGTTCGAAGAAATTACTTCAGGTAGTTTTCCTGATCTTTCTGACGCGAACTTTACCGGTAGTGTGAAAACAGAATTAGTACAGGCGGCTTTCGAACCTCCGATTCACGATTTCACAATGATGTTGGATGGAGAAGATTATACCTCGAGTTTGTTTAATGAGGAAAAGGCGATCTTAATTACTTCTTACGATTTTGATTCGGCTTCATTAAACGATTTTGATAAGGTGGTCAATTTTGCCGAGGAGAAATCAGCGAAGGGGCATGTAATTTACGGTATGACAGCCGCTTCTGACAATAGCGTAAATAAATTCTATGAAGAATACGGTATGGTAATTCGCTGGTACCAATGTGATCAAACAACTGTGAAAACAATTGTGCGTTCAAACCCTGGTGTACTTTGGCTGAATCAGGGTGTAATCACTGATAAAAAACATATAAACGATATCTATTAATCATCAAATCAAGAATACAATGAGAACTCCAATTGTAGCAGGTAACTGGAAAATGAATAAGAATCTAAGCGAAACGAAGTCACTCTTATCAGAGTTAGCTTCAATGAACTTACCATCAAACGTTGAGGTAGTTGTCGCTCCTTCTTATGTGGTATTAGAAAGTGCGGTAAACGCTACATCAAATACAAAGATTGCTGTTGCTGCTCAAAATGTAAATGCTGCTGCAAATGGGGCTTTTACAGGAGAAACTTCACTTGATATGCTTCAATCGATCGGAGTTAATCAGGTGATTTTAGGTCACTCAGAGCGTCGCGATATTTACGGTGAAACGGATGAAATTATTAATGAAAAGGTACTTCAATCCATTGAAGCTGGTTTTCGCGTGATCTTTTGTTTTGGAGAACAGCTTTCAGAGCGAAAAGACGGTTCTCACTTTGAGGTAGTTTCTAAGCAACTTAGTTCTGGACTAAAAGGCGTGACTGCCGAACAAATGAGTCAGATAGTTTTAGCTTATGAGCCCGTTTGGGCTATTGGTACCGGAGAAACCGCTTCGCCAGAACAAGCTCAAGAAATTCATGCACATATTAGATCGTTTTTAAGTGATACCTACTCAGCTGAGATTGCTTCTGAGGTTCGAATTCTTTATGGGGGAAGCGTGAAACCCGGAAATGCACAGGATCTTTTCGCGAATCCTGATATTGATGGAGGTCTAATAGGTGGCGCCTCACTCGTGACGTCAGACTTTTTAGCTATCGTTGCTGCTGCGGAGTAATGAGTGCAGATCCTATATATTTCGAGCTTACTTTTACGGTTAAGCCTCTAGAGCCTACTCGAGATGTATTGGTGGATGAGCTTTCAGCTTTGCCTTTTGATACCTTCCTAGAAACTGAAGATGGTGTCAAGGCGTATGTAGATCAATCCCTATTTAATGCCAATGAGCTGAGTGCTGAAGATCACTTTCCTTACAGTAGTAGTATCGCAGATTCTATTGAATGGACGATTAATGAAATTCAACAGGAAAATTGGAACGCCCAATGGGAATCTGATTTTAAGCCTATTGTAGTTGGAAATCGTGTATCGGTAATTGCTCCTTTTCATGATCCGATCAAAGCAGACTATGAGTTGATTATCGAACCAAAGATGAGTTTCGGTACTGGTCATCATCAAACCACTTATCAAATGCTCGATTTTTTGAGTCAATTAGATACCCTAACAAATAGACGCGTGCTCGATATGGGTTGTGGTACTAGTATCTTAGCTATTCTAGCGGCGTTAAAGGGAGCAAGCTGTGATGCGATAGATATTGACTCTTGGTGTATTGAAAATAGCCTAGAAAACGCGGAAAGAAACAAGGTTTCGATTGATGCATGGCAAGATGATAGCTGTCAAAAAGCTAAAGGGCACTATGCTATCATTCTTGCTAATATTAATCGTAATATTCTTCTCGATCAGGTATCAGACTATGTAACCAAAATGAATGCTTCATCTGAGTTATGGGTAAGTGGGTTTTACATCGAAGACCTACCGCTGATAATAGATGCTTTCTCGGTGCATGGTCTCAGTCTTTTCGAGTCTACAGAATTAGATCGCTGGGTTGCCGCAAAATTTCGATTTAAGGATTAATGACAGAATTCGTTCATTTTAGTCAAACCGAAGAACAAACAGATGCAGCGATTGAAACCCTAGAAGCTAGTGGTTATGAAATTGTGCTGCACAACGACGATTACAATACATTTGATCATGTTATCGCAATGCTAGTGCGTTATTGTGAGCACACTGAAGAACAAGCTCATCAATGTGCGCTTATCGTTCATTTCAAAGGTAAGTGTTCGGTAAAGAGAGGAGATTATGACGATTTAAGACCGAGATGTGAAGCGCTTCTTCAGGCGGGTTTGACAGCTACTATTGAGGAGGCCTAAAACTTAAAAAGCTTTCCTAATCGATAGAACTTTTTATCGGTTCGGATGCTGTTATTGACCACATATCCCCGAACTTCAATTAGCTTGATATAAAGCGTTGTTCCTTTCGTAATTGTTCGTTTAAAACTTTCTGCGGCAATTAAATTCTCTCCGTTTCTCTCAATCATTTGAAGGCTACGTACGTTTCTGCTTTCTATTGTCGGTGAGTACCGTAATGAAAAGGTTTTACTGCCTGAATGTCCGCCAAAAGTATATTCTCCCACAATTTCATAGACGACTTCTAGTGAGTGCTCATTGCAGTTTAAGCAGTCAAGGTATTTAGGTGTATACTTAAAGCGGGTTTCTGAATCTTCGATAAGTTTCTCAATTCCAGAAACATTTATTGTGGTCTCTGAATCGTTCTGAACGATAGTAATTCCTAATTCTTTAAAAGGATCAGCCGATTTTGTGTTTTTTCCTGTAAAGCTTTGAGCGGTTACTAGCGATGATACTAACAAGGCAAAAAATAGTGTGGCTGTTTTCGTGTGTTTCATTACCGAAAATTAATGAATATATCTATGGTGTTCGAGTAAAAACTTATATTGCTAATATGTTTTCACGACAATTATTAGGGCTCTTTTTGCTTCTCATGATGGCTTCATGCAGTGAACAAGATTATAGAGAAAGTGAATTAGGTGAGATTCAGACTAAATCGATTAAAGAGCATCCGTATTGGAGTAGGGTATATTCATTTAAAGATCCCGATTCAGTTCAGTTAGATATTCCTGTAGAATTATCGTTTGAGTTTGTACTTGAAGATCTTCTATCCTTTGAAACGAATAAACCTAACTACATTATAAAATCGAGTTTATATGCCTACCATGATAAAGAGGTGGCCTATGCGCTTAATAATGGAGATACCCTTTTCCTAATGCCTGAGCGAAAGAATTTATTTCGAGTGGTTCATCCTGAAAATTCCTATCTCAAGGAAACTTCCTGGGATTACGATGGAACTTTTGAAGGTGAAGCTCAGTTTTCTAAGTATTTAGAAACCGAGATGTATCACAATTGGGATATGACCAGATATCCCTTTGATGTTCAAAAGGTAACGTTAAGAATCGAATCATTACAAGATAGTTCCTTAGTTCGAATTCGTGACTCTAAGGTGTTTCCACCTAATTTCTCTGGAGTTCGAAATCTGCGTAGAGGTTTTGTAATTGATACAATTTTATTCAATGAAACTTTTGAAGAAACTACCATATACGACGAGGATCTAGGAAGGACTGAGGTTCGAAGTATCGGAGAGTTTCAAATGATGATCTCTCGAAAGAATTCATGGCTCTTTCTGAAACTTTTTTCAGGAGGTCTTATCGCCATGTTCATTTCTTGGCTAGCTTTTTTTATTACTAAGGATGAATTTGAATCGCGAATTGAACTTTCAATCGGTTCGATTATCGCCGTAGTTGGTAATAAATACTTTGTTGATTCTGCAATTAGTAGTGAAATTTTGACAGTAGCTGATGTGATGAATAATCTCTTCATCTTGTTAGTGGTAATCAATACCTTCTATATCGTTTATGTACAACGAAATGGAGATTATAGGTGGTGGCTAAAACCGGTTTCAATGTTTTTGATTACGCTCCTTGTCTTTGTGTTGGCAACCACATCTACACTCTTACTTGCTTAATATATAGTAACTTAGGGGGTAACCTTAATCAATAACTTATGGAGCAGTATTCGTTCACCAAAAAGGGAATGGATCGTCTAATTCCCTTTCGATTCAAGATTAATTACTGGTTGTTACAGAAACTAGGCTTATTTGGATTTGCTTTTTTGGCCTTTCTCTGGGGAGTAATGTGTACGATTATCGTACTTGAGATTATGTATTGAGGATTACTCTCGACTGCGTCTCGGGTTTTCCTTTGAACTCCGTAGTCTAAATCAAGAAAAAACATTCACTGCTTCGCAGCACTTTTTTTTTGCCTTCTCTCCATACACAAGCATGCTTGAGACGGAAATAGCCATAAAAAAACTGGCACCCTATGGATGCCAGTCTTCACTTGATTCTTAAGTGACCTCGGCAGGATTCAAACCTGCAACCTTCTGAGCCGTAATCAGATGCGCTATTCAGTTGCGCCACGAGGCCGATTATGGGGTGCAAATATAGCTGATATTATCAAATTGCCAAAGGCTTTATGTATTTTCGATAGATTGTTTTGATCTATACATTTATTGCTTAATCAACAGCTCTTGTAGTTATGTAGTACCTGTAGGCAATCAGTAACTTCTGCATATTTGTGGCTTTGGCTAAATCTACCTTTCTCTTACTTAGTGAAGGTAGGAGCGATCGGTTTAGTTTAGCCAGTAATTTGAAAATAATCTTTTTCATCTCAGTGGTTCTGTGTTGTTTTAAGATAAGGCGAAGAAAACTATCTTTGAGGCATGACGCAAATTCTTTTGTTGTTAGGAGGGTTGGCTCTTCTAATTTTTGGTGGCAACGCTCTACTTAAATCTTCGGTTTCAATCTCCCTTAAATTGTCTATCCCTAAAATTATTGTCGGGATGACGGTGGTATCATTCGCTACGTCCTTACCTGAATTAGTGGTTAGTTTAAAGGCGGCTCTTGCGGGTAATCCTGATTTAGCATTGGGTAATGTGGTTGGTTCTAATGCGGCTAACATTGGTTTAGTACTTGGGGTTACTCTTCTCTTTGGATCTATGGAAGTTTCTCCATCCTTTTATAAGATTGATTGGCCAGTAATGATGGTTGCTACTTTACTTTTGTTGGGCTTCCTGTATTTTGACGGAATACTCTCGCGTGTAGAAGGTGCGATTTTGATTTCTATAATGATTGCCTTTTTGTGGTGGCTACTCAAAATGCAATCGGGACCTGCCGTTGTTGATGAACTGCCAAGTGATGACGATTTGATGTCAACACCTATGACAATCGTCTACCTCGTTGCTGGAGGTGTAGGTCTTTGGTTAGGTTCAGAGTGGCTTGTTAAGTCTGCTGTAAGTATTGCAGAAGAATTAGGAGTAAGTGACCGCGTGATAGGAATTACGGTTGTTTCTATTGGTACTAGTATTCCAGAGCTGGCGGCCTCCATCATTGCGATAATTAAAAAGGAAAAGGCGATTTCACTCGGAAACTTGATTGGTTCGAACATCTTTAATATCATGTCGGTTTTGGGCATTACCGCTATGGTGAGTCCGATAACGGTAAAGGATCAAGGATTCATTACTAATGATTTATTTTTCATGACTTTTATTGCCTTTGTACTTTTTCCTCTAGTATTTGCTCCGAGTAAAATGAAATTGAGTTGGAAAGAAGGATTGGTGCTTCTTTCAATCTATGGAGCTTTCGTATATAAGGTGATTCTTTAATAGAAAATCAAGAAATAAAAAAAGGCCACCCAATGGGTGGCCTTTGTATTAGTGTTAAACTGAGGATTAGACACCTGCTGATTTAACTGTTTTAATGATGATTCCTGCTACTTCATAAGGGTTCGCATTTGACGCTGGGCGACGATCTTCTAACCATCCTTTCCAACCGTTTTCAACCGTTGCAATTGGGATACGGATTGAAGCACCACGGTCAGAAACTCCATAAGAGAACTCATCGATTGATTGAGTTTCGTGAAGTCCTGTAAGACGTTGGTTATTAAATGCACCGTAAACATTGATGTGATCTTTAGCAACCGGACGGAAAGCTTCACAAATTTTCTCGTAAGTTTCACGGTTACCCGCTGTTCTAAGTGCTGTATTTGAGAAGTTGGCATGCATTCCCGAACCGTTCCAGTCTCCTTTAATGGGTTTAGGGTGAAGTTCGATATAGTATCCGTATTTCTCAGTGATTCTGTTTAAAAGGTAGCGAGCTACCCAAATTTGATCACCAGCTTCTTTAGCTCCTTTTGCAAAAATTTGGAATTCCCATTGTCCTGGTGCAACCTCTTGGTTGATTCCTTCAACGTTAAGACCTGCCTCTAAACAAATGTCAAGATGTTCTTCTACGAAGTCACGACCCCAAGTGTAACGACCACCTACTGAACAGTAGTACTGTCCTTGAGGACCAGGGAAACCTCCTCTAGGGAATCCCAGTGGTAGGTCCGTTTCAGTATCCATTAAGAAGTATTCTTGTTCAAATCCAAACCAGAAATCGTTGTCATCGTCATCGATAGTAGCTCTGTGATTTGACTCGTGCGCCGTGCCGTCTGAATTTAAAACTTCACACATGACTAAAAATCCGTTCAAACGATCTGGGTCTGGGTAGATATTAACCGGCTTTAGAAGACAGTCAGAAGACCCACCTTCTGCTTGTAGTGTTGAGCTACCGTCAAAAGACCAGATTGGACAACTTTCTAATTTTCCATCGAAGTTTGAAACTACTTTAGTCTTACTTCTCAGTTCTTGTGTTGGAGTATAACCATCAAGCCAGATATACTCAAGTTTCGCTTTGTTCATGATGTAATTGAATCGGATTTAGTTCATTAAAGCTCAAATGTAATTGAATTCTAGCCGGATTCTGTTTCTTAAACCCATAGTTATCAAATAATTATAAACTTGTTAAAAAACCGCACCCATTTTGTGTAAATGTGCATTTAAGAGGGGCTCTATTTGTTAAACATTAGTTCTATTTTTGCCTCAAATACCTATTCATGAGTTCGAATTCTTCAAAACGATACGATCAGCGAGGGGTTTCTGCTACCAAAGACGAAGTTCATAAAGCGATTAAAAACATAGATAAAGGATTATTTCCCAAGGCCTTTTGTAAAATTGTCCCTGATTATCTTACTGGAAGTGAGGATCATTGTATTGTGATGCACGCTGATGGTGCCGGAACAAAATCTTCACTTGCTTATGCTTATTGGAAAGAAACTGGGGATTTATCGGTTTGGAAAGGGATTGCTCAAGATGCTCTAGTAATGAATCTTGATGATTTGATTTGTGTAGGTGCTACGGAATCAATTTTGCTGTCTTCTACAATTGGTCGTAATAAGAATTTGATTCCAGGAGAAGTGATTGGTGCGATTATCAATGGAACTGAAGAGTTAGTAAATCAATTGGCCGATTTTGGAGTTCAGATTCATACCACTGGTGGTGAAACGGCTGATGTAGGCGATTTAGTTAGAACGCTAATTGTTGATTCTACCGTGACTGCTCGAATGCGAAGAGATGAGGTGATTGATAATGCCAATATTAAGCCTGGAAATGTAATTGTAGGGTTTGAATCTTACGGGCAAGCTACCTACGAAGATACCTACAACGGAGGCATGGGAAGCAATGGATTAACTTCTGCTAGACACGATGTATTCTCTAGGGCAATTGCTGAAAAATACCCTGAAACTTATGACCCATCGGTACCGATCGACTTGGTTTACAGTGGAAGTGTTGGTCTTACCGATACTGTAGAGGGTAGTTCTCTAGACGCAGGTAAACTAGTATTGTCTCCCACGAGAACTTATGCCCCACTAATGAGGAAAATTTTTGAAACCATTGATCGCAATAAAATTGATGGGCTTGTTCATTGTAGTGGTGGAGCACAAACTAAAGTGCTGCATTTTGTTGATGAAATTCATGTGATCAAGGATAATCTATTTGAAATTCCGCCACTATTTAAATTGATTCAGAAAGAATCAAATACAGACTGGAAGGAGATGTACCAAGTATTTAACTCAGGTCATCGCCTTGAAGCCTATACGGATGAGAAAACGGCAGCCGAGATGATTCGTATATCGGAGAGCTTTAATATTCGAGCCAAAGTGATCGGAAGGGTAGAGGCTTCTACCCAAAAGAAGTTAACCATAAGAAGTGAGTTTGGGCAGTTTGAATACGCCTAAATCTTAAATTCTATCTGCTCAAATGGCCTATATTTGAGTCTTGCAAAGCGCACCTATGATTGATAAATTAAATATCATTAAACAACGTTATGATGAGGTTTCTGACCTGATCATTCAACCCGACGTGATTGCTGATCAGAAGCGATATGTCAATTTAAATAAGGAATACACCAATTTGCGTCCGATCGTTGAGAAGCGACAGCAATACTTGACCTTACTAGCAAACCTTGAAGAAGCTGAGGAAATTATCTCAGCCGCCGAAGATGCAGAAATGGTTGAAATGGCTAAAATGCAATTGGATGAGGCTAAATCGGCTCTGCCTCCGCTAGAAGAAGAAATAAAGTTTTTACTTATTCCAAAAGATCCAGAGGATGCGAGAGATGTTGTCATGGAAATTCGCGCCGGTACTGGAGGAGACGAGGCCAGTATATTTGCTGGTGACCTTTATAGAATGTACTCTAAGTACTGTGAGAGTAAAGGTTGGAAGACCAACGTGATTGATTTAAATGAAGGTACTGCTGGTGGTTTTAAAGAGATCCACTTTGAGGTGACCGGAAATAACGTTTATGGCACCTTAAAATTTGAGGCCGGAGTACATCGTGTTCAGCGCGTCCCACAAACTGAGACCCAAGGAAGGGTACATACCAGTGCCGCGACGGTAATGATTATTCCTGAGGCTGAGGATTTTGATGTTCAAATCGATCCGAAAGATGTAAGAATCGACTTCTTCTGTTCTTCAGGTCCTGGCGGGCAGTCGGTGAATACAACCTATTCTGCGGTTCGATTGACTCACTTACCAACGGGGCTCGTGGCACAGTGTCAGGATCAAAAATCTCAACACAAGAATAAAGAAAAGGCCTTTAAGGTATTAAGATCTCGTCTATATGACTTAGAACTTGCCAAGCGTCAAGAAGAAGATGCAGCTAAGCGTAATTCACAGGTGAGCTCAGGTGATCGTTCTGCAAAGATTAGAACTTACAATTATCCTCAAGGTCGCGTAACTGACCACCGAATCGGACTGACGCTTTATGATCTTCAAAACATCATGAATGGTGATATTCAACGCATCATTGATGAGCTTCAATTAGTAGATAATACAGAGAAATTAAAAGAGGCCTCTGAGTCTTTCTAATATGAAAATAGATAGTCTAGTAGCGCAAATACGAGAGAAGCAAAGTTTTTTATGTGTAGGATTAGATACTGATCTCGAGAAGATCCCATCACATTTAAGAGATGCTGAAGATCCCTTATTTGAATTCAATAAAGCAATCATTGATGCGACTGCGGATTACTGCGTGGCTTATAAACCTAATCTTGCCTTTTACGAGGTATATGGAGTTAAGGGTTGGCGATCGCTTGAAAGAACGATTGCTTATCTGAATGAAAGCTATCCGGATCATTTTACGATTGCTGATGCCAAGCGCGGTGATATCGGAAATACAGCTGAGCGTTATGCTGAAGCCTTCTATAATGAGCTTGAGTTTGATTCAGTTACGCTTTCTCCTTACATGGGGAGTGATGCTATTGAGCCGTTTTTGAAACAAGAAGAAAAGTATCCAATTGTTCTTGCTTTAACCTCAAATAAAGGTGCTGAAGATTTTCAGTACCATGGAACCGATAGTGTAACACTATTTGAACAGGTCATTCGAACTACTCAAAATTACAGCAACTCAGAGCGAGTGATGTATGTGGTGGGCGCTACCAAAGCAGATCGATTAAAGGAGATTAGGGGTTTAGCACCTGATGCCTTTTTTCTAGTTCCTGGTGTGGGTGCTCAAGGGGGTGATCTTAAGGCAGTTTATGACAATGGTAAAAACGATTCGGTTGGATTGCTTGTCAATTCTTCTCGTGGCATTATTTATGCAAGTTCTGGACAAGATTTTGCAGAAGCTGCTGCAAATTCTGCCAAAGAACTACAAGAGCAAATGAAAAGTTTGCTAGATTCATAGTTATGTTACACTATACTACCTACACCGAGGCTGATAGTGATCAGTGGGTAACCTTCGTTCACGGGGCGGGAGGTAGTTCTACGATTTGGTTTCGCCAGATTAGAGATTTTAAAAAGCATTTTAATGTCCTTCTACTCGATCTCAGAGGTCATGGAAATTCTAAATCGAATCTGGTTAAAGCCCTACAGCGCTATACCTTTGATTCAGTCACCGATGATATAATTGAAGTTTTAGATCATCTAGGCATTAAAAAATCACACTTTATTGGGATCTCACTAGGTACCATTCTTATACGAAATATCGAGGATCGATTCCCAAATCGTATAAATGCTATGGTTCTAGGAGGTGCCATTGTAAAACTAGATTTTAGATCTCAATTATTGATAAAGTTGGGTAATTGGTTTAAGTCGATGATTCCTTATCTATGGTTATATCGATTCTTTGCCTTGATTATAATGCCTAATAAAAATCACAAAGAATCTAGAAATCTTTTTGTTCGAGAGGCGAAGAAATTGTACCAGAAAGAATTCTTACGATGGTTTAAACTAACGGCAGATCTCAATCCACTTTTACGTTTTTATCGGGAAACTCGATCTATGGTGCCAACCCTCTATTTAATGGGAGAAGAGGATTATTTATTTCTTCCTCCGATAAGAGAGCTAGTAGGTGCTAATCCATTAGCTGATCTTTTTGTAGTTGAAAAATGTGGTCATGTGGTAAATGTTGAAAGACCACAGACTTTTAACGAAAAGGCACTAGAGTTTTTAAAAGGACTTTCTAGTTAATAAGGCTACCCCACCTTTTGTGATTCATTGTAAGATACCGCTGGTATTTTCTCAGCTCGTCTAGAATTGCTTTGGTGTAGTCACTTGGCAGGCTAGCGTCATATTCTAAGCCCTTAAGGTAATATTGCAGATTTCTAACTAAAATCAAAGCAAACTGAACAATTTTGCCTTGTCCATGGAAACTAAGGTCTTTTGAAAGTGCATGGTTTATACTAGACTTTAACAGAATACTATCACTAATTATATGATTGGATAGCTCTAAACTAAAGGACTTTAGTCGAGGCTGGCACGCAGAAGCCTGACTCACTTTTTCGGTGAGGTCGCAAATCGTAAGGGTTCGCTGATATAAAGTTCTTGATGCTAACATTCCTTACGAAATTACTTTACTCTATGTGGTTAAGAATATATATTATAAGGTGATATTGTATATTAACTAATATAAATAAGGTATTTTAGTTAAAATATTTTGTTTTGTAAACTATGGATCGATTAGATAAAATTGATTGGCAAATACTGAAACAACTTCAGCAAAACGCTAAGACGCCACAGTCTGCTATCGCAAAGATCGTAGGCCTCAGTGCTCCTGCCATAGCAGATCGAGTTAGACGTTTAGAAGACCGTGGTATTATTCAAGGTTATCAGCTCTCTATCGATTCTGAGCCTCTCGGTTATCAATTACATGCCATCATTCACCTTCGCGCTTTTGTCGGAATGCTTAAGCCATTTCTTGAAAAAGTCAAATCTTTAAAAGAGGTGCGCAATTGTTATCGAGTTACCGGGAATGAGAATATCATTATGGAGGTGGTATTGCGTGACCAAAGACACCTAGAAAAGCTAATTGATTTATTAATTTCGTATGGTGAAACTAGAACGCATATTGTTCTATCTCAAGTCATTAAAAATGCTCCGATACAGCGTCCACACTTTAATTAATCTTTTATTGCTTACCCTTTGGTTGTCGGTAGTTTCCTGTCAGGAGAAGCGATATCACGCTGAGGCTACTCGTGTTAACTTAGATACGATACCTGAGCACCTAAAAGCCGTTTATGAGTGGCAACGAAACAAGAATGAATATTTTTTCGATCCGAGCACTTCACCGCTTCGACCGAAAGAAAAGAAAAGGTTTGACGGATTAGATTTCTTTACACCAACGGATGAATATCAGGTGAAGGCTCTTTTTCGAGAGGCGTTAAAAAAGGATACCATTCAATTGAAAACCACCACTAGTTCGGTTACGAATGAAATCGTTTACGGTAATTTATTTTTTCAGCTCAATGATCGTTACCATGTTTTACCGGTTTATCGTGAAGTTAATGCATCGGACGATTATGTCTTCTTACCGTTTACGGATTTAACGAATGGAGATCTTACCTACGGAGGAGGGCGTTATATCGATCTTACCTACCCCTTAAAAGATTCGGTTTTGATTGATTTTAATAAGGCCTATAATCCCTATTGTGCTTATAACCCAAAATACTCCTGTCCTTTAGTACCTAGTACCAACCATCTTGAAACAATGATTTTGGCAGGGGAGAAGAGTTTTGATTTATTCAAGAAATAAAAAAGGAGGCTGTAGAGCCTCCTTTTTTCCTAGTTTTTAGTTCAGTTAAAAGCTGTAGATGGCAGCTAAGACGAAGGAAGACAGACTATCCGTACTTCCGCTTTCGTTTGCGTAGAAGGCTTCAGAACCTTTATCTAATCTAAATTCTGGCTTGAATGTGAAGTTTCCACTAGAGTAACTTCCTGTTAAGGTTAGCGAAGTGTTATCGAGTTCCCCGTCTCCGAGAATTCCGGCACCATTATCTTTGAATAATTCTCCGCGTAGCCCGATAGAGAAATCGTCAGACATACCAATCTGTGGATATAGGGCAATACCTGAAAACTCAGCCCCATCAGCTAATGACGCCTTTGAAGCGTTAATACCTAGGTAGAACCCTTCAGATAGATCGAAACCTCCGGTGTAGTCGATCTGAGTATAATCCTCTCCTGCGAGAAGGTTCAGGTATTGTCCGTATAAGCCAAGTTGAGCTCCGAACATATACTTGTCAAACGCAGCACCATTACCGGCACTATCAAAATTACCTTCGGTATAGTCAGTTTGATTCATTACACCAAGCATCAATGAAATATCATCACTAAGTGCTGCATCTAATTTAAGTCCCGTATGCGAGAAGGGGCCGTAAGAGAATAAATACGAAGTAGAATAATTAAAATTAGCAGCTGGTGAAATTACTTCATAGCCTAAGAAGGTGTTGAAGTTACCAAAGGTCAAGGTTACACTATCGCTCAGATTGTAATATACATAGAGCTGATTGACCATGTTTGAGGATCCAAAGGAATTGAAAACGGCTTCGGTACCTCTAGGGCCCATTACTAGATCGGCTACAAATCCGTGATCTTCTCCTTCGTAAGCAAAAATGAGGTTCGCCATTCCCAATGAGAAGCCGGGAAGATTAGCAAACGAGGTGCCGGGTGCATATTCGCTACTTCTGAAGTAGGTGTCCACGGTTCCTGAAAGTGAGAAGGTTGGTTCGTTTTCTTGAGCTACAGCAATACCTATTATAGCCATAGCAAGGGTTGTGAAAAGTTTTTTCATGGTGTTCGATTTTTGATGATGATTATTGTAAAAAAATAAGGGGCGCTCGTTGTCGTGCACCCCTTACTGTTAATGTTGGTTGAGTCTGAAATCTGGATAAGCGTCCATTCCATGCTCGTGAATATCGAGCCCTTCGATTTCTTCTTCGCGGGTTACGCGAAGCCCCACTGATTTCTTTAAGCTGAAAAGAATAATAAAGGCAGTTACGCTACAAAAAGCAGCAACAGCACCCACGCCAGCTAGTTGTACTAGA
>Ga0209653_1001098_pt1 | contig 22302 bp, 14 predicted proteins | sample SaaInl6LU_22_DNA_FD_184644 | JGI IMG/M metagenome (GOLD analysis project Ga0209653, IMG submission 184644) | Marine microbial communities from expanding oxygen minimum zones in the Saanich Inlet - ESP_116LU_22_DNA (SPAdes) (version 2) | ecosystem: Environmental > Aquatic > Marine > Intertidal...
GTATTCACGGTATTGTCTGAACCTCCTAGTGACCTATCCAGTATCTCTAGTGCGACTGTAGATAGATTTAGTAGAGACAGCGATGATGGTGGTGTTAAGGTTAAGCCTGGTGATAAGGAAGAGAATCTTCAGTCCGCAGAACAAACATTGGGAATATATAAGAACCTAGCTATCAGTGGAGACAAGTCACCTCAACGAACTAATAGACAAGTTTCGTTATATCTACCTCTTGGTCTACAGTATCGTGATAATGTTGCATATGAAAATATGGATTTAGGCGCGTCAGGTGGCGCAGCAGAACTTGCCATGAAGAGTGGCGCAAGTGCTTTGGCAGCAATGATTGATACAGGCGCACAAACTCTTGCCGCTGGATTTAAAGGTTCTGCTGGTTCGGCACTTACAACACTTGGTGCGACTAAACTTCTTGCGAAAGTGCCTGGACTTGGAAATGAACTAGGTGGCGCATCAAAGGTTGCGGGTCGTGTGACAACCAATCCGAACACACGAGTTTTGTTCAAACAAGTCAATCTCCGTCAGTTCGCATTTACATTTAAGTTTATTCCTACATCACAGAAAGAAGCAGAAGAAGTCAAACAGATTGTCAAGTTCTTCCGCACAGAGTTGTATCCAGAAGATATTGAGATTGATGTTGGACAATCAAAACTATCGGTTGGTTATAAGTTTCCTAACAAGTTTGCGATTGATGTTGTCTATGATGGTGAAGAAGTGGCCACAAAAATCAAACCATGTTATCTTCGTGACGTTGGTGTAACATATAACAACACCGCAATGTCGATGCATTCGGATGGTAACTTCAGCGAAGTCGAGATGACTCTCTCATTCCAAGAAACAAGAACACTCAACAGAAAAGATGTTGAGGAAGGTGGATTCTAATGACTACCAAGTATTTCAGTAACTTCAGTCTTATTAACTATAGATTTGGTGATAATGAAGACCCAGTATTCTTCAATAAACTGAATCAGTATGTTGACCTCATCGATTCGGTCAAGAATGAAGTAACATTCTATAACAAATATACTGTCACATCTGGAGAGAGCGCTGACACATTATCATATAAGTTATATGGAACAACTGATTACTACTGGACATTCTATCTGATGAATGACCATGTTCGTATTTCTGGTTGGCCAATCGCATCATATGATATTCTTGACATCGCAAAGGAAAAGTATCCATATCGTATGGTTACAACAAATAGCAACATCTCAGAGAACTTCCCTGTTGGTCAGGCAGTTATAGGACAGACAAGTGGCACAACAGGAACTATTGTTCGCAAGATTCCTGACTTGGGTCAAATGGTGATTGACACTGGCGAAGAACCAAACACAACAAACTTTGGTCAGACAGAAATTGTATCATACACCGACCCCGATGGTAATCTACAAACGATTACGTTGATTAAAGAATCTACACAATATGATGCGGTTCATCATTATGAAGACGCAGACGGTGTATGGCAAGACTTGACAATCTACGACTTTGGAAATCCTAGTTCATCTTGGACACCTATCACATATCGTGATAGACTTGAAGCGAAGAACGACGAACTAAAAGAGATTATCGTCATCCGACCAGACGCAATCGAAAAGGTTGTGTCTGAGTTTAACACATTCATGAAACAAAGAGTATAACTGAATGGCACAATCACAACAATATAAGATTGTTGAAGCGACGATGGCTGCCGACAGATTGGGTGGATTTAATATCAACTCATTCGATTTACGGTCACTGATTGCGGAACTCAATATCTTTGAGTCTCTTGACAAACCATATCTAACTGGGTCAGTTTCAATCCTTGATGACAAAGCAATCTTTGATGCGATTCAGTTTCAGGGAACAGAAAGACTTCGCATCAAAATGGCATCAGTCGAAAATGAACTAGATGTTGTTTTCGAAAGAACATTTATGATGACAGGTATTGAGAGAGTCAGAAAGGCGAATGCCAACGCAAAGTCTAGTATGTATCTCTTTACTCTTATCGATGAACATGCGTTTGTGGGTCGTATCAGAAAGTTTAGTAAATCTTATGAGGGTAGTATTCAAACTATCATCACTAAGATTATGGCGAATGAGTTTGGAAAGAACATTGACCTATCATATTCGGTGGGTGCGCCAGGCGTTCAGACAGATATCAAATGTATTGTTCCTAATCTGACACCACTACAGGCCGTGAGTTGGTTGACATCAAGAGCATCAACCGAAACGGGTTCTCCGTTCTTCACCTATGCGTCTATGCATGATGATAACATTCGTCTAGGTAATCTGGACGTGATGTTACAACAAAAAGCATTCAATCGAAAACTTCCGTATACTTACAATCCATCCAACGTATCTATCGCAGAAGGTCAGTCAGAACTAGAGAAAACATTTACGATTAAACATCTACGTGCTGGTAGTATGTCCAACACACTCAAACTTATTGAAGCTGGTGCGGTGACATCTAAATACTCTAACACAAATCTCAACACAGGTCAAATCTTTTCTCAACGACATAGTATTCGTAAGACACTAGAGAATCTACAGAACAAAGAGATTATTGGTGATAAACAGAATGTCTTTGATGGCGACTTCTTTGTTGGTGACCAACAGATTGATTTGTATGACGCACAAAGATATCATACAGTTACATCAACAGGCACATATGGTAGTTACAAAAGTTACAATGATGAGTTTGATGAGACTAAGTTCAGAAAGAAACTTGAACCAAGTGCGTTGAAGAATCATCTTCACAAGAACACATTGAATGTTGTTGTTGAGGGTGCTGGTTTTATTGTTTCCAAAGCAACAGTTGGTGATATCGTTAATCTCAAAGTTGTCAATGATAACTCAATGACCGAAAATGTAAACAATGAAGATGATGTCCTAGATAAGAGAATGTCTGGTGATTTCATCATTTATGATACACGACACACATTTCAGGGGACACAACACAGTGTTAGTATGAATGTGTGTAAACTGGAGAGAATGGAATGATTCCTACAGAATACTATGGCGATAATACTCGTTGGTTTATCGCAACGGTTGTTAGTGCTGCTGCGCCTGTTGGATATGAGGGTCGTGTAAAGATTCGTATTCACGGCATACACAGTGAATCCAATCTGGATATTCCAGAAAAGGATTTGCCGTGGGCTCAGTGTGTTCTACCGACAACCGAAGGTGGTGTGTCTGGTATTGGTCGTATTCCTCGTTTGTTGCCGAGTGCGTTGGTATTTGGTTTCTTTGTGGATGGTATCAACTCACAAACACCAATCATTATGGGTTCATTACCACACATCGAACTTCCATCAGATATTCAACTGGGTCAACCAGAAGAAGATGTTGGTGAAGAGAAACCAGAAGGTTTCTTCAATAAAGTATCCGCATTCCTTAGTAGTTTTGTGACCGAAGATATTCGTAATGATGATACGGGCGGTCTTGTAGGAACGATTCTTCGCAACAGACAAAAAGTCTGTATTCAGTTCTTTCTAAATCTTGGATATACAATAAATCAAGCCATTGGTATTACAGCTGGATTGTCTACTTCGAGCAGAATGATGACGGGTCGTGATGGTATCGCAAGTTGGGGAGATGAGAGATACAAGAACCTTAAAACATTCTCTAATGACTATCTTCTTTTCACAACACAACTACAGTTTGTAGCATATGAGTTGAGAGGTCTTGAGAATGCCGCAAATATTCGTTTGTTGAATACCGAGAACCTTGAGGGTAGAGATGGGTCTTGTGAGGTATTTGTAAAATACTATCTAAGAGAGAAGAAGAAAGTGTTTGTCAAAAATACTGAAAGAACTGCGAAACGATTGAAGGATAGATTGTAATGGCGTTAGATAAAGACGATTTAAATAATGCTCTGAAGAAAGAACAAAGAGTTGCTGTTGTCGGTGTTCAGAAAAAACAATACAAGTATGTGACGACACAGGGTGTTGACGAAGATGGATTCAGTTATACACTTACTCAGAGAGTCGAGGTAAAACCAGGCGAGTCTCTATCTTCTGTTGCTGGTAAGACACAGAAACAAGCAGAGGAGACATTCGCGAAGAAAGCAACCAAAGTCGGTAAGGAAGACGGTGAAGTTCTTGGTGGTGTAAAAAGTCTGGGTAAAGAGAATATCTCACCTAAAGAAGTTACTGACACTTCTGTGGGACAGATTACTGATAAGGTTGGTGGATTAACGGGGACAAAGACTCCTTCGGCATCTCTTGGTTCTCTCACTGGACTACCTGCACAGGTCGCGGGGGATAAAGCAAAGAGTGGTATTGTCGGTATTGGTTCTGGGTCACCTACGGGTGTCGCATCTCTGGTGGCCGCTGGTAAAGATAAAAAAGGAGACCTTGCAACAGAAGTATCAGACTTTGCTACGGGTATTGCTGATGCGGGTGAGTTGAGTAACATTCAATCGAGTCTTCCCGAAGTTGATTTCGGTGACCTCACAGATACAGTAAAGGATATAAGTCCTATCTCAAGCATCACTGGTAAACTGAGTGATGTTGTTGATGGTGTTGTAGACGCAACAGGTATTGGTGGATTGACATCAAAAGCGACATCATCTAAGAATGGTCTAAGTTTCTTCAAGGACGCAAAGAGTCTGGTGTCAAGTTCATTGAGAGATGTGTCATCTGCAATCAAAGATACAAGTAGTGCGATTGACAGATTTACATCAAGTCAAACAAATAAGTTTAATAAGGGTCTTCAGTCAGGATTTCTTCAAAATGTCAGTGAGACAATCACGGGCGCAGCAAAGGGTTTTATTGCAACTATCGTGCCAGGCGGTGTGTCACTTAATGATGATGAGTATGCCGAGACATTTGCACAACTTACAGTAAAAGATGATAACGAGAAAACTAAGGCTGTAAAGAATCTCACTGTAAAATCACCAAATGTCAGTGATAGAATGAAGGGTGTTGTCAGTAACACAAACGCATCATCCGCAACAGAGTTACAAGAGAAGGTTGTAACAGAGGCAAAGAGACAAGGTATTCCACAAGAGGAGATTGATGTTGCGACTGATGAGATTGCCACAATCGATACTGTGGCGAGTCAACTTGATACAACTATTGGTGGAACACTGGTTGTTGATGCAAAGTTATTTGATGATGGTGTTCCTATTTCGGACAACAACCAGAAATGGTCGGGTCGCACAAGTCCTGATGATGTATTCACCTATGTCTCGTCTGTTGAAGAACTTGATACCGAGTTTGCCAAAGTATCGCGTGATGTGACAGAAGTTGTCATTCATGCTACCGAAACATATACCAATAAGAACATCGGTGCTATTGAAATAAATAACATTCACAATGAACTAGGACATGATGGTATTGGTTATCACTATGTGATAAGACGTGATGGCAGATTACAACGTGGTCGTCCAGTGAACAGAAAAGGTGAACATGCGCCAGTCAATGACCATGATACATATTCTATTGGTATTGTTATGGTCGGTGGTCTTGATTCCCCGTCTGGTTCTGCATCACCAAAAAGGTCAGGACATACATTCACGAGAGCTCAGTTCACTACCCTTGAACGTTTTATTAGTTCTTTCTATCGCAAGTTTCCAGGCGGTCAGGTCTTTGGTCACAATGACATTGATGTGAATGAACTCGACCCATATTTTGATGTTGTTGATTATGTTGAATCTATCTTCCGTAAGAAGAATAAGGTTACAGACCCACTCACAAGAGGCCCACTCACACCAGTTGAGATTATCAAGGGTGCAACATTTATTCCAAAATCTCAACGACTGGAAGAAAGAGAAGATGTTGCGTTTGAGTTAGAAAATACTGACGACATTGAGATTGAAGAGAGACAATCAAATGTATTTGAACGCCCACCGAAACCAGAGGGTTTTCCAAAAGAAGAAGAAGATGGAACAATCTATGATTACGAATGGGATGATGAGTCTCGTAAATGGGTTCAGTCGATAGACTATTCAAACGTAAAAGAAGAACAAGATGTAAGAGCGGTCTCTGATGTAGAGAAACAGATTGCAGGTCTTGAATCAAAAAGAACATACCTACAAACAAGACTTGATAGTGGTAAAGAGACAACAAGGTCAGAGATTTCTCTTGAGGGTAGAATCAAACGTCTTGACAGACAGATAAACAATCTAAAGAAAACAACAAATGTCAACTCACCAACCACGACTAAAGTATATGGCGTTGAAGACTTTGACGAGGACTTGTAATGACTACTAAAAAAGATACACTTGAACTGAGAGAAAAAGAACTAGGTTCTGGTCAAGAACTCACGGTTGGTGTGCCAGATAATGGTATGCAGAACGCATCGGGTGATTTACCCAAACGTGACTACAACTATGGGTCATCACTAAACAAGGTTGCTGTTGGTCAGAAGGTCAACAAACTTTATACGGCTGGCGGCGATGTTGGTGTTCCTCTGAACATTGCTCCACAGAGACCGTCCCAGTATCCTTGTAATCAGATTGATGAGACACCATCTGGTCATAGTATTGAGTTTGATGATACGCCAGGCGGTGAACGAGTGATGATTCGTCACCGTAAGGGTGCGGGTATTGAGATGAGAGCAGATGGTTCTGTTGTAATCTCTGCCACAAATAACAAAGTAGAGGTTACAGGTGGTGACCAAACTGTCATCGTAGAGGGACACGGTAATCTCATCTATAATGGTAATCTGAATCTAAAAGTGTCAGGTGACTTCAATGTAGATGTTGGTGGCAACTATAATGTCAATGTTGCGGGCAACCAAGTAGAGAACATCAAACGTAATCATAAGACTACTGTAGAAGAGAACTCCCATTATATCACCAAAGGGACGAAGAACACCAAGACAGTCGGAACACACACTGACATCATGTTAGCAGATAATAATCAGATTGTCAATGGCAATCAACAGAATGTTGTTGAAGGTAATGTTGACTTCTTCTCGGAAGAAAAGATTTTCATCTCTGGTAAAGAACAGTTTGCGGTCTCTGCAAAAGTTGCGAACATTGCGGCCGCTAAACAAATCTCTGTATTTGGTCAGAAAGGTGTTATCGGTGGTAAAGAGGTAGACTTCACTGGTAAATCTTATTATGGTAGTAAGGGTGAAGAAGAAGCGGCATCTAATGCAATCTTTTGGGGAACATTCAAAGGTGTCGCAACAGAAGCGATTCGTTCTGTCAATGCTGATAAAGCGGCATTTGCTGAAGTGGCAGACCTCGCACACTCACAGTCATATGGAGAAGCACTCACATCTGGTTCTACAGTTGGTGATACTGCAACATTACACTCATTATCACAAGAAGATATTTCTGGTCAAGACGCACCTATCACCCCTGACCTCGTTGTTGACCACACACTCAATGGGTCGTATGCGATTCAGACTGTGGTAGTTGATGCTGATGATGTATTGAAGAATAGTCTAAACATAGAAGAGAAATACAACTTTGTTTTCAGAACAACGCCAACGATGCAGGAGATTCGTTCTGCGTTCAGAAATGAAGATTCTAGAAACACTGTGTCTGACCTTCTTGTATCAGAGGGAAGACTGAATCCAGATTACAAGAACATTGTTCCGCCTGCTATCGGTAGAACTGTGAGTAAGAAGGCATCTTCAAGATATGGTTACACACCTATTGGTAATGCACTTGAGAATAGAGGAAAGAGATTTACACCATGATGATATTAGTAGACCCTATTTACAATCCTGAGAATCAGGAGACAATCACGTCTGCGACCAAACTTGGGCCAGGCATTACGATTGCGAAGTTTCTGGGTGCATATGGCGACAGAACATCATTCAATCATGTTGAGTTTGATTTCACTCGTAGACAGATTGCTCGTAACCTATATCTTCATGCAGAAGCAATGCGAGTAATCAATGGAAACACAGACATCTTTAATGATGTTCGTCTGATTGTGAGTGAAGGTTTGTATAGACGTAACCTTTTGGTAGATATTCTTGATACAAATATGGAAGACAAAGCATTTGGTCGTCTTGTATACTATCAAGTCATTGGTCGTGATGGTAAGATTGACTTTGAGAAGACATTTGAGGTCGCTGAGTATTGGAAAGATTATATCAACTTTGATACACTATATCTTGATTATGACTCATATAATCCAGATGGAAGTCTGACAGCACAGATTGGATTGAAGTTCCCTGAAGTATCTGCGACATTTGATGTGAACTTTGAGAACAACATCGAGACATGGTATAATAATTTTCTACAGAGTAGAGATGAACTTGTAGAAATACGAGAAACTGAATAAAAAAGCATATAAATAGAGTTATGACTAAAAGAGCATTTGCACAAGAAGACGGTAATCTCAACACGGCGACTATTGAAACAAGTCGTCTTCGTGAGTATGTTGACGTTGACCTATCGTTTGCAGTTAAACCTACGAGTGGTGAAATCTACAAGAAGAATGATGCCGCATCCGTAAAACAAGCAATCAAGACACTTGTCTTGTGTAATCGTCTTGAGAAACCATTCCGTCCAGACTTTGGTGGTAACATCAGAGCTCAACTCTTTGAACTGGCGGATAGAGGTCGTGATTCTATTATTAAGAATGACATTATTTCTACGATAAGAAGATACGAACCAAGAGCAGAAATTTTAGATGTAATAGTAAATCTACAGGCAGATAGAAATAGTCTTAGTGTAACAATAAGATTCAAAGTGGTAAACACAACAGAAGAAGTCGAACTTACCACATCACTAGCAAGGTTAAGATAAAATGGCAACCACAATCAAATCAACAGCACTCGACTTTGATGCAATCAAGAATAACCTGAAGACATTCCTTGAGGAATCGGGTGAGTTCAATGATTATAACTTTGAAGCGTCTGGTCTTTCCAGTATTCTCGATGTTCTTGCATACAATACGCACTACAATGCGTTGACTGCTAACTTTGCCTTGAACGAATCATTTCTTGGAACTGCACAGTTGCGTAGTTCTATTGTTGCTTTGTCAGAGGGTATTGGGTATATTCCTGACTCAAAGACTGCATCACAATCAATCGTAAGACTATCCATGAATCTGAGTTCTGTGCCTGGTCGTCCAAATGAGATTCAAATCGATGATGGTTTCAAGTTTAACACTACGGTTGATGAGACCGACTACGTATTCCAAACAATCGAAGACCTCACTGCGGTAGATGATGGTTCGGGTGTTTATAACTTTACTGATGCATCTGGTAGTAGAGACATTAAAATCTATGAGGGGACTAATAGAACAAAGACATTTGTTGCATTGAAGGCAACCGATAACCCTGTCTATATTATTCCAGACAAGAACTTGGACATCGAAACTGCGGTTGTTCGTGTATACGAAACTCCCTCATCGTCATCATTTATCACATATTCAAATCTGACAACCGCAAACGTTATTAATGAGAACTCAACCCTTTATATTCTGAAGGAAGCACCAAATGGTTACTTTGAGTTGTCGTTTGGTAACGGGGTAACGTTGGGTCAAGCCCCTTCTGCGGGTAGTAAGATTACTCTTGATTATCTTTCGGTTGCTGGTGCAAGTGCTGATACTGCCGCAACGTTCTCTCCACAGAATCAAGTATCGGTCAACGGAAACGCATATAGTGTGACAGTATCAACACAAGCAAACTCTGTTGGTGGTGGTAACAAAGAAACTGTTGAATCGATTCGCAAGAATGCTCCATTTCAGTATGCATCACAGAACCGTATGGTCACGGCTGTTGACTACTCCTCCCTTGTTCTGAAGAACTTCTCAACACTTATTAAAGACATTCAGTCATATGGTGGTGAAGATGCGCTTGAACCAGAATATGGAACAGTGTTTATGTCAGTTCTCTTCAATGATGATGTAGATGCGGTAACCATTCAGTCAACTAAGGATGCGATTCAGGAACTTGCGAAACAGTTGTCTGTCGCATCGTTTACGCTGAAGTTTGATGACCCTATTAAAACATTCATTGAAACACAGACATTCTTCCAGTTTAATCCTAACCTGACTACATTGTCTCGTAACACGATTCAAGATAATGTTAGAACAACTATTGAGGGTTATTTTGATACTAATACAGGCCAGTTCAGTCAGTCATTTAGACGTTCAAATCTTCTAACCTTGATTGATGATGTTAGTCCTGCGATTCTTTCGTCTCGTATGACTGTCAAAATGCAGAGAAGGTTTACTCCAACATTGAATACGGTTCAGAATCATAAGTTAAGATATGCCGCAACACTTGCCCAACCAGATGATGTAAACTATGTCATTACATCGGGCGCTTTCACATATCAAAATAAAGCGTGTATTATTCGCAATAAACTGAACTCCAACAAACTTGAGGTCTTCAACACAGAGGATAATATTGTCGTTGTAGATAATGTCGGTGACTATTCGGGAGATACTGTAAACATTGTGGGTCTTCAGGTAGATGCGCTTATTGGTGCGAATAACTTCATCAAGTTGAGTGTAACACCAGCAAACCAAAGTGCGATTACGCCATTCAGACAGGATGTTGTTGAGTATGACTTATCTCGTTCATTCACACAAATCGTTGATGTTGAGCCTGGGGTTACGAACTAATGTCTCATAAAAATGATGATACACTAAAGGATGTCAATCGCAGAGAGATTGCGATTATAAAACATAAGGTCAAGGAGGTTCTCCCTGAGTTCTTTCGCACGGAATATCCTAAGTTAATCACACTCCTTGAACAATACTATGAGTTTGAAGACACCGATGAATCACCAAGTAGATTGATTCACGACCTGTTTTATGCGAGAGACATTACACAAACAGACCTCAGTCTTCTCTCATATATCGAAGATGAACTACTTTTGGGTCAATCATACTTTGAAGGATTTACTGATAAGAGAGCGGCCGCAAGATACTCAAACACATTGTATCGTTCAAAGGGAACGAAGTATTCAATTCAACAATTCTTTAGAACCTTCTTTGGCGTTGACCCTGATGTAATTTACACAAAAGAGAATGTATTTAAGGTCGGTGATGAGATTGGATTCAATAGTCAGAAGTTTCTGACCGACAATAAATTGTATCAACAGTTTGCCATTCTGGTTAAATCAGATATTGCGTTTAGTGAATGGAGAGAACCATATAAACTCTTTGCTCACCCTGCTGGCATGTTCATTGGGTCAGAGGTTCAGATTGTTACGAGTGTGACCGACACACTTACCGCTCCAACGGTTATTCCTGCTGACCCACCACCAATATCAATTGAGGCTACTGCTTCATTTGGTGAGTTTGCTGTAACAGATTTGACCGCATTGGTAGACGACATATATACAGATTCGGATGGCGTATTGAGTAGAATTAATCCAGAACTAGCAAACATCGAAAATTTCTCACTTGATACTATTGAAACTATCAATAATCAATACTCAACCTTGCGTGAAGCACAAACTGCTACTTCACCAACATTTGATGATTCGGATGAAGTTGGAACAAACGGTATGGACTTGTCTAACGACCTGTTCTTTGAGACGATTGACCAAGACAAACATGGTTGGTATAGTGCGGACTCTGACCAATACATAAAAAGTTTCACCCTCTAACCGATAAACCTTATAAATAGTTAAAATAAACGGGACTATAAAATGGCAAGACAGACATTAAACAGAGGAACAACAGCGAATGACGGGACGGGTGATACCCTCCGCACGGCTGCCCAAAAGATTAATGAAAACTTCTCGGAACTCTATCTGACTATCGGTGGTGATAGTGCGGTAACGAGTGTTACTCTGATTGAAAGTGGTGTATCCTTTGAGGGTTTGACCGAAGATGATTTTGAATTGATTCTTGGATTGGATTCAGAACCTTCTAGTGATTTAAAACTCTTACTACCAGTTGCTGCAAGAAACAATGATATTGTCACTCTAAACGAGACAACACAAACTCTTGCTCGTAAGACATTAGAGTCTCCAATCATCACAAATGATTTTTCTATTGCGGATGTCACGGGTGACCATGCCTATGGTGTTGTTGCTAGTGAGTTATCTTCAAATGTTGATGTTGAATTACCAGCATTGACTACTAGCGACACATTTGTATTTGCGAATGCGACACAGACACTTACCAACAAAACGATTGATGGATTGAATCTCAATAATCCTACTCTTGGTGGTATCGCAAATGGTTCAACTTTCTTTGATAGTTCCAGTAACGAATATATTCAGTTCAGTAAGACCGCAGCTGCGGTAAACTATATCACACTAGCAAACGCTGCGACAGGTAATGCTCCGACCATTGATGTTGATGGTGATGACACAAATGTAAGTCTGAACCTCGCATCAAAAGGAACGGGTGGGATTACATTTAAGAACAAACTTGTTTTGGAAAAAGGAACTGATGTTGCGTCCAGCACCGCAGTTGACCTAACCGAACCACTTACAGTATTTAATTCAGGTAGTCTCATCTCACCTACGATTGGTGACGGGACTACTCAAGGCGAGACTAAATACTTCATCAATGTGAATACTGGTGAAACAAGACTTACTCCATCTGGCGCATCAACAAACATCTTTAGCGTTGATTCGGGTAATGGATTTATTAGTTTTGATGAGGGTGATGGATGTCAACTCATCTGGAATAGCACAAACAGTTTATGGTATATCGTTGCGAGTAACGGCGTAACAACAGGGTAATAAAAAATGGCAATCGTAACAAATAGAATTAAAAAACAGGTAATCTCAGATATTGTAACGGACTTTTCTGACTCCGACAATAACTACTTTGCGGCGATTGGTCGTTCCGAAGATTGGAATGATTCCGATGTTGCTCCAACAATCACAAATACGCAAAAAGAAGATAGAGATTTCCGTCTTGGTGTTCAATCAGTCAAGAAAATCATTGACCAGAGTTTTGTTGTTCCCCGTTACAACTGGTCATCTGGTGCGGTTTACTCTGCGTATGATGATAATCAAGTTGGGTATCCGTCACAATCATATTATGTGATGAACGATAACAACCAAGTTTATATCTGTCTACAACAATCAAAGAACGCATCTGGTGTGTCTCAGGTTTCAACTGTTCAACCTTCGGGTAATACGACAGGGACACCTTTTGAGACTGCTGATGGTTATGTGTGGAAGTTCTTGTATTCCATCGGTGCGTTAGACGCAAACAAATATATTTCGGCTAACTTTATTCCAGTTCAGTTTATCACTTCAACCGACTCTGACTCTCCTGCTTCTGATATTGAACAAGAGACTGTTCAGAATAACGCTATTATTGGTCAAGTTGTTGGTTATGCGATTGACTCTGGTGGTGCGGGTTATTCTGCTACTCCGACAATCACAATCTCTGGTAACGGAACGGCCGCAAAAGCAGCTGCTTCTATTTCAGGTGGTCAAGTTGTAAAGGTAGAAGTTATTGATAGTTCAGGAACACTGACCTTTGGTTCAGGTTATGACTACGCAAAGGTTAATTTGACGGGTGGTGGTTCACCAACCAAACCAGCATCAATTCGTCCTATCCTCTCAACACCTCTTGGTATGGGCGGTGACCCACGTGATGACCTTCGTTCAACTTCTATTATGTTCAATGCGAAACCAGAAGGAACTGAAGCTGGTGACTTTATTGTAGGTAACGACTTCCGTCAAGTGGGTTTGATTAAAAATATGGAACTGCCTGATAGTGATGCGAAGTTTACCGAAAGCACTGGTATCGCATTGAAGAAACTGGTTCTATCATCTGTAACGACAGGATTCACTGCGGATAATACAATCGAGGGTGGCACATCAGGTGTGAAAGCATTGATTGACCGTGTTGACTCGTCTAACATCTGGTATCACCAAACTGAAGTAACTGGTTTTGGTAACTTTGACTCTGGTGAGAGTATCAGTGAAACTGATGGTTCTGGTGCGGGGACATTGAATGCTTCGTTTGCTCCATATGTTGACCCTGAAGTAGATACCTTCTCAGGAGAAGTCCTATATATTGATAACCGTGCGTCAGTCACTCGTTCATCCGAACAAACTGAAGATATTAAAATCGTAATTCAAATTTAAGGTAGTAACCGATGGCCAACACATTTACATCGAATGTATTTTCTTCCACTTATAAGGATGATTTTGTAGATAGTGATAACTATCATCGCATTCTGTTCAACAGTGGTCGTGCGCTACAGGCACGAGAACTTACGCAGCTTCAAACAATCATTCAAGAAGAGATTGGTAGATTTGGTCGTAACATCTTTAAAGATGGAGCATCAGTAAATCCAGGCGGGCCAACAATCACTAACGATTATGAGTTCGTAAAACTCAATACATCCGTCAATACACTACCTGCCACACCAAGTGATTTGGTTGGTGTGGAACTGACTGGTGGAACATCAACTGTTAAGGCTCGTGTTCTTGAGGTTGTAGAAGCAACAGGTGGCGACCCAGCAACAATCTATGTTCAGTATACAAATACATCAGGTGGTGCGGTTGGTGCTAACCCTGTTCGTTTTATTGCGGGTGAAGACCTAACTGGTGGTGGTGAAACACTTACCGTTCAAACAACAAACACTGTTGCCAATCCCGCATTTGGTAGAGGTGCGAAGATTGCGAATGGTGCGGGGGACTTCTTTACTCGTGGCCACTTTGTTTTTGCTCCAGCACAAGAACTTATTCTTTCTAAGTATTCACAGAATCCTACAAAGGTTGTTGGTTTCAAAGTAACCGAAGACATTGTAACAGTTGCTGATACAGACGTATTATACGATAACCAAGGTGCGACACCAAACTTGTCAAGTCCTGGCGCAGACCGTTATCGTATCAAACTCACCCTCACGACTCAAGACCTTGTTGACTCTGACGAAAACTTTATCTTCTTCTGTAATGTTGTAGATGGTGAAATCGTTGACCAAGTAACAGGCACAGACGATTATAATAAAATCAACGAACTACTTGCGGAAAGAACAAAAGAAGAGTCTGGTAACTACATCGCAAAATCATTTGAGGCTGACCTATCTGATTCTGGTGATAATCTAATCATCACGGTATCTGATGGTGTCGCATATGTAAATGGTTATCGTGCGGAAACAGAGACTCCAACGAAACTTGTTGTCCCAAAACCTCGTTCTACTGTAACAAACCAAAACGAAGTGGTTGGTATCAACTATGGTCAGTATTTCATCTGTGATGTTCTCAAAGGTAATCTGAATGTCTCTGAGTTTGAATCAGTCAATCTGCGTAGTGCGGTCACTCATGGTGGTTCTACTATCGGGACAGCAAAGGTTCGTTATGTAGAAGAGGATGGTGCGAACTTCCGTGTCTATCTCTTTGACATCAAAATGAACTCAGGTCAAGTCCTGCGTAACGTAAAATCTGTTGGCACAAGCACAACTGATTATGCGGACATTCTCCTTGAGAACAGTAAAGCAGTAATCAAAGAATCAACAAAAGTCAATATGGTGTTCGCTACACCAAATCCACGTCCTAAAAATATCACGGACGATGACTTTGAGGTTCAACGTATTCGCACAGGAACATCAAACGGTTCTGGTTCATTGACCCTTTCATTGGGCGCAACAGGCGAAACCTTTGTAAATACAGGTCAGTGGATTGTCACCGATTCTTCGGGTGATGTGGTTGCGTCTCCTTCTATCTCAGGTTCAGGAACGAACTCAGTAGATATTACTGGTCTACCCAACTCTCAAGCAGTTACGGTATATTCTAAAGTCAACAAAGCACAACCTTCGGTTCGTCAGAAAACTCTGGTTGAAACAACATTCAGTGGTGCTGTTGAGTCTGATGGTTCAGGCACGAAATATGTTGACCTTCACGCGACAGACATCTATGATGTATTGTCAATCAAACAAACTGACTCAGATGGTTCAGACCTCTCAAGTAGATTTACTGTTGACAACGGTCAACGCGCTGGTTACTATGCGAATGGTCGTCTGGTTCTTGATGGTGGTGCTACTGCTCCAAGTGGTTCTGTATTCACACGATTCAAACACTTCACACATGGTGCTGGTGACTATTTCTCTGTAAACTCATACACTGGTCAGGTTGACTACGAAAACATTCCTTCATTTAGTATTGGGCCAAGAACATCGGTCAATCTACGTGATGTGATTGACTTCCGTTCATCGGTTGACTCTGATGGCACATTTACTGGTTCTGGTGCTGCTCTCAATGAAGTTCCGACAAACGGTGATGTGTTCCAAGGTGACATTGAATACTATCTGCCACGTGCTGATAAAATCGTTGTTACAACACAAGGTGTGGTCAAAAACATCCAAGGTGAGGATGGATTTGCTTCACAGATTCCATCAACACCAGAAAATACACTTTCTCTCTTTGAGTTAGAACACAACGCATATGGTCTGAATGACTCGGATACGGTTGTCACTCCTGTTGAATCAAAACGTTTCACTATGAGAGACATCTCAAACCTTGAGAAACGTATTGACAAACTCGAAGAAGTGACTTCATTGTCATTACTTGAAGTTGATACATCTGCTCTGTTGGTTCTAGACTCTGCGGGCAACCCAAGAACAAAATCTGGTTTCTTTGTAGATAACTTTGCGGACAGAAGTTTCTCTGACGCACAGAACTCAGAGTATCGTGCTGCGATTGACCCGTCAAGAGGTATTCTCCAACCACAGACAGTTGAAGAGAATGTCACTCTGAGATATGACTCAGCCGCATCGTCTAATACGATTCTGAAAGGTGACACAGTATTCCTAAACTACACACATAAAGAAGCAATCACACAGACCAAAGTGTCTGGTGTAGAGAACGTAAACCCATTTGCGGTTATCACGGGCGAAGGTAACATCACACTTTCTCCTGCTTCGGATGAGTGGTTACAAACCAAGTATTCTCCTGCGAATGTTATCAATAAGACTGCTACAGAAGAGTTGTCAGACATCAATGAAGGTAATCTTGCTCTCGGAACTGCGAGACAAAGAGGTTTCAATCAGTGGAGATGGTCGGGTATTCCATTTATTCCACTCTTTGGGTTTGGTATCTTTGGTGGTCTAAACCTCTTCGGCGGTTGGGCTGGTGCTGGTCTCTGGAACTGGGGTGGTGTAACTACTAATAACGACATCACACTGAATAGCACACGCAGAAGTGGTCGTAACATTACTCGTCAGTATTCACAACGTATTGTTGTTGGTAATAGAACTGTTCGTAAGGTCACTGGTGATAGAACCGTATCCTTGACATTCTTGCCATATATTCGTTCACGTAAAGTATTCTTCCGTGCGGAAGGTATGCGTCCAAATACCAAATACTTCCCATTCTTTGATGGTGTTGCTGTTGATGACTTTGTTCGTGAAGAATCATTTGATAGATTCTCTAGTTCTACGAATGGCGGCGCGAAGTATGGTAACGCATACAGAAACTCAACATCTCACCCAGAGGGTTCTTCAGAGTTAGTATCTGATAATAATGGTAAGATTGCGGGTTCATTCTTTATTCCGTCTAACTCATCCACACGTTTCCGTGCGGGCACACGTGAGTTCAAACTTCTTGACATTAGTAAGAATGATGATAACGCATCACTGTCACGTGCTTCAATCAACTATGTCGCACAAGGCACACTGGATACAAGACAGAAGACTGTTACTTCAACTCGTATCACTCAGGTAAGAACACGTAGATGGACAGAGACACAACGAGTTCGTAATCGTGACCCACTTGCTCAGTCATTCCGTGTTACCGAACCGAATGGTATGTTCGTAACTAAAGTTCAGACCTACTTCAAAACAAGAGATGATGTGATTCCGATTGAACTACAGATTCGTCCGATGGTAAATGGTGCGCCTTCTGCTACTGAAATCATCGGTAATGCTGTGAAGTTCTTGAACACACCATCATCAGAAGTAAATCTTCCTGCGTCTCAAACGGCTGCTGGCGTTCTTGCCGCACCTACGACATTTGAGTTTGATGAACCAATCTTCTTGAATCCAAATACCGAATATGCTATCGTTCTGTTGGCAGAGTCAACAAACTATGAAGCATATGTTGGTGAAACATACGCATTTGAGTTGGGTTCAACCGAAAAACGTATCAACCGTCAACCTTCTATGGGTTCATTGTTCAAGTCACAAAACGGCACGACTTGGGAGCCAGACCAAACGAAAGACCTTGCGTTTAAACTGTTCAAGGCAGAGTTTGATACTGTGGGTGGTTATGCGGTATTTGAAAACGTTGACCTTGAAGACGAAGCCCTAGAAAACAATCCATTGTATGTTGATAGTGGTGACGCAACAATCACAACAGTTATTCCAAGTCACGGTTTTGATGTTGGTGATACAATCACCATTTCAGGTCTTGACTCTGCGACAACTTATAATGGTATTCTAGGAACAAGTATTCTTGGTTCAAGAACGATTACTGCGGTAGACGGGTTTGGTGTTACCTTTGAAGCAGATAGTTCATCAACATCTGCTGGTCGTTTTGGTGGAACAAGTATTGTAACAGACCGTCAGGTTCAGTTTGACTTGTGTATTCCAAACTTCACAACACTGATTCCAGATGATACGAATCTGTCATATAGTGCTAAGTTTACAACAGGTAAATCACTTGCTGCGATTAGTGGTTCACAGGTTCGTTATCAAAAAGACCCATCATATTCATCAGACATTATTATCGGTGACGAGAATGTATTCTCTGCTCCACGTCTGGTCGCTAAATCTGGTAACGAAACATCAGAACTTGGTGCGGGTGTTCGTTCAACAACATTCAAAGTTGATATGACAACAACTCGTGCGGATGTGTCTCCAATCATTGACGCACAAAGAGCATCATTGACTACGATTGGTAATCTGGTTGATAATCAAGCGGCATCGCCAGCAAGTGGTTTCAATGTCCCATTGAACTATGTTGAAGAGACAACAGCGTTTGGTGGTTCTGCCCTTTCTAAACATATGTCAACCGTATCAGTCCTTGAAGAGGCTGCGGTTGGTCTGAAAGTGATTGTGTCTGCGATTAGACCAAGTGGTTCAGACTTTGATTTATACTTTAGAACCGCTAACGATGGTGAAGACATCTTTGACATCGACTGGACACTTCAGTCACCAGAAACCACGGTTGCTCCAGATGGAAATAACTTCCGTGAGTATCGTTATCTGATTGGTGGTCAGGGTGGTGACGTTGCTGAGTTCACTCAGTATCAATACAAGATTGTAATGCGTTCCAATAACTCTTCTGCTGTTCCTGTATTCAAGGACTTTAGGTCAATCGCAATGGCAGTATAATGAAGAAGAACTTGATTATGGTGGAAGGTAGCAATGGTCTTGCTCGTGACGTAAATACGGGGGCGATTGTTAATATAAATAAAGAAGAGATTAATGCGGCACGAGAAGCAAAGAAAAGACGAAAGAACAAGGATGCGGAGTTCGAACAATTAAAGAATGAAGTTGGTGAAATGAAAGAACTTCTTAACAAACTGGTAGAGAAACTATAATGGCGACAAGTAAACCAACTATTACAAATATCGAAGATACCTTTACCACGCTGGTAAGTAATCTTAATACCGTGTCTCTCGATTTGGGTGCTACGGGTCGATTGACTACGAATGAAGATTCTGATGCGATTTCTGCTATCAATGAGTTGGAAGTTGCGGTTCGAGGAACTTCTAACAATCTCGTAGCGACTGATTTAACTGCGGGTGGTCTGACGGCTACTGACCTCACCGCCGCTGTTGTTGAACTTGATTCTGATATCGGTGCGAGACCTCACACCAACTTGACGACAACGGCAAAAACACTTACGGGTGCTATCAACGAACATGAGACAGACATTGGTTCTATGTCTCTTACAACAACAGCAACCGATTTGACTGCCGCAATCAACGAACACGATGCGGAACTTGGAACGATTACATCTGGTGCGATGGGAACTACTGCTTCAACGGTAAGCGGTGCGATTTCGGAACTGGATAGTGACCGTGATGTTCTGGTTGCGTTTGTTGAACCTACCCAAGCACTGACAACCACCGCAACCACTGTTGCTGATGCGGTCAATGAGTTGGATGCTGAGATTGGTAGTGAGACACTCACAACAACAGCAACCACACTTGCTGGTGCTATTAACGAACATGATACCGAAATCGGTTCGGCATCACTCAATACATCTGCGACAACTCTACGTGGCGCAATCAACGAACTCCATACAGAGATTGGTTCAACAGTTGATTCATCAGGTTCAGGCAACATTGTTGCATCTGATATTGGTGCGTCTCTGAGATTACTAGATAGTTCTGTAGGTAATTTAGACAATCTGACCTCAACGATTGCAGACCAATCTACACTTGTTGCCGCTATCAACTCAAACAAAGCGGCGATTGACCTTTTGGATTCTGATGGTGTTGTTGTCAATCAAACACTTGGTTCTCTGAATCTACTTGACTCCGATGGGTTTGTTGGTTCGGAAAGAGATAACTTTGTAAATGCACTCAACGCATTAAGGGCAGACATACCACTGATATTTGATGAAAACGGCACACAACTGAACTAAGGGCAATATAAAATGGCTATAGGAGTTCCACTAAAACTCAAAGACAGTGCCGATTATCAGGATTTTACATCAACCGAAGAAAATTATCTTGCATATCAAATTGGCGAATATCTTATCACTGGGGACAGTTCCAGTGTAGGTTCTCTTGCGCTTGATTCAAATGGTTCTAACCTACTAATCGGTAACTTCACAGACACCTCATATGATTCCGCAGTAGGAACAGGTGGGGACGGTTCATTCCTAACATTCACGACAGTCACCACACCTCTGAGAACAACTCTAGGAACATTGACAGTCGTTGATAGTGACTATCGTATTCCAATCTATCAATATGACAGTGATGGTCAAAAGATTATTCAAGAAGCCAAAGATTCGGACTTGACTGTTCTGGTTGACCGATTAAACTCTCGTATCTTTACATCTGATTATCTAGGTTCATATCGTCTTGGTTCAGCACCACCAAGCGGTGATTACACATTGAAACTCAATGATGTGATGACAGATACAAGAACCGATGGTAATTCTCTTCAGTATAACATCTATCAAAGAACAACTCAGACATCACCAACAAAGGTTCTTCCATTTTCAGTAAAAAGGTCAAATGGAGACAGTGGGGACTATCAAGGTCTTCAGTTGATGACCGACAGACAGATTCAACAGAGTCTCGGTCTGAAAGCAAGAAATAGACTTGGTGAATATTCAGATAACATTGGTAACTACAGACTTCTCAGTTCTGCCGCAGGAACACCAACGGATGTTGGTTTATCAGGAACTTGGGCATCACGAGGAACTGCTACAGATACTCGTCAGGCAATTGTTGATGCTAACTATACCAGAGGTCGTGTATCAACATATTCACGTTTGAGAGAGTCTAACTTTACTGACACATATACAAGAACTCGTTCAAGTGCTTACTCAGCAGATTATACAACGACTCGTTCAAGCGCATATACCGCAAACTATGTGACGACACGGACAAGCAACTACTCACTCGGTTTTGTTGGTAACTATATCGGTAACTTTACCAGAACTCGTCAAACAGACTTTACCAGAACTCGTAATTCTACATTTGATTATGTGGGTAACTATGTCGGGGACTTTACGGGCAACTATTCCAGATTGTTAGGATTTACGGGTAACTTTACTGGGAACTATGTGGGTGCGCAGAATTATTCTATACCATCAGATTCCACATTCACATATGATGTTACCATACCTGGCGGCAGCACAACCCCTACCAGAATATATACCTTTGAATTTAATGGTATTCAGACCAACCCCGCCGACAGTGTAGATATTTGGTGGAATGGTGTGAGGGTTGTTAATGGTTTTCCTATCCCAGAGGCCCAGCGAGTTCCAGCTAATAGTCAAACAACAACATTTAATTCAGTGACATCAGGTGGTTATACTTATTACAGAGGGCCTTTTAGAGCAAGTGACAGATTTGGCACGTTCAACATCGACCGCGGCGATTTCTTTGAAATTAGACGAACAAGAGTAGGAGAAGTTGCCTTTACCAGAGATTCAACCAGAAACTCACTCAGAACTTCAACTTACACCAGAAACTCCACACAGGACTTCCTTGGTAACTATACACGGACTTTAACATATACTGGTAACTACACTGGTGATTTCTTAGGTGAATATACATCGGACTTTACAAGAACAACTCCCGATGATTTTACAAGAGTTTTCATAGGTAACTATACTGGTGAGTTTACAAGAAATCGTGCGTCAACATATACAAGAACTCGCGGTAGCACATATATTGGTAACTATATTGGTAACTTTACGGGTGACTTTACGGGTAACTATGTGGGGAACTATGCGGGGAACTTTATAGGGAACTATGTTGGTGGTGCTACTTC
>Ga0209653_1001102_pt1 | contig 22251 bp, 21 predicted proteins | sample SaaInl6LU_22_DNA_FD_184644 | JGI IMG/M metagenome (GOLD analysis project Ga0209653, IMG submission 184644) | Marine microbial communities from expanding oxygen minimum zones in the Saanich Inlet - ESP_116LU_22_DNA (SPAdes) (version 2) | ecosystem: Environmental > Aquatic > Marine > Intertidal...
GACCAGATCACAGCGCCCTTGACACCAAATCCGATGGTGTGGGCAGGGAGCTCATACTTGGCAATCACAGCATCTAGCTTCTTGAGGGTTTCGATGTTGATTGCCTCGGCTTTGCCAACGGCTGCCTCGGTGGCCAACTCGTCCACGGCTATGGCGGCAGCCATAACGAGAGGATTGCCGTTGTAGGTGCCGAAGTGAGCCATGCGGCCATCAACGACGGCATCCATGTACTTCTGCTTGCCACCAAATGCCGCTAGCGGGAAGCCGCCGCCAATGCTCTTGGCAAGACAAATAATGTCTGGCTCAACACCGAGCTTCTTAGCAGCTCCAGCGACCCCAGCGGTTAGGCCGGTCTTGACCTCATCAAAAATCAGAGCGATCGCATACTTATCGCAGAGCTCTCTAACGCTCTTCAGGTATCCGGCATCGGGCATGATGATCGACAGATTCTCAACCACCGGCTCGACAACGAAGCAGGCGATTCGGTCGCCGTGCTCAATGAAGATTTCCTGAAGTCGCTCGAGATTGTTATAGGGAACGGTAAAGACCTCACCGGGCTCAACGTCAAAGGGAACCTGTGGAGTTGGAGCATGGGCATCGCCAATCTCATCGAGAGCTGGCTTTACAGAAACCTGAAGTGGGTCATAGCCACCGTGATAGCCGCCCTCGACCTTGACGATCGCCTTCTTGCCGGTGACCGCCCTTGCAGTCCTAATCGCATACATCGTCGACTCGGTGCCTGAATTAGTAAACCGAATCATGTCTAGGCCAAAGCGCTCTTTGAACCTCTCGGCCGCCTCGGTTGCAATTGGGGCTGGAGTAACAAAGAGCGTGCCGACGCTGCGCATCGCCTTCTTGGCTGCTGCGATGACCTTTGGGTGAAGGTGACCTACGAGCATTGCTCCAAAACCCATGGAGAGATCCAGCAGCTTCCTGCCATCAACATCCTTCACATAGGCGCCCTTGGCGGAGACGATGGAGATGGGATATGGGTCCCAGTGCTGGAAGCTTGATGTCACACCAAGGGGCAAGGCCTTCTTGGCTCTTGCGTTGTGACTGCCTGAGCCGCCGGTGGTGGCTTCGAATCTTTCCCATTCGCTGGCCAGAAGTTTTTCTACCTTGGCTCTGTCGATTGGCTTTGAGGACGCTGGGACATTTCTCCAGCCCGCAGGATCATGTTGCAGATTAAGCTCTGTTTTCACTTTGTACTCCTTTGTCCTGCCATTGTCACCTAAGCGGTGCTTTTAAGCGAACTTAGAAGCCTTATTGGACTAAATCAGTTGAAAAACTAATGCTTTTCTGCGAAATAAGCAGTTTTTTAGTCAAACCACTCGGTTGGTGGACCGAGAAACAAAAGGAAGCCAAAGATTGCCGGTAGGACCAAAACGATCAAAAGCACAAGTATCACGGGCCTTGCGATAAACCACCTGAAGAGCCTGTCAATTACACCCTTGTCTCGAGGATCTTCGGTTGGCTCAGTCCGCCAGGAACCCTCGAGAGCATTTTGTTTGAGCAGCCTCCGGTCAAAGGGAACGGTCGCAAATGGAACGATTGCAAGCGCTACTGCCCCGGCGATTTTGCCTATTGCCCAGCGCTGGTTCAGCCCTACCAATACCGCCACCACGCAGTAGCTGAGGAACATGGCTCCGTGAATGCTTCCGGCAATCGTGACGGCGTGAGGGATTAGGTCACCGAGCGCCCTTGAGAGAAGCGCCGATATCAATAGTCCCCAAGTAATTGCCTCACCGGTTGCAAAGAATCTATAGATGGATTTCGGGCTGGTATTCAAGGTATCTCCTATCAACCCAAGCTTAAGTCACTGCCCTAGGCTCGTTGGTGTGAGTGACGCTTCAAGTAAGGCAATTGCTATCGCAATCTCAGTCCTTGCTGGCGGGTTCATGGCCGTTCAGGCCAGGGTTAATTCGGGTCTTGGGGTCGCACTCGAAAATGGCATTCTTGCGGCTTTAATTTCGTTTTCTTCAGGGCTAGTGATCATTGGGGTAATCGTCGCCATATCAAAGCGTGACCGAGCCAAGCTCCGGGCTTTTACTAGCCGTATCGGCAGGGACTTTCCGCTTTGGGGGCTGGCGGGTGGACTACTTGGTGGTCTGTTTGTCATCACCCAGGGCACTGTTGCCGGGGTCATAGGCATCTCGCTTTTCGCGGTATCAGTAGTCACAGGCCAAGCTCTTGCCGCTCTCACAATTGACGGTCGGGGTCTACTTGGAATGACAAGGCGTCCCCTTGGTCTCCTAAGGATTCTTGGGACGACGCTTGCAATCGCCGGGCTGATTGTCACCGGTGATTTTGCCAACTACAGCTTCCAACCAATCTCTCTGCTGCCTTTTTTGGCTGGTATCGGCATTGGCTTCCAGCAGGCATTAAATGGCAACCTCGGCAGGAAGACCGAATCAGCGGTGGTTGCAACGCTTATCAACTTCGTCCTAGGTACTGCCCTGATTGCAATCGCACTACTGGTCACCAACGGTGGCTTCCAGTTCTCCGGAGAGTTTCCCACCGAGCCGGTTCTCTATATCGGTGGCCTTGTGGGGGTGGTGTTTATCTTTGTTCAGGTCGTGCTTGTGCCAAAGATCGGGACCCTGGCCATGGGAGTCTCGCTCCTGGTGGGTCAGCTGATTAGCTCGCTGCTCTTGGACCTAGTCGCACCAATCTCATCAAGAGAAGTCACTGGCTACACCCTCGCGGGGGTGCTGCTCGCTCTTGTTGGTGCAACCCTGGTGGCACAAAGACGCTAGAGCTTCTCAATCAAGACATCAGGGTGGGCATCAAAGCGGTAGCCCTGTCCGCGAGCGGTCCTGACGATGTCCTCATAGAGCCCAAGCTTCGAGCGCAGCCTGCGAACGTGAACGTCGATGGTCCTGAAGTTTGGGGTTGCCTCTCCGCAGCGCTCGGAGATTGAGGCGATGGTCTCCCTCGTCACAGTTTGACCCTCGTTCTCGATCAGCAGTGCCAAAAGTTCATACTCCTTGCAGGTGAGTGGTGCGTGGCTGCCGTCAACGAAGACCTTCTTGCGGCTCAGGTCCACAACTACTCCCTTTGCTGCCTCAACTTCGTCGGGCTGTGGCTTAGCCGCACGAACCGCTCTTGGCTCCCCCAGCGCTAGCCGAGTGATGTCCAGGGGCCTACCGGATGATTCCTCTGGGGCAATCGCGAGCGCCGCATAGGTTTCATTGGCCGATGTTGGAACTAGCTCGGAGAGCTTGGCTTTCAAAGCCGATGCAATCTCGGCGAGGCTAAGGCCTGCGGCCTCTGCCTGCTGCTCTGTGATGCCTACGTATAGAGCGAAGCCCTTGGCCTCGGTCTGCTTCTTTAGTGCTGTTGTCATTTTTATGAGTCCTTTGTGAGTGCATGAAATTAGGTGCACGAATCACGTGCGTTTGTTGGGGTGCTGGTGCCTAATTGCTAATCAGTAAGCAAGGTTGATTAGCGGCACATGCGCATGCACATGCACATTGCCATCGAGCAGGAGAAGCTAGCGCCAGTGGCGCCTGTCTCAACCGATCGACTACTCATTGGGATAAATAATGGGCCAGATAGGCCGCCTGTGTCAAATTCTTACGCTTTGTTACGGCAGGTCTTAGACCCTAGCGAGAAGCCACTCAAAGATGTCCTCTTCGACCTCGCTCTTGCACAGGTCGTTGAGAAGCTCGTGGTGGCCACCCGGGTAGATCTTGAGCTCTTTGTCAGGACTTGCGATCGCCTGGTGCAGCCCCATGGAATTTAGGTGTGAGGTGGAGGTGTCCTTGTTGCCGTGGATGATTAGCGTTGGCGCCTTCCAGTTTCCGGTTGCGGCCCAGACCTGGTCCGATACCTCCAAAACTGTCTTAGCAACAAGGTTCTTTGCCTTGCCCTCATAGAACAGCTCGTCCTTCTCAACCTCTGCCAAAAACGCCTTGTCCCTCGAGAGAGCCTCGATTCCGGGTCTTGGAAGTGGCATTGGGGCACCTGGGGCAAAGCGGGTGGAGACGCTTGCCAAGATGCGCTCCCAGCGCTTTGAGGGAGTCTGCATCGCGGCCGAGCTGATGACCGCTGCCGAGATGTTACCTCTCTCACGCACGATGCTGGCAGCTGTAATTAGGCCTCCGAGGGAATGTCCGTAGAGAACCGTCGGCAAGCCAACTGGCAGCCTTGAGCGGGCCTGGAGGTGCAGTGCCACCCCTTGATTGACATCGACAAGCCCGCGCTCACCCGCGGTTCTGCCGTGACCGGGCAAATCAAATGCGTAGACGTCTATGCCCTGCTGATTGAGCTTGGGTATAAGTTCGCTGTAGTAGGTGAGGTAACGCTCGGAATACTCACCAAGACCGTGCATCAAAAGTAGTTGTGCTCGAGGGCTAGCGGACTTCCAACTAAAGGCCGCTACCGGAGCACCGATGTCCCATGTAGCCATGGGATAAGGGTAGTTGAGCCGCCTAGATAAGTGCCGCTGTCAACGAGGCAATCTCTAATTCCTCATTTGTCGGCACCACCAGCACCTTCACCTCGGAATTCGATATGACTCGAGTTTGGCTCGAGCTCGCGGTGTTGAGATCCTTGTCAATGGCAATTCCGAAACTAGCCAGGTCTGCACAGATAGCCGCTCGAATCGCTGGGCTGTTTTCGCCAACGCCGGCTGTGAATATGACGGCGTCCACTCGTCCGAGTCTTGCGAGATAGCCGCCTAGATACTGCCTTGCCCGTTCTACGAAGACTTCAATCGCAAGTCTTGCCTCGGGCTCGCCCGAATCGGCCGCCGCGCTAAGGTCACGGAAGTCGCTGACGCCTGCGATGCCCCTTAGACCCGACTCCTTGTTCAGGAGCTCATCGATCTCGGAAAGACTCAGGCCAACCTCGCGACTGAGATAGAAGATGACCCCAGGATCAATATCTCCCGAGCGGGTTCCCATTACAAGGCCCGCAAGCGGAGTCATCCCCATTGAAGTGTCGAGCGACCTACCACCCTCGATAGCGCAAGCCGATGCACCGTTTCCAAGGTGAAGTACTACGCCGTTGAACCTAGCTAGCGGAACCTTCAGAAACTTGGCGGCCTGCTTGGTGACATAGGAGTGGCTCGTGCCGTGAAATCCGTACTTTCGAATGCCGTGCTCTTTGGCTAGCTGGGTATCTATTGCATAGCTGTAGGAACTCTCCGGCATGCTTTGGTGAAAGGCGGTATCGAAGACAGCAACCTGTTTCAGCTCGGGAAAGGCTCTGCGAGCAGCCCTAATACCTGAGAGGTTGCCGGGGTTGTGAAGGGGTGCTAACGGAATTAGCTTCTCAATCTCGTCCTCCACCTCGTCGTCTATCAAAACCGGCTCGGAGAACCGCTCTCCCCCGTGGACGACTCTGTGGCCAACTGCAAGCGGAGTTATTGAAGAAGCCGAGAGTGCATCTAAGGCCTGCTGAAAAGCTTCTGAGTGGTCCTCGAGCCGCTCGATGGTGCCCGAGAGTAGAGAGTTGCCATTGGCAACATCAATCACCTGATACTTCAATGACGACGAGCCTGAATTGATCACAAGTATCGGCTTCATCTAGGAATCCTGTGCCTGGATTGCCGTGATGGCAATTGTGTTCACAATGTCTGCAACCAGCGCTCCTCGAGAGAGGTCATTGACGGGCTTGTTCAGTCCCTGCAAAACAGGACCGATGGCCAGCGCACCGCTGGTGCGCTGAACGGCCTTGTATGTGTTGTTGCCGGTGTTGAGATCGGGGAAGACAAACACCGTCGCTCGCCCTGCAACCGACGAACCCGGAAGCTTTGCCGCTGCAACGGCAGCGTCTACCGCTGCGTCATATTGGATCGGACCCTCGACGCTAAGACCCACCGCCCGTTTTTGCACGAGTTTGGTGGCTGCTCTGACCCTGTCAACCTCGGCACCCTTGCCTGACTCTCCGGTTGAGTAGCTGAGCATTGCAACATGGGGTTCGATGTCAAAACGCTTAGCAGTCTCGGCGGAGGAGATTGCGATGTCAGCAAGCTGGTCAACGGTTGGCTCTGGAATCACAGCACAGTCCCCATAGACCACTACTCGATCCTCAAGCGCCATGAGAAACACGCTGGAAACCGATTCAACCCCTGGTCTAGTCTTCACAAACTCGAAGGCGGGTTTGATTGTGTGAGCGGTGGTGTGCATTGCACCCGAAACCATGCCGTCGGCAATCCCCAACTGAACCAGCATGGTCCCGAAATAGGAGATGTCCAGCATCCGCTCACGGGCCTCGGCAAGGGTGATGCCCTTATGCTTTCTCAGCTTGGCATACTCCCTGGCGCATCTCTCGAAGTGCTTGCTAGAAGCAACATCCATCAACTGAGCCTTTGCTAGGTCAATCTTCAGGCGCTTGGCACTGGCGGCAATTTTTCTTGGGTCACCGAGAATTATCAGCTTCGCGATTCGCTTCTTGATCACCTCATCCGCCGCTAGCAGAACGCGATCATCGAGCCCTTCCGGAAGGACGATTGTTTTTGTCTGCCTCCTAGCTCGCTCGATAAGGGAGTACTCGAACATCAGCGGCGTAACGGTTTTGACTTCGGTTGCCTCAATGGCTCTGGCTGCCTGAAGAAGGTCAACATGATCTGCGACAAGCTGCTTTGCCCGGGCTAGCTTCTCCTTGTCCTTTGCGGTCAGCACAGCTCTGGTCTTGACCACGTCCATTGTGGTGTCGAAGCTGCCCTTGTCGCAGGCAATTACCGGAACCGTAGGTTTCAGTCCCTTTATGAGGCGGCGAATCGTGTCCGGAATTTCAAAGCCACCGTTGACGACAATCCCGGCAAGCTCGGGGAAGGTCTCCGCCTTATCTGCCATCAGGAGCGGAAGGATTACATCGGTCCGATCGCTCGGAGCAACCACCACCGCACCCGCCTTGAGGCGCTCGAGGACATGCTCCTCGCTCATGGCCGCCACTACAACATCCAGAGCCTCATTCTTTAGCCTGCGACTGTCACCAAAGATCAGCTCGCCCGAGACGGCCTCCATGATCTGAGACATCCTTGGCGCCACCAGCAGCCTGTCCTCGGGAAGCACCCAAACCGGAACCTCGGGAGCAACCAGTGCTTTCAGCCGGTCGTGGATCTCCTGCAGTCTTGCCTGATCTGCTCGGTTGACCACTATCGCCAGCAGCTGAGCGTGCTCGGCTTCAATTTCCTGCAGCGACACCTCAGCCATTTGTGCGATGTCTTTAACCGTGCGGGGGTCGGCCTGACCAAGGTGTTCTGAGGAGGTGTAAGCCTGGCGACCCGAAAGCACCATCGCCACTGGAGCCCCGATGTTTGCGGCCACCCTGGCGTTGAAAGAGAGCTCAGTGGGGCCAACGACGTCCTTGTAGTCAGACCCTAGAACCACCACCGCATCACTTTTTGCCTCGATGGCCTTATAGCGCTCAACGATCTTGCTCATGGCCCGCTCCGGGCTCTCGTGGACCTCCTGGTAGGACACTCCTATCGCATCTGCATACCTCACCCGAACATCAGCTTGCGAAAGCAGCAGTTTCAGGACGTGATCGTCCTCGATATTGGGGGTTACGGCTCTAAAGACAGCGACCTTGTGATTGTTTCCCTGCAGGGCCGCCATGATCCCTAGGGCTACAACGGATTTGGCTGTGTGTCCCTCCACCGAGGCCACGTAAACACTTCGAGCCATATAAGCAAGGCTACCGCCACCAGCAACCAAGTGCTGGTGGGCTAACCTATTAACAACTTCAGCGCCCAGCGCCGCGCGAGAGACTTCTTTATCTAAGGATCAAAGCAATGACTGAAAAAGCAAATATCGGTGTCGTGGGGCTCGCCGTGATGGGCTCTAACCTCGCTCGTAATCTTGCCTCTCGCGAAGGTAACCGCGTGGCCATCTATAACCGCAGCGTTGAGAAGACCAACCAGCTCACAGCTGACCACCCAGAAGCAAACTTCATTGCCAGCGAGAACATCGACGACTTCGTTGCGTCGCTGTCAAAGCCAAGAACGGCAATCATCATGGTGCAGGCAGGTGCCGGCACCGACGCCGTCATCAGCCAGCTGACCGAGCGGTTTGAAAAGGGTGACATCATCGTCGATGGTGGCAATGCCCTCTACACCGACACCATGAGGCGTGAAAAAGAGGTCTCCGAAAAGGGCATTCACTTTGTTGGGGCCGGTATCTCCGGGGGTGAGGAAGGTGCGCTGAAGGGTCCCTCGATCATGCCCGGTGGCACCAAGGAGGCCTATGCGACTCTTGGTCCAATTCTGGAAACCATTGCGGCTGTCGCTGAGGGCGAGCCCTGTGTCACCCACATCGGCTCCGATGGTGCCGGGCACTTTGTAAAGATGATTCACAACGGCATCGAGTATGCAGACATGCAGCTAATCGCCGAGGCCTACGACATGCTGCGCCAGGCCGGAGGCTTCAGTCCAGATGAAATCGCTGACATCTTCAGCGAGTGGAACAAGGGCGAACTTGAAAGCTACCTAATCGAGATCACCGCAGAGGTTCTGAGGCAAAAAGATGCAAAGACCGGTGAACCGCTTGTGGATGTCATCCTTGATGCCGCGGGCAGCAAGGGCACAGGGGTCTGGACAGTTCAAACTGCACTTGACCTAGGAGCCCCGGTCTCCGGTATTGCTGAGGCTGTGTTCGCTCGCTCACTCTCCGCTCAGCACGCCCAGCGCGCAGGTAAGCCAGAGCTTCCAGCCGCTAACCAGGTTTGGGCGGTCGAAGACAAGCCGGCTTTTGTTGAGGCTGTCCGCAGAGCTCTCTATGCCTCCAAGATCATTGCCTACGCCCAGGGCTTCGATGCCATTAGGGCGGGCGCAAAGGAATTCAACTGGGAGATTAATCTCGGCGAGGTTGCCAAGATTTGGCGCGGCGGTTGCATCATCCGTGCCCAGTTCTTGAACCGAATCACCGATGCCTATCGCAAGGACGAAAACCTACTTTCCCTGCTTTTCGATGATTACTTTGTTGCCGCCATTGCCGGAACCATAGCCTCCTGGCGCGAGATCGTGGCGATGGCTGCACTGACAGGTGTGCCCTCCCCCGCATTCGCCTCGTCTTTGAGCTACTACGACGGCCTGCGTGCAAAACGCCTACCAGCTGCTCTGGTCCAGGGCCAAAGAGACTTCTTCGGTGCTCACACCTACAAGCGCATCGACGCCGAGGGCAGCTACCACACCCTTTGGTCCGGGGACCGTTCTGAGATAAAGACCGACTAACTTGCTCAGCCACTGGGTATTCAAGTTCATTCCGATGGCCCTGATTTGGGGCTCGAGCTTTTTATTCATTGAGCTCTCGCTCGAGCTAACAACTGCCCTTGGCGTTGCCTTTTGGAGAACCGCGCTAGGCGCTGCCGCAATGCTGGCAATCGGCTTCGCCCTAAAGATTTCGCTGCCTTCGAAGCTGAAGCAGTGGGGCCACTTGTGGGTGGCTGGTTTTTTGATGTCGGCATTTCCCTTCACGATGTATGCATTTGCCCAGCAATTCACCACAAGCATCTTGGCCGCGATTCTCAATGCCACTACCCCCATATTCACGCTGCTTGCGATACTCACGCTCTTTAGGGGCCAAAGGCAATCCTCAACCGCAATCATTGGTCTTCTGGTCGGCCTGGTTGGGGTTGGCATAACGCTGGGTGTGTGGCAGGGCTTTGGTGAAAATGACCAGCTGGCAATTCTGGCTCTAGTTATGGCTAGCATCTCCTACGGAATCGGAACTCCATACATCAGGAGGCACATCACCCCCATGGAATTGCCGCCCACCTCTACCGCCGCAGTACAGGTTTTGACCAGCGCCATCACGCTGCTGCCTTTTTACGTTCTCACCGGACCGCTATTTGTTGCCGAGCCCAAGGTGGAAACGGTTGGGGCTCTATTGCTGCTGGGAGTATTCGGTAGCGGCATCGCCTACTGGCTCTTTCACCAGATTGTGGCTCAAGCCGGAAGTGCGGTGGCAGCAACCGTCACCTACACCAACCCCGTGATTGCAACCTTCTGGGGGGTTCTTCTGCTAGGTGAGACTCTTCATTGGTACGAACCCGTAGGGGCAATTTTGGTTATTACAGGTGCATACCTAACTCAGGGAAGAGGCTTCAAGCTCTTCCGAGTCCGAAAACGCTAGCCAGACATTCATTGGCCGAAAGCCTGCCTTTTCATAGAGCGCCACCGCACCAGTGGCATTTCCGGTGTCAACCCCTAGGGCAACATCGCTAAATCCTCTGGCGACAGAATATGCGCATCCCCAGCGAAGAAGCAGCTCTCCATAACCCTTTCCCCGGTGAGACTCTAAAACGCCAAGCTTGTCAATAAAGCCTCCGGAGTTTTCGGCTCTGTGGTTTGTGCAGACCAGCAAGCCGACGGCAACGCCTCCCTCCTCAAGGAAAAACACGCCCTCTGGATCCTGCAATACCTGCTCACGCTGCTTCTTCTCCCACTCCTCGAAGCCTCTTTGCTTGAAGCCGTAGTGACCAGAAAAAGAGTCCATAAGAAGCCGGTGCCATATCGCGCGCTCGTTATCAAAATCAGCCTGTCTAATCTCAACGCCCTTTGGGAGCTTGGGAAATGACTTATTTGGTTCGTGATTGCGCATGGTCCAGTATCTTCTGACCAGCAAAAACCCAAGTGCCTCAATTGCGCTGCGTAGCTCTATGTCTCTCGAATTGCACACCGCCCGCTTTTCAAACTTGGCATAGTGTTCATTGGTCCAGCTAATAGCAAGATCGAAAGACCTGGCGTAGTCGTGTTTCTCGGGAAGACCAAAGACGTCTATTTCGACGCGCTCGCGTTTTTTGTCCACCTGTGCCGTAACAAGATCTGTGATGAGACCTTCTTCTTCATAGACCTGGGCCATGACCTCGTCATAGAAGCCATTGAGCTCTTCCCTTATCTCCTCAGCACTGGAGTCCTCAAACTCCGGATCTATGGCGCTGTCGTGGGCGTTGTAGAGCGCAATGAGCTGCTCCAGGTCATCTTCTCGCCAGGGTCTAAACATCTGCTTTTCTCATGTCGGGAAGCAGCCAAGGTCTAGAGATAAAAATGAGCGCTAGGAATGAGCCTGCATAAAGAAGCCCGATGAGCACTCCTAGATCGGCGGTGACTGTGCTTCTTAGCAGAAAGTATGTTGCGGAGATCAGGCTTGCGAAGGTGAAATTGAAAACGCCCAGTAGTGAAGAGGCTGTGCCGGCCTCGGATCCATGGTTATAAAGGGCGATGGTAGGCAGGACGGTTAGGCTGGCGCCAAAAATAAAGAGCTGTACAAAAAAGAAGACTTCTGCCCACAAGAAGCTCGTTCCTGAGGTTAGAAAAAGCCCAACGCCAAGAAGGGAGCCGATAACGCTATACGCGGCAAGGAGCCAGTGGCCCTGAATGAACTTTGCAAGGTGCGCCCCAACCTGAACTCCGACATATGATGCAGCCCCGTTAACTGCCATCCAAAGCCCGAAATTAGTTGGACTCACCCCAAATCCCTCTTGGAAGATAAAGGGGACAAAGTTCAAATAGCTGAACAGGGCACTGAGCTGCAGCGCGGCATAAAACATCAGTCCAATGAAGACTCGGTCTCGAAGCACGTTGACGTAACCCCGGGCAAGCCCCAGCGGCGAACTGCTTCTTCTAGCCGAAACCGGCAAGGTCTCAATCAAAAACACGTTTGCAAAAAGCAACAGCACCAGTGTGACGATTGCAAAGAAAAGGAACACGCCCTGCCATGCAATCAGCTCGGTGAGCTGCGAGCCCAGGATTGGGCCAAGTATTGGAGCTAGCGACTGGACCAGGAAGACCCTTGCGAGCATCTGGCGCATGGGCTGACCCCGGAACAGATCTCGAATCACGGCCCTAGCAACAACATCTCCGCCAGCTGCGAAGAAGCCCATAAAGAATCTCAGCAGTATGAAGACTTCGATGTTGGGAGCGAAAAAGGCGAATATCGTGGCCAGCAAATAACCGGTCATTGTCATTAGAAGAAGTGGCCTGCGCCCAAAGGCATCGGAGAGCGGACCGATTAGTAACTGTCCGGCGGCGATACCCACGGTTACACCCGTAAAGGATGCCTGCACCACACCATTGGCAACCCCAAAGAACTGTCCTATTGCGGGAAATGCTGGGAGGTAGGGGTCAATTGTGAAGGGAATCAGGCTCATCGAGAGCGCGAGGATGAAGATGTAGACCATCAGCATCTTCTTGCTGAGCTGGTCTCCAGAATCTATGACCCTGCCCTTGACCAGAGGTAATTTGGGTAGGGGCACCCTAAGAGAATAGTGCTTCGGCGAGTAGCTCAGACCCCTGAACCCCACCCGGAATTGCAAAGACAGCAGACCCGATCGGAACAGTCCACTGATTAAGCAGGTCAAGCTGCTCGAGGCGCCTTTGAATTGGCAAGTACTGCTGAGAAATATCTCTCTGATAAGCCGTCCATAACAACCCAACATCCATGCTTCCGCGTTCGTTCATGCCATTGTCATAGCTGAAGGGCCTGCGGAATATCCGCTCGCCGCTTTCTTGAGGAGCGGCCCTCCTGATGTGAGCAAACTCGGGAATAACGAGTAGCCCATTGGGGTGCCTGGCACCCAGGTCTGGAACATCGGTCTCTCGTTCCCCGGTAAGTGGTGCCCCGTTTGAGAGCTTGCGTCCGATGACCTCTTCCTTGGATGGAGTTCCGAGCTGATCCCAGGTATCAAGCTGCATCGCAATCCTTCGAAAAACCAGCAGCGTTCCGCCTTGGATCCACTCAGGTCCGTCGTTAATCCAGACCACCGAATCAAAATCGCTCGAACCAAGCTCTGGATTGGCGGTGCCGTCAACCTGTCCCATCAGGTTTCGGTGCGTGAGGCCCGCCGGAATCATGCCGGGAGAATGGGCAAAACCCGGTTGCACCCATCGAACCGAGGCAAAGGGCATAGAGTCCCGAACCATGCCTCTGGTGCCGTGCGCGAGGACCACAGGATCATCAGCGGCGATGTGAATGAGCACTTCTCCACCCGAATAACGCTCCTTAAGCTGATCCACACCAAAAGCCGGCAATTCAGCAAACCCCTCGGGCATCTGCGCCTCAAGCCCCAGCTTTGAAAACAAGCTCGGGCCAAAGCCAACGTAGGCGGTAAACCTGGCCGCACCAATTGCGAGCTCTGGTGCCGGGTCGGCAAGCACCGGCTCACCTGCGGTCAACCTGGCTATGTCGTCGGTGAGCAGCCGCATCCATCGCAGCATGTCAGCCTTGGTGACGCTCTCCTTGATATCAAAGGCCACCATGTTGGTGACGGCTTGAATATCTAGCTCAATACCGCTCTGGTGGAGTCCATAAAATTCAGCCTGACGCGAAGCAGCAAAGGTTTCTAGGTCAGCCTCAGCAGCCAGGGAGGCGCCAGCAGCACCTGCGGCAATACCTACCGCTCCCGATGCTGCCGCGGCTGCGCCGCCTGCGAGAAATCCCCTGCGTGAAACCAACTAGTTGTCCATCTCCATTTCGCCGCTGTGGTAATCCTCATCGCCGCCCTCTGCAGGCTTTGCGACAATCCCGTCAACGGTTATGTCTGCTGCACCATCAAAATCAAAAGTTACCGAGATTTCTTCCCCAGCCTCGAGATCGTCTGTGAGCATCATGAGCATCAGGTGATTGCCGCCTGGCTCAAGCACGATTGACATGCCCGCTGGGATAGTTAGCCCGCCGTCAATCTCTTGCATCTTCATTTCTCCGCCGATCATGGTCATTTCATGAACCTCAACCACACCCGCTATTTCGGTTTCGCCACCCACCAAAACGACATCCTGCTGGGTGTTATTGGTGAGGGTTCCATAAACGGCAGTCATGCCGCCCTGCATGCTCATTTCTGAGGATTTGACCCAAAGATCCTCCGCTACAACCCCTCCCGGCGAGACGCATCCAGTTAGAAGTAGAGGAATTGTGAGAAAAAGTAAGGAGATCTTCCGCATTTCTTTCCTTAGATGTCGGTATAGAGGCGCATACTTTCTGAGCCTCGAACACTAATTCTACAAGATGTAGAACAAAGAATTTAGGAAATCGGGTAAACAAGTCCCGACACGCGGGAGTTATTACCGCCTTAAAGTTCAAGTTGTGGGTTAATGTTCGAGAAAATAACTAAATAAGTGAACTTTTTCGCATTTCACTACTAGATGTAGTGGTTTGGTGCTATTGTTTGGAGTCTGAAATTTGCGAGAAATTTCACAAGAATTTGCCGAAAATGAGCTCGAAAGAGCCATAGAAATGGGGAGGGAACCAATGGCGGTGACCGTTTACACATTGCCAGCCTGCGTTCAGTGCGACAGCACCAAGCGCATGCTGCAGCGCAACCAGGTTGATTACAACGAGGTAGACATGAGTCAGGACCCGGTTGCTCTCGAGATGGTAAAGACCATGGGGTATACAGCCGCACCGGTAGTCGTCGCAGACGAAGAGCACTGGTCAGGCTTCCGCATGGACAAGATCCAGGCCCTTTCGGCCTAGCTGAGGTATGAGATGTTCGACGTGGTTTACTTCTCGAGCGTCTCGGAAAACACAAAGCGCTTCGTAGACAAGCTCGAGGCCCAGACGGTAAGAATTCCGATTCGAACCGAGGAGGCTGCAGAGTTTGTGCACGATCGGGACAGCGTCCTTGTCCTCCCCACCTACGGTGGCGGAAACGACAACTCGACTGTCCCAAAACAGGTAATCAAGTTTTTGAACAATCCTGAAAACCGGAAACACATCAAAGCGGTAATTGCCGGAGGGAACACCAATTTTGGTTCTCACTTCGGCAAGGCCGGCGACATAGTCGCCGACAAGCTGGGAGTGCCAGTGCTATACCGCTTTGAAATAACTGGCACACCAGAGGACGTACTAGAGGTCAAGGAAAGGCTGGCACAGTTTTGGCAAATTCAGTCGTAGAGGTTGCAGACGACAACGGAAACGTCGTTAGCACCAAGGGAGTAGAGAGCGCGCTTAGCTATCAAGACCTAAACGCCATGATCAACCTGTGGGGTAATGATCAGAAGCTGCAGCTAGAGAAGGACAAGCTGGCTGTCAGAAAGTACTTCCTCGAGCACGTCAACCAAAACACAGTCTTCTTCCACAGCCTCAAAGAGCGCCTCGATTACCTAGTGGAGAACGAGTACTACGAGAAGGAAATCCTGGATAAGTACTCCTTCGAGTTCATCACCAAGCTCAACGACCTTGCCTACTCCAAGAAGTTCCGCTTCGAGGCTTTCATGGGTGCGTTCAAGTTCTACACCGGCTATGCCCTAAAGACCTTCGACGGCGAGCGCTACCTAGAGCGCTTCGAGGACCGCGTGGTCATGGTCGCCCTCACTCTCGCAGAGGGTGTAGAGGAGACCGCCATTAGCCTGGTCGAGGAGATCATCTCCGGTCGCTTCCAACCTGCAACCCCAACCTTCTTAAACTGCGGTAAGAAGCAGCGCGGTGAGTTTGTCTCCTGCTTCCTGCTCCGCATCGAAGACAACATGGAGTCAATCTCACGCGGCATCAACTCAGCTCTGCAGCTTTCAAAGCGCGGTGGCGGTGTTGCACTTAGCCTTTCCAACATTCGTGAGTATGGCGCTCCAATCAAGAAGATTGAGGGCCAGTCTTCAGGCATCATCCCTGTGATGAAGCTTTTGGAGGACAGCTTCTCCTATGCAAACCAGCTAGGAGCTCGTCAGGGAGCTGGAGCCGTCTACCTAAACGCTCACCACCCAGACATCATGCGATTCCTAGACACCAAGCGCGAGAACGCAGACGAGAAGATCAGAATCAAGACCCTCTCCATCGGGGTTGTGCTGCCGGACATCACCATGATGCTCGCCAAGGACAACGAGGACATGTACCTGTTCTCCCCATACGACGTTGAGAAGGTCTACGGCGTGCCATTCGGCGACATCTCGGTAACCGAGAAGTACTACGAGATGGTGGATGAGCCGAGAATCCGCAAGTCCAAGATCAAGGCTCGTGATCTGCTTCAGAAGATTGCAGAGCTGCAGTTTGAGTCCGGCTACCCATACGTGATGTATGAGGACACGGTCAACAATGCAAACCCGATCCAGGGCCGCATCAACATGTCAAACCTCTGCTCCGAGATTCTGCAGGTGAACACCCCCACCACTTACAACGCAGACCTCAGCTACGACCAGATTGGTAAGGACATCTCCTGCAACCTTGGCTCCCTAAACATCGCCAAGGCTATGGACGGTCCAGACTTCGGCAAGACCATCGAGGCCTCCATCAGGGCCCTCACTGCAGTCAGTGACCAGTCCAACATCGAAAGCGTTCGCTCAATTTCGGACGGTAACCACAAGAGCCACGCTATTGGCCTAGGCCAGATGAACCTTCACGGCTACCTTGCCAGGGAGCAGATCCACTACGGCTCCGAAGAGGGACTGGACTTCACGAACATGTACTTCTACACCGTGAACTACCACGCCATCTCGGCCTCCAACAAGATTGCCAAGGAGCGCAAGCAGACCTTCGACAATTTTGAGAACTCCAAGTACGCATCCGGTGAGTACTTTGACAAGTACGTTGACCAGACCTGGGCACCCGCAACGCCAAAGGTCAAGGAGCTGTTCAAGAAGGCCGGAGTTCACATCCCAACCCAAGAGGACTGGGTAGAGCTAAAGAAGTCTGTAATGAAGCACGGTATTTACAACCAGAACCTGCAGGCTGTGCCACCAACCGGCTCCATCTCCTACATCAACAACTCCACAAGCTCGATTCACCCAATCGCATCTCGCATCGAGGTTCGCAAGGAAGGCAAGCTGGGACGTGTTTACTACCCAGCCCCATACCTCAGCGAGGAGACCTGGGAGTACTACGAGGATGCCTACGAGATCGGGCCAGACAAGATCATTGACACCTACGCCGCTGCGACCCAGCACGTAGACCAAGGCCTGTCACTAACCCTGTTCTTCAAGGACACCGCAACAACCCGTGATGTCAACCGCGCGCAAATCAATGCGTGGCGCAAGGGCATCAAGACCATTTACTACATCAGGATTCGCCAGGCTGCCCTAGAGGGCACCGAAGTTGAAAACTGCGTCAGCTGCATGCTCTAGGCCAAAGGAAACCACCATGGAAAAGACAAAGCTAATAAGCCGTCCAGTCAACTGGAACAAAATCGAGGACTCAGTAGACCTCGATGTATGGAACAGGCTGACCCAGAACTTCTGGCTGCCCGAGAAGGTGCCACTATCTAACGATGTGCAGTCCTGGGGAACCCTACGTCCTCACGAGCAGAAGCTCACGATGCACGTATTCACCGGACTAACCATGCTCGACACCATTCAGGGAACCGTCGGAGCCATGAGCCTGATGCCAGATGCTCGCACTCAGCATGAAGAGGCTGTTATTACCAACATCGCCTTCATGGAGTCCGTCCACGCCAAGAGCTACTCCAGCGTCTTTTCAACCCTCTGCTCGACCACTGAGATTGAGGAAGCCTTCCGCTGGTCAGAGGACAACCCCTACCTGCAGAAGAAGGCCGAGATCGTTCTTGGCTACTACAACGGAGATGACCCACTGAAGCGTAAGGTAGCCTCGACGCTGCTGGAGTCCTTCCTCTTCTACAGCGGCTTTTACCTACCGATGTACTGGTCCTCTAGGGCAAAGCTGACCAACACTGCTGACCTTATTCGTCTAATCATTCGCGATGAGGCTATCCACGGCTACTACATCGGCTATAAGTTCCAGCTCGGTTACAACGAGGCCAGCAAGGAGCGCCAGGAGGAGCTGAGAAGCTACACCTACGACCTGCTTCTGGAGCTCTACGAGAACGAGGTCAAGTACACGGCCGACCTTTATGACGAGATTGGGCTGACTCACGATGTGAAGCAGTTCCTCCACTACAACGGCAACAAGGCGCTGATGAACCTCGGGTTTGACCCGCTGTTCCCGAAGGATGACGCAGAGGTCTCTCCCGCAATCCTGAGCGCCCTCAGCCCTGCCAGCGATGAGAACCACGACTTCTTCTCTGGCTCCGGATCGTCTTACGTAATTGGTAAGCACGAGGCCACAACCGATGATGACTGGGACTTCTAAGGAGGGAACCATGGACTGCAACTGCGGTAAGGATTCTTGCAACTGCGGCAAGCACTAAGTACTAACTGAGTTGCCGGGTGACCAATTGGTTACCCGGCTTCTTTGTCTCTAGAGTGAAGGAATGAACATGGACAGCGCACTGATTCTTGCATTCGCTGTCACTCTCGGCGCCGGGCTTGCAACAGGCATTGGTTCAACCATTGCCTTCTTTGCAAAGACAACCAACAAGGGTTTCTTTGCAACATCCATGGGCTTCTCAGCCGGGGTCATGATCTACCTGAGCTTTGTTGAGATCATGCCCAAGTCCACCGGCTACCTCAGTGAATACATGCCAGAGGTTGAGGCTGCAGCTGTAGCTGCAGGAGCCCTAGTCGCGGGACTTGTTCTCATGGCCGTCATCGATGCACTCGTTCCATCGGGGGCAAACCCTCACGAAAACACCCAGGTTGAGTTGCTGGGTGAGTCTCAGACTCCACTACCGGAGCTCCAGGACGCCAAGGACAAGGCGCTATTGCGCATGGGCGTATTCGTGGCGCTAGCAATCGCTATCCACAACTTCCCCGAAGGTCTTGCCACATTCCTGCTCGTTCTTGATGATCCAGAAATCGGCATTGCCCTTGCTATCGCAGTTGCCATGCACAACATCCCAGAGGGGATCGCGGTTTCTGTGCCGGTCTACTATGCAACTAAAAGCCGCCTAAAGGCCTTCAGACTCAGCTTTCTCTCTGGACTTGCCGAACCTGCAGGAGCAGTAATCGGCTATCTGATTCTTGCCCAGTTCCTAAATCACTTCGTTCTGGGGGTCATCTTTGCAATGGTTGCCGGAGTCATGGTTTTTCTAGCCATAGACACTCTGCTGCCAACCGCTAGAAATTCAGCCAGAGGTCACCTAACTGTCTATGGAGTGATTGCAGGTATGGCGGTAATGGCTGCGAGTCTAGTACTGCTGAGGCTTTAAATAGCAAACCCCTCCCGAGGGAGGGGTTTGCCTTATGAAGTAATTACTTCAGGGTCACCTTGCCACCAGCGGCCTCAATCTTGGCCTTGGCGTCCTCAGCTGCCTCCTTCTTTGCACCCTCCAAAAGGGTGGAAGGAGCAGCGTCAACGAGTGCCTTTGCCTCACCCAGTCCTAGACCGGTGATGCCACGCACCTCCTTGATGACCTGAATCTTCTGGTCTCCGGCTGCCTCGAGAACAACGTCAAACTCGTCCTTCTCCTCGGCTGCCTCAGCAGCGCCGCCCGCGGCACCGCCTGCTGCTGCAACAGCTACTGGAGCTGCTGCGGTTACTTCGAACTCCTCCTCGAACTTCTTAACGAAGTCAGAAAGCTCGATCAGGGTTAGCTCCTTGAAAGCCTCAATGAGCTGGTCGGCAGTCATCTTTGCCATTTTGTTCTCCTAGTTGTTTTTACGTTTAGTTGGACTCTTGCTTTTGACGCAGCGCGTCGACAACGCGAACCGCCTTGGAAGGCAGTGCGTTGAAGGTGTAGGCAGCCTTGAATAGAGATGCCTTGAAGGCGCCTGCGGCCTTGCCGAGCAGCACCTCCCTGGTTTCTAGCTCAGCTAGCTTCTTGACCTCTGCATCGGATAGTGCAACGCCGTCCATTAGGCCGGACTTGACTACTAGCAGTGGCTGTGCCTTTGCGAACTCCTTCAGGGCCTTTGCTGCGTTTACTGGGTCGCCGTGAACAAATGTCATGGCGGTTGGTCCAGCAAGCTGACCATCGAAGGCGGTTACCCCGGCCTCTTTGGCTGCAATGGTTAGAAGGGTGTTCTTTGCAACGACATAAGTTGCGTCATTAGCCATTGAGCGACGAAGCGTCTTTAGCTCCGTCACGGTGAGTCCGCGGTATTCAGTCAGGTAGATTGCGCTTGAGTCAGCAAATAGCTGCTTCAGCTCTGCAACCTTCTCCTTCTTGTCTGCCATGGCACTCCTTTATTCGGTGCCGGCCTGAAAAATCAAAAAAGCTCCGGCGCAAATGAACACCGGAGCTGAAGCTCTAATACTCACCTGCGCGGGTCGTCTCTTGGGACTCTTCGTAGGCCAGGCGAATCTAGAGAAAAGTTCTTTTGATTACCTGGACCTAGACCGGCGGTCTTTGGCTGCGTATAGCTTATTTGGGCGGTGCTTGGCCCGCAAGTCCTTTTTGACCTTGTTCTTGTTGGGAGCATCAAACCTTGAATCTCCAAAGTCGAGAGAGTCGACAATTGGCGGCGGGGCAATGGGGCCCGCTAGCTCCTCGATGAGCTTGTCGCCTGGGGCCACTTGGTGGAAGATCGCCTCGCGATCTGCCATCTTCATGATGGTCTCAACCTTGCGGGTTCTGCCGACCGGAACAATCGACACCACGCTGCCGCTTCTACCTGCCCGGCCGGTACGGCCTGCGCGGTGAAGGTAGGTCTTGTATTCCTCTGGAAGGTCCAGCTGAATCACGAGCTTCACGTCATCAACGTGAATACCTCTTGCAGCAACATCGGTTGCAATCATGACTCTGGCTGCACCATTGGTGAAACGCTCTAGGTTTCTGGTGCGCTGAGCCTGGTTGAGATCTCCGTGCAGTCTGGCTGTTGGGACGCCCGCGTCATTTAGTGACTGCGCAAGTGCCTCTGCGGTCTGCTTAGTGCGGACGAATACAATGCTTCGGCCGGTGCCCTGCACTAGTCGGTGAAAAACCTTTGATCGGTGTCCCGGTTCGATGACCAAGACAATGTGGTCGATATCTGATGTCTCCTGCATCTCACCTGGAACCTCGTAAACAAAAGGTGAGGGCATGAACTTGCGCACTAGCGCCGAGACCTCTTTGTCCAAGGTTGCGGAGAACAGCAGCTTCTGGCTTTCACCGGTCTGCTCCAAAATTCTGGTCACTGGCTCAATAAAGCCAAGGTCACACATGTGGTCAGCTTCATCAACGACGACCTGGGTGCAGTCGGAGAGGTCCATGAGGCCCTGTCGGATCAAGTCCTCTAGCCTGCCGGGGGTGGCGATGGCAATGTCCACTCCGCGCTTCAGAGCCTGCTCCTGCTTGAACTGCGAGACACCGCCATAAATTGTTGTGGTGAAGAAACCAACTGACTTGGCAAGTGGCGAGAGGGTCTTGTTGATCTGCTCAGCAAGCTCGCGAGTGGGGGCAATAACCAACGCTCTTGGCTTACCCGGGACTCTGGTCTGGTTGCCGCCTGCAGCAAGCTTCACAACCAACGGAACACCAAATGCGATTGTCTTACCGCTACCGGTCTTTCCTCGACCCAGAACGTGCTTACCCTCAATTGCTGCGGGGATGGTTGCCGCCTGAATTGGAAAAGGTGTTACGGCACCCAGCTTTGCTAGCTCCTGAGTGATTCGCTCGGGGAGCTCCATCTGCTGAAAGGTGTCAAAGATTTGGTGCTGCTCTGAGGCCTCAAAGCGCTCCTGCTTTTCAAAGGTGGGCTTTGGGCTTCTTCCCTTGGGAGACTGGGAGTTTGAGCTTTGAACCCTTGGGCTCTGACCCTGCGGCTTTGAGGCCTTGTGGCGCGGCTTATAGTCGCCGCGCTTGGAGGCGTAGCCCTTGCGACCATTGGTCTTAGTCGGGGCAGGGGAAAATGATTTGTTTGGCATCTTTGGGGGGTTATCTCTCGTCGGTGAAACCGGAGAGCCCGAAATCACTACCTAAAGCCTAGGGCCTAGGGCCCAAAAAGGATAGAGCTAGTCGATTAGGCCGCGAACCTTTAGTTCCGCGTGGAGGATCGCATCCGATGGCTCGACTAGGTGAGTGCCGTCTTTGAACCTGATTACCGGGATGTTGGTGCGTCCAGAAATCTCTTGGGCCTTCTCGGCATTCTCTTTGCTCTCTTCGACATCAAACTCGTCGTAGTTCACGTCGAGGGTGTCAAGCAGTGACTTTGACCGCCTGCAGTCACCACACCACTGCGCTCCGTAGTACTCGACCTCAGCCATAATTACCTCAATCTCAAGCTCTCTGGAATGTCTAATTTTTGATTCTTGTAACTAATTCCCTCGAGAGACTGAATAACTAGGTCAGCCGCTGAATCAAGAGCCTCGTGACCAACGCCAATAACTACGCTGGCGCCTGCGGCTTTGCCGGCGGTGACTCCAGATGGGGCATCTTCGAAAACTAAGCATTGCTCGGGTGCCAACCCGAGCCTCTCTGCACCCATCAGGTAGGGCTCTGGATTTGGCTTTCCATTTGAGACATCATCTGCACTCACCAGGTGCCTTGGAATCGGCAGACCGGCAGCCTTGAGCCTGGAGGTTCCAAGGTCTCTTCCCGCTG
>Ga0209653_1001105_pt1 | contig 22222 bp, 21 predicted proteins | sample SaaInl6LU_22_DNA_FD_184644 | JGI IMG/M metagenome (GOLD analysis project Ga0209653, IMG submission 184644) | Marine microbial communities from expanding oxygen minimum zones in the Saanich Inlet - ESP_116LU_22_DNA (SPAdes) (version 2) | ecosystem: Environmental > Aquatic > Marine > Intertidal...
GACAGAGATTTACAAATTCGCTTCTCGTTGGCTCTTGCTAACGCCGCGACAACAGGGACACGCGATCCTGATTGTCGGAGGCATATCAGCTTGGTTTGGTCTGTTCTGGGCCCAATGGTTTGGAATCGCCGGCGCTAACACTCCGAATGAATACTCCCTCGAGCCACTTATTGTCATTGGTCTGATGATTCTAGAAGCATCAAAAATTGGATACGCCAAAAGCTTTGGGGGTACAGCAATTGTTCTTTTCTTTGTGGCCGCCGCGACCTTCATGGTCTCCCTTGGAGGGGCCGTTCCGTGGATTGCCATCTCTGGAATGGTTCTGGCTCTTGGGTTAGCTTTCACTTTTGGCTTTGACAGAATGAACCGTGAGATTTCTCACCAAATCGAAAACAGTGCGAAATACAGCATTGGAACCCACCCAAATAATTGGAAGATCATCGGGAAGTGAAATATCCAACTCGAGTTCGTTAGACTGGAGTTTGCAGCATGAGGAGAATTCGCCTAGTGGCCTATGGCGCACGCTTGGAAAGCGTGTTGGGTTTACGCCCTCAGGGGTTCGAATCCCCTATTCTCCGCTCTTGACGAAACTGCCCATCGATAGTGAACAGCGCACTCAGTCTGCAAGAGTGTAGATAAAAGCTTTTACTACCCCTGCTGTTGTTTCTACATCACAAAGCATTCGGACATATTCGTCGCCCTCGAATTCGTAAAGCATCTGCCAAAAATTTGACAATTTGTCTGAAGTCAAGAGTTTCACCGTTATCCGGCCGCCGGCTTCTGAGAGTCGGATTCCAGGGAAACCAACCTCCGCACCCCAACCTGATTCTTCCAGGTGCCCCAAGACGAACCCTTCAGACCATTGGCCATTCAATGGGACCAAAACGTGCTCGTTAGGTCCCCCGGGTTGCAAGCTACCGTAGACAGCCAATGCGCCAGGTTTAGATGGGGACTCGTTCACGCCCTATTTGTTAGTGCCCCAATGCGGGCGCCGAGCCGGTGATTTAGTTAACGATTGCCGGTATGACTGCTCCCGAGAATACCTGCCATGCAAGTACAGTCTTGGCAACCAAACTCAAGGTGATGTAGGTGGCTTCGCCGAATAGGTAATTCCTCCAAGGGCCGAGCTGCTTGTATTGGAAGGCCTGGTTGAAAGCGAAGGTGTTGAAGAAGATAAACAGGGCCACAATGATTCCATAAACGAATCCTGGAACCTCGGCATCAGTAGCACTACCGGGTTGAATCGTGTACATGATGATGATTACCCAGGGAACGAGTCCAGTCATGCTTCCGAAAATAAACGGTAGGCCCTGTCCATTTCCAGGCTGTTCGTATTTCTCTTGCAACGCCCCAAAGAAAATCATGGATGCGTTCACAGCAAAGATTCCGACAAGGGCTCCAAAATCACTAACTCCGGTCAGCTGAGCAATCAACCAAATCATCACCGACGAGGAGAGAGAGTACTCAACCCAGCGGAAATAGTTGCGGTTTTGCCTCAGGCCATTGCCGTATCTACCAAAAAACATTGGGGAGGAGATAAGGAAGTGGAAAAAGGCTGACAGAAGTAGGAACCCGACAACACCCGCACCGATGTTGATATCGAAAAGCTCAACCCTCTCTGGCGGAATTGGAACACCGGGAGGTCCCTGTGGGTAGTCGATAGTTACTGGATAAAGAATTTGACGATCAAGAAGGGTCAGCACGAAGCCGAGTCCGGCCGCCTGAATCAAGTGCAGGAAGCCTGCGACAACGTTATAACCCCTAAGCCTTGAAATTTGCTCTTCTGGGGTTCTGGTTTTTTTGGCCATGGTGGCCTCCTCAATACTTGTCTTACTCTCAGACTAGACCTGATTTGGGCAAAAACCTTGAATTAGTGGAGGGAATTATCTGCATCCAAAACTTGCCAGTTTCTAAACCTGACAGTAAGCCCCGATCTTGAGGGGGAACATATCATTGGTCCGCAAGACCATTGGAATTCATTGCTTATTGGTGCCACTCTCAAAAGCCTCAAATCCCCCACACCTGCTCGAATTGTGACTGCAGTTTCGGTCCTGCTAATGCGAACTGTCACCCATGAGTTCATCCATTCGGAAACCGGTGCAACCGACCAATCAGAGTATTCATCAGTGACCACCGCTCCGGCCTGCGGTAATCCATCTGAAAATTCAACACCTGTTTTTATCCAATGGTCGTTATCGGCAAAAAGAATTAGTCCGGCTTGGTCAAATTGTTGATCAAAATCAAGATAGAACTCGACCTGCATAGAGCTGTTGGGCTTCAGTTGGTTTAGCAAGCCGTGACCGGAGTCATGAATAAATCCATAACTTGTCCGATTCCAATAGTCACTCTCTGCTCTTGCGGTAACCCATAATTCATCGCCAGCTTGAACCACATTTTCTGGCTCGTTGGTCCAACTGGCCTTATCCCACTCGATATTCATAAGTCCAACCTAAAACGAAACCTATTTTTTGCGACCGAAGATTTTTTTCAGCTTGGCCAAGATCCGCTCAAGAATCTGCATGCCCTGTTGGTTGAGCTCCCTGGCCCACTTGATTTCCAAAGCCAGAATAGAGAGACCAAAGAAGATCAACAGCAACCCTGGAGCTGGGGTGGGCAAGACAAGAATTCCAACGATGACCAGCAAGAATCCCAAAAACATAATCACTAGCCACCTGATTGGGTGTGGCAAGTTAGATAAAAACTTTTCCAGTCTTTTCACGTAAACCTTTTTCGAGTCAGTGCACTAAGAGTACTTGCATAAACCACTCATCAAATATCTTTAGTCCTGCGAAGTAGCTGAGTCTTGGAAAGCAGGAGATGAAAAAACAGCCGACCCAAGAGATCGGCTGTTTTTTGCAAATTGACTAGCTAACTAAGTCGAACCTATCTGCATTCATAACCTTATTCCATGCGTTTACGAAGTCTTCAACAAACCTTTGCTTGTTGTCATCCTGCGCATAAAACTCGGCGTAGGAGCGCAATATTGAATTGCTACCAAAAACCAAGTCAACTCGAGTTGCAGTGAAGTCAACCTTGCCATTGGTGCGGTCACGAAGGTTGTAGAGGCTTCCTCCCGCTGGCTCCCAGACATATTTCATGTCTGTGAGGTTTATAAAGAAATCATTCGTTAGGGCCCCAACTTTATTGGTGAACACTCCGTGAGAGGTGTCTGCATAGTTGGTTCCTAAAACGCGCATTCCACCAATAAGTGCAGTCATTTCCACCGCAGTTAGATTCATAAGCTGCGCTCGGTCAAGAAGTAATTCTTCTCCTGGAACGTCATAGTTTTTCTTGATCCAATTTCTAAACCCATCATGAATCGGTTCCAGTGGGGCAAATGACTCTGCGTCCGTCCATTCCTCTGTCGCGTCTCCACGACCAGCTGTGAATGGCACCTCAACCTTGACCCCCGCTTTATCGATCGCCATCTCTAGACCAACGTTTCCAGCCAAGACAATCGTGTCAGCAATGCTTGCGCCAAATTTTTCGGCCAACGGCTCAAGAGCATCCAGCACCTTGGTTAGGCGAGTTGGCTCATTTCCCTCCCAATCTCGCTGAGGAGTCAAGCGAATTCTTGCTCCGTTTGCTCCACCGCGAAGATCCGAATGCCTAAATGTTCGGGCTGAGTCCCACGCAGTTGAAACTAATTCAGTGACACTCAATCCACTCTCCCGTATTGCACCCTTAAGACCCTGCACGTCATAATCGGTCCTTCCGGCTGGGACAGGGTCCTGCCAAATAAGGTCCTCTTGGGGCGCCTCGGGTCCGATGTAGCGGACTCTGGGTCCCATGTCACGGTGGGTCAGCTTGAACCAAGCCCTCGCAAAAACCTCGTCAAAATAGTCTGGGTTCTCGTAGAACTTGCGGCTGATTTCCTTATAAATGGGGTCCTTGATCATCGCCATGTCGGCATCGGTCATCATCGGATTCAATCGAATTGAGGGATCCTCAACATCAACTGGCTTGTCCTCTTCCCTAATATTTATCGGCTGATACTGCGTAGCGCCTGCTGGGGACTTAGTGAGCTCCCAGTCGTATTCGAACAATAGATAGAAGTAGCCGTTATCCCACTTGGTCGGCTCAGTGGTCCAAGCCCCCTCGATACCTGAAGAAACAGTGTCCCGGCCGACGCCTCTTCCGTGGTGATTATTCCATCCCAAGCCTTGCTCGCTTATTGCAGCTGCCTCAGGCTCTGGGCCAAGGTTTTCGGCTCTTCCGTTTCCGTGGCTTTTACCAACGGTGTGACCACCGGCGGTCAATGCGACAGTCTCCTCGTCGTTCATCGCCATTCGAGCGAAGGTAACTCGGATGTGCTCGGCTGTTTTCAATGGATCCGGATTTCCGTTTACGCCCTCAGGGTTTACATAAATCAAACCCATTTGAACCGCAGCTAGCGGATTCTCCATTGACTCTGCGTTTTCCACATCTTCGTATCGCTCATCGCTTGGAGCCAAGAATTCCTTTTCGCTTCCCCAGTAAGTGTCTTTCTCTGGGTGCCAAACATCTTCGCGCCCAAATGCGAAACCATAGGTCTTTAGACCCATGTCCTCATAGGCGACCGTTCCTGCAAGAATCATCAGGTCTGCCCAGCTGAGTCGGTTTCCGTACTTTTTCTTTATCGGCCAAAGCAATCTTCTTGCCTTATCCAGATTTACGTTGTCCGGCCATGAATTCAAAGGTGCGAAACGGTGGCTTCCTGAGGCTGCTCCGCCGCGACCATCGGCGATTCTGTAAGTTCCCGCTGAGTGCCATGCCATACGAATCATTAACCCGCCATAGTGACCCCAATCAGCTGGCCACCACGGCTGACTGTCACGCATAAATTCCTTCACGTCGTTCTTGACGGCCTCATAATCCAATTTCTTGACCTCTTCGCGATAGTCAAAATTGGCTCCCAAAGGATCAGTCTTGGTGTCGTGCTGGTGCAAGATGTCGAGGTTGAGAGCGTTGGGCCACCACTCAGTAGCGGATTCTCCGAGAGTGGTGTGAGAACCGTGAGCCACGGGGCAGGAATCTTGTTCAGACATTGAGGGCCTTTCGAATTGCTTGAATAGTGCAACTCTAACAATTGAGGAGCAAGGCGATTTTGCATCCCAAAAGTTTTCAGTGATTATTCAGGTTTACCAGTTCCTCCGCTGCCTTTTTGGCCCTGGCTCTGATGGATCCGCTACTGCTGGCGAGTCCCCGTTCCAGTATCTCCTTGGCTTGCGTTGGGTCGGTCTCAGCCAAACCAACAACGGACACGTAAATAGCCCAAGCGGCCAGAAACTTATTGTTTGAGCCCGTGTGAACTATGGACCAGGGGGCAATCATTTCTGGTCTGAAGGTCGCGGATTTTGTGGATAGTTGCAGAATGTGCACCTTTGATTGCCATTGTTGAAATCCCTCGATGGCGCCAAGCAGGGAAGCTACTTGCGCAGTTGAAAGATCGTCTCCTTTTTCAACAAGATGTTTGAGGATCCAAGTGCCACCGATTTGGCAGTCTTCGTCCACTGCAACCAAATCCAATATTTTCGTAATCAGTGTGCTTGCAGTTTCCGAGGTTCCGATTTCAGAAAGCTGGACCACATCGTCTTTTGCCTCGACTAACCAGCTTCGCAATTGACTCAAGTTTTATCCAAACCAGCTGGTTGGGGGACCCAAAACTAAGAGGATGTTGAAAACAATAACGATTGCCAATAAGACGCTGACAAACATGGCAACTGGATGGTTTATTGCCCAGCGGAAGATTTTGTCAATGGCATGTTTATCTCTTGGGTCTTCGGTCGCCTCCCTGCGCCAAGCACCCTCAAGTAGGTTTCTTTTTCTTAGCCAAGATTCGAAAGGAATAGTTGCAAAAGGCACGATTGCCAAAAACACTCCTAGACCCTGTCGCAAAACTGGCCAGCGCTGGTTGATTCCCACCACAAGAGCCATTGCTCCGTAGCTCAAAAAAGTAAACCCGTGCATGGCTCCAGAGATGCTGACTAGACCGGCAAGCGAACCATCAACTGATCTCGCAATTAGAGACGAAATCAGCAGTGCCCAGGTGATTGCCTCAGCGGTTGCCACAATTCTGAACAATCCGGCCGGTGAGGACAATTTCATATTTTTCTCCACAGTGGTCTTGACTTCAGCTTCTCCGAAAGCCTACTAAACCTCCACGGGGGTCAAGGTTTTGGCACTCGATCCCTTAATGATCTGCTTCCTCGCAGCGCCAGATACAGCATCCACAAGAATTGTTCCAATAATCACAATCAGCAATCCCATGCCCGCAACTTCCCAATCTTTGAATCGAAGAGCAAGCGCGACATCGTTTCCAATTCCTCCGGCACCAATCAAGCCCATCACGGCACTGGCACGAATATTCACTTCAAACCTGTATAGAACGAAGGAAGTCATCTCTGGCAAAACTTGCGGTAAAACTCCCCAACGGAAACGCACCAGCTTGTTCGCCCCAACTGCATCAGCAGCCTCCAAAGGCTCTTTTTTGATTGACTCGATGACCTCGTAAAAAAGTTTTCCAAGGGTTCCGATTGAACCAATTCCAATTGCCAAAACTCCTGTCAACGGAGTCAGACCGAAAATAGGGATTAGGGCAATTGCCAGAATTACCTCGGGCACCGCACGAAGGATATTGAATACCTGCCTAATGACCCAGGCAATTGGCCTGCCGACTAAGTTCTCTGCGGCAAGGAATGAAAGAGGGATTGCAAAAAGTGCTGCAATCAGAGTCCCGACCCAGGCAATTGAAATCGATTCCCACATCGCCCCTGCAAGGTTTGGGAAATCAGCAATGTCCATGTTTCCAAACATCAAAGTTCCGATCAGGAACATATCCGATGGAAGGTCGATAAGCCTCTCCCACTTAATTTCAAGACCAACCAGCGACCACACCACCGCAATTGCAATACCAATGGTTGTTATATTTCTGAACCAGTCGACTGGCTTCTTCGGGAGGCTTAAGTTACTCATACGAGCCTCCTTCGAATGGTCACCGAGAAGCGCTCAACCAAAAACACCACCAGGAAGAACATCAAAACCAATCCCCAAACTTCGCTCCAGTCACCCCGAGAGCGGAAAAATTCAATTCGCGATCCAATTCCACCGGCACCGACTAGACCTAAAACCGCACTTGCTCGCAGGTTCAACTCAAAGCCGTAGAGAACAAAGGATGTGTAAGAGGGCAGAATTTGTGGCAGGACAGCGGTGCGCAGCATTGCTATCTGACTGCTGCCGCTTGCCTGGGCGGCCTCTATTGGGCCCATGTCAATGCCATCAAGGGTGTCACTGGTTAGCTTTGTGACAACTGCCATAGAAAAGAAAAACAGTGCGAGTAGTCCAGGCAAAATACCGATGCCCACCGCGGTCACAAACAACAGCGCCCAAAGTAAATCAGGAATTGAACGGATGATGTTGTTGAAGGTTCGAATTATGAAACGAAGCCAGCCGATTGGGTTTCCAAAATCGGTCGCCCAATAAGCCATAAACAGAGACGCCCCTCCACCCAAGACGGTTCCCAGCACAGCCAGCTGCAAAGTCTCTATAAATGCCGAAAGTGATCTCTCAGAAAAAATCTGCGTTAGGTCGGGACTTAGCAAGCCATCGGTAACAAGGTTGCGTCTGCCAAAGTTTGAAAAAATTTCAGTTAGCGAAAACTCCACGGTGATCATGGTGACTACCGTCAGCACGAATGCGAAAACAAGTGAAAAAATTATCGCGCCAGGTATGCCGGGCTTTTTTGGAAGTTTCACCTGTGAAGAGCTCATTTAACTAAGCTTCCTCGCTCAAGGTGTCATCGGCTGTAAGGCTTCTTCCATAAATGCCCTCGAAGACCTCTGGGGTGCATTCGCTTCCAGGCCCATCAAAGACTAGCTTCCCCTCGCGCAGCCCAATTACTCGTTCTCCGTAGGCAGTTGCCAAATCCAAGAAGTGCAAATTCACAATGGTTGTAATACCCAGGTCCTGGTTGATTTTCTGCAGGTGCTGCATGACCGCATGCGAGGTGGGCGGGTCAAGCGAAGCAACCGGCTCATCCGCAAGGATTACCTTGGGCTCCTGAGCTAGAGCTCTCGCTATTCCAACTCTTTGACGTTGTCCACCACTGAGATCAGTTGCTCTGGAATACGCACGGTCCAACATACCAACTCGGTTAAGCGCTTCAGCCGCAATTTGTTGATCCGTCTTTGGGTAGGCACCAAAAACAGTTCTCCAGGTGGGTAGTTTGAAAACCCTGCCCATCAATACGTTTTGAATTACCGTCGCCCTATCGACAAGGTTGAAGCCTTGAAAAATCATTCCAATTCTGGATCTTAGAGAGCGCATTCGTTTTCTTGAAAGGTCGTGCACCGCCTCATTGTCAACGTAAAGCTCGCCAGAGGTCAACGGGACAAGGTTGTTGATGGTTCGAATAAGGGTTGATTTTCCAGCTCCACTTAGTCCGACAACTACGACAAACTCCCCGTCTTTGATTTCCAGATTTATGTCATCCAGCGCTTTCACTCCGGCTGTGTATTCAACTGTGGCGTTTTTGAAACTAATCATTTCGCTCCTGAATCAAACAAATCAGACCACTGCCCATATTCGAAGCAGTGGTCTGATTGTAGTTTGGATGTTATCCGAGGATGTCGCCCAACTGGATATCCAGCTGGCGGATCACCTCGTATACGCCATCTTCAACTGCTTTTACGTTGTCGATGTTGTATAGCTCGTTCATCAAAGCGGCACCCTCTTCGGTTGCGGCAATTGCAACAAACGCCTCAGTGATTGCCTGCTTTAGATCCTCTGGAAGATCCCCAGCGACAGCGAAACCATCGTTAGGGATAGGTCCTGACCAACCCCATACAACTACCTTCTCGCCAACATCTGGGCTGGTCTCGACAATGTCGCCACGAGCGTCATTGTATGAAGTTCCAACAATTGCATCTCCGTCATAAACAGCCTGAACGGATGCGTCGTGGCCTCCGGCGAAGATTACGTCGATGTCGTCAACTGGGTCAACACCTGCCTCAAGCAACTGAAGGGATGGGATTAGGTAACCACTGGTTGAACCCTGGTCAACGAATGAAACTGTTTGACCTGCAATCAATGGCAGTTTGTCTGCACCGATAGGGCCCATCTCAGCATCTAGAACACCGTTGCAGAAGAGGTAACCATCTTCATCAGCAACTGGAGTGTCGTCACAGAAAGTGTCTGGGTCATTGGTCAACCACTGGGTCACGTAGGTGTATGAACCGTAACGCTCGGCCTGCAAAATCAAGGTCGCATCTGCCTGGTCCTCAGCCTGTACCATCTGGTTTGGTCCGAGACCTCCGGCGATCTGCGCCTGGCCTGATGCCAAAGCTGCGATAACTCCTGCGTAGTCAGATGGAACCAATGGCTCAATCTCAACACCCAGCTCTGCTTCTAGCAAAGCAGCAAGGGGCTCAGCAGTTTCAATCAAACCACCTGCTTCCTGTGATGGGGTCAGGGTGAATACCAAAGACTCTGGCCATGCGTCGCGACCTGTTGGGGTCTCCTCGGTCTCGGTTTCGGTTGACGTGTCATCTGACACATCAGCTGCTGGCTCTTCAGCCGCACATGCAGACAGAGTTAGGGCGATTCCCAAACTTGCCGCGATAACTGCGCTTCTTCTCATCAAGCTACCTTTCCAACTGTTTTTGTTTTGGACGGAACGAGTCCTACTGAAAAGCATATGTTTGCAAAGTTAAAGAGATGTGAATTTGGCAACGATGTTGCCAATAATTGTCAACAAGTTGCCCAATTGTTATTCAAATAAATGACTTCTTAGCTTGCTAGTCTTTGAGGGTATTAGATACGAAAGAGAACCCCTCAGTGACTGAAAAAGCAAATATTGGTGTCGTCGGATTAGCCGTGATGGGCTCAAACCTTGCCAGAAACCTAGCCAGCCGAGAAGGTAACAGGGTTGCTATCTATAACCGATCGGTAGAGAAAACAAAAACTCTAAACACGGAGCACCCGGAAGCCAAGTTTGTTGCTACTGAGAGCATTGATGATTTTGTCGCAAGTCTTGAATCTCCAAAAACCGCCATCATCATGGTCCAGGCGGGTGCCGGAACCGATGCGGTGATAGCTCAGCTCGCTGAGAGATTTAGCCCCGGAGACATAATCGTAGATGGTGGAAATGCATTATTCACAGACACCATTCGTCGAGAAAAAGAGCTGGCAGCCAAAGGTATCAACTTTGTCGGAGCGGGAATTTCCGGAGGTGAAGAGGGTGCCCTTAATGGCCCCTCGATCATGCCTGGAGGCTCCAAAGAGGCCTATCAGACCCTTGGGCCAATCCTAGAATCAATCGCTGCGGTTGCCGAGGGAGAGCCGTGCGTTACCCACATCGGAAGCGATGGAGCGGGGCATTTTGTGAAGATGATTCACAACGGCATCGAATATGCAGACATGCAATTAATTGCCGAGGGCTATGACATCCTGCGTCAAGCGGGAATGGAACCCAAGGAAATTGCTGAAGTTTTCAGAGAGTGGAATAAAGGCGAGCTCGAAAGCTATCTAATTGAAATCACGGCCGAGGTTTTGGATCAGGTTGACGCAGAAACCGGCAAGCCATTGGTTGATGTGATTTTGGATCAAGCCGGGAGTAAGGGCACTGGTGTTTGGACTGTCAAGAATGCCTTGGATCTTGGGGTGCCGGTCAGTGGTATTGCGGAAGCAGTCTTTGCTCGGTCACTTTCCGCCCAGTCTGAGCAGAGAGCGGCAAGGCCAACTTTGGCCGATAGCTCAACGGCGTGGAACATTGACCGCACAGAGCTAATCGAAAAAGTTCGGAAAGCGCTGTTTGCCTCAAAGATCATTGCTTATAGCCAGGGATTCGATGCCATCCAGGCGGGTGCTAAAGAATTTGATTGGGAAATTGATCTAGGTGAGGTTGCCAAGATTTGGAGAGCGGGGTGCATCATCCGCGCCAGGTTCCTAAACCGCATCACCGCGGCCTACAAAACTGAGCCCGGCTTGCAGGCATTGCTTTACGCAGACTATTTCCAAAATGCAATCGCTGATTCTCTACCTGCTTGGCGAGAGGTTGTCGCCAATTCCGCCCTCGCAGGGATTCCAAATCCCGCTTTTTCCTCATCGCTTAGCTACTACGACGGGCTTAGAGCAGAACGACTGCCGGCAGCTCTAGTTCAAGGTCAGCGTGACTTCTTTGGCGCTCATACTTATAAGCGCGTAGACAAAGCAGGGAGCTTTCACACTGAGTGGTCGGGAGACCGAACTGAGTCACAGCTCGACTAAAAAATTTACTAGTTACCCTTGGGGTGCCAAACAGTCTTGACTTCCATTAGGTCAAGAATGTGTTGCAGATTTCCCTTTGCAGACAATCGAGCATAAGAGCCCTGCCTGATTACCCGCTTCAATGTCGAGGCTGCAACTATTTCCAGCTCCACTGGATTTGATGTGCCCTCAAGATCAACAGCATTGACATCCATGTGTGAAACCAGCCATGAACTGAGTTCCGCCTCTTTTCCAGAGAGAATGTTGACCACTCCAGCAGGCAGATCGCTGGTGGCTAGAACTTCAGCAAAACTAAGCGCAGGGAGTGCAAGCTTTTCAGAGGTGACCACAACTACGGTGTTACCGGTCAGGATTGCTGGTGCAACTGAATTCACGAATCCAACCAACAAGCTGTCTTGAGGTGCGAAGACTCCAACAACACCAGTTGGCTGATTGGTAGAGATATTAAAGTACGGGCCAGCAACCGGGTTCATACTTCCAGCGACGCTATCTATTTTGTCGGTCCACCCCGCATGCCAAACCCAAGAGTCGATTGCAGCATCCACCTCGGAATTTGCCTTCGATGAAGAAGCGCCGGTCAGCAGTTTGATTTCTTCCACAAACTGATCTCGACGTCCCTCTAACATTTCTGCAATTCTGTAAAGCACTTGACCCCGGTTGTATGCGGAAGCGGAGGCCCAGCCTTTCTGGGCTGTTCTAGCTGCTGCCACCGAGTCTCGAACATCTTTTCTCGATGCCAACGCGGCATTGGCAACATGTTTCGCTCCATGGTCAACTACCTGGTAGCTTCGGCCAGATTCGCTACGTGGAAACTTGCCGCCAATGAATAACTTGTAGGTCTTTTTCACATCTAATCTCATTATCTGCCCGCCTTCAGGTAGGAAAGCAAGCCTTGGCGGCCACCTTCGCGTCCGTATCCAGATTCCTTGAAGCCCCCAAACGGGGAGGTGGGGTCAAATTTATTAAAGGTGTTACTCCAAACGACTCCGGCATTTAGTTGATCTGCAATGTGAAGCATCTTGGAACCCTTCTCCGTCCAGATACCTGCGGACAAACCATATTCGGTGTTATTTGCTTTTGCGATCGCCTCATCCGGGGTGCGGAAAGTAAGAACGCTGAGTACTGGCCCAAAAATCTCTTCCCTAACGACTGTGTTCGCGGGCGAAACATTTTCGATTACCGAAGGAACAAACCAGAATCCATTTTTGGGAAGTTTGCATTCGGGTTGCCAAAGTTGACCCCCCTCTTTGATTCCAGCTTTGACCATCGAGGTGATTTTCTTCAGTTGGTCGGAAGAATTAATCGCCCCAACATCAGTGTTTTTATCCATTGGGTCGCCAAGCCTCAAACTATTCATCCTTCGTTTGAGTTTCCGCATGAACTCGTCATGAATTGACTCTTGAACCAGCAGTCTGCTCCCCGCGCAGCAAACGTGACCCTGGTTAAAAAATATGCCGTTAATTACACCCTCGACCGCTTGATCGATTGGCGCATCGTCAAAGACAATGTTGGCCGCCTTGCCTCCAAGTTCCAAGGTGACCTTTTTTCCACTGCCTGCAACCTGCTTGGCAATCAACTTTCCTACCTCGGTTGAACCAGTGAAGGCTACTTTGTCAACATCCTTGTGAGCCACCAAGGCAGCTCCGGTATCTCCGAAACCGGTGACTATATTGACTACTCCATCTGGCAGTTCTGCTTGTTGGCAGACCTCTGCGAACAGCAGGGCAGTCAAAGGAGTGCTCTCAGCGGGCTTCAGTACAACAGTATTTCCAGCTGCCAGGGCAGGAGCAATCTTCCATGACAGCATCATCAGTGGGAAGTTCCAAGGGACGATTTGAGCTGCCACCCCTAGCGGCTGTGGGTTGGCTCCATAGCCTGCGTGGTCAAGCTTGTCTGCCCAACCTGCGTAGTAGAAAAACCAAGAAACAGCGGTCGGAACATCAAAGTCTCGTGTTTCCTTGATTGGTTTACCGTTATTGAGGGTCTCTGCTACGGCAAACTCCCGTGCTCGCTCCTGCATAATTCTTGCTATTCGAAAAAGGTATTTACCTCTCTCTGCACCGCTGAGTTTGCTCCATGACTTGTCAAAAGCGGAACGTGCCGACCTCACTGCCTTGTCGACATCTTTTGATTGACCGTGGGAAACCTGGCTGAGAGTCTGCTCTGTCGCAGGATTAATTGTTGGGTAGGTGTGTTCGGGCTTGGTGAATTTACCGTTTATGAAGTGCCCGTAGGAGTCATTGAACCGAACCAGTTGAGCCTCGGGGGCGGGTGAATATTCAAACATGCTCTCTCCTAATCCACGCTCACGTAATCGGGGCCCAAATAAGCCTTGGTCGTGAGCTTCTTGCGCTGCATCAAAACATCGTTCAATAAGCTCGAGGCACCGAACCTGAAATATTGGGGACTGAGCCATTTTTCGCCAGCTACCTCTTTTACTACGACAAGGTACTTAATGGCATCCTTCGCAGTCCGGATTCCACCCGCTGGTTTTACCCCTATTTGGACTCCATGTTCTTCATCCCAATCTCTTACCGCTTGGAGCATTAGCAGAGTGATTGGCAACGTAGCATTTACGGCTACCTTTCCGGTGGAGGTCTTAATAAAATCTGCGCCCGCGAGCATGCCGAGGTAACTCGCCCGTCTTATGTTGTCGTAAGTTTTCAGCTCGCCAGTTTCCATAATCACTTTCAGGTGGGCGTAGCTTCCGTCTTTTCTCTTGCAGGCTTCCCTTACAGACTGAATCTGTTTGAAGACCTCGAGATAATTGCCCGAAAGAAAAGCGCCCCTGTCAATCACCATGTCTATTTCGTCCGCTCCGGCAGCTACGGCCTCTTGAGTATCTTGAAGCTTTACTTTCAGACTCGCTCGGCCTGAAGGGAAGGCAGTGGCAACGGCCGCAACGTAAATCTTATTTTGGCCCAGGGCCTTTTTTGCACTTGAAACCATGTCCCCGTAAACACAAATTGCCGCTGGTTGAGGGGTTGTTAGGTCTTGCTGATCGGGAGTGATTGCTTTTTGGCAAAGACTCTCCACTCGGCGAGGCGTATCGGCGCCCTCCAGAGTCGTGAGATCCATCATTTGGATTGCCATATCCAGAGCCCACTTTTTGGAGTCAGTCTTTATCGACCTTGTTGCCAACTCTGCCGCCCGCTGTTCAAGTCCCACCTTGTCAACCCCTGGCAGAGAGTGGAGCCAGCGAGTCAAGCTCTTGTTTGTCACAGAACTGCCGATTACGCTCTCTGGGACTACTGGAGGAATTGAACTACTTCGCATCATTGAAGTTTAGTTGGAAACCTTGAAACTAATCCACGTCTCCAGCTGTTGAACTATTCAAGTTTGGATATCTTCCTTGGTTGGGCCACAAACACCAAAGACATAAAGGCAAAGAAATATAGCGCGCCGATTGCAAACCCAACACCGGTGGTGTTGGTTGTAATTATTAACCCGTAAAGAAGACTGAAAATCGAAGTGAAGGTGAAGTTGGAAACTCCGAGTAAGCCTGCAGCGGTCCCGGCCTCTTCCCCGTGGTTCAAAAGAGCAATGGTCTGAATTGAGGTCAAGGTTGATCCAAAGTTGAAAAGCAGCAAACCGAAAAAGGCCTGAGCGAACCAGAATTCACCCATTGAGCTTGTAATGACCAGGCCTGCTCCTACGCCAACTCCTATGAATGCATAAATAAGCAACAGCCACTGCGCTGGAAATACTTTAGGTAATCGGGCGCCTATCTGAACTCCAAGCCAAGACAGCGTGGCGCTCATCGCAAAAGCCAGTCCGAACTGACTTTCACTGAGACCAAAAGTTTCCTGATATAAAAACGGGACTGTGTTTAAGTAAGCGAACAAAGCACTCAGCTGAAAACCAGAAAATAAGACCAAGCCGACATAGATTCGGTCTCTCAAGACAATTCGGTAGCCTCTGAGTAATCCTCTGGGAGTAGATGCCCGCCTACGTTCAATTGGCAGCGTCTCAATTAGATAGCGGTGATTTCCAAGAAGTAGTAAAACTCCAAAAACCGCCATTATCCAAAACATTGCTTGCCAACCGGCAAACTCGCTCGAAGCTGAGCCAACCAACGGGCCAACTATTGGCGCTGCGCCTTGTATTAGATAGGTTCTAGCGAGCATCTTCATTTGTGCCATGCCGCTAAATAAGTCCCGAATAACGGCTTGAGCGATCACAGTGGCAGCGGCCGCGCTCATTCCCATGATCAAACGCAAGAGAATGAAAATCTCTGCAGTTGGACTAAAGACCACTGCGAGAGTTGATATCGCAAATAGGGCGGTAACTACGAGAAGTGGTCTTCTCCTGCCATAGGCGTCACTAAGAGGTCCAATTATTAATTGACCAATTGCGAAACCAACTGTGACTGCAGTAAGCGACAACTGAATAAGTCTTGACTCAACCCCGAAGTAAGTTGCTATCGCTGGGAAAGAAGGGAGGAACGGGTCGATGGTAAACGGAATCATGGCCATGGCAGCACCAAGAATCAAAACGTAGGCAATTGTTTGTTTCTTGCTTAGATGCTGTCCACCGCGAATAATCCTGTTTTTAGCGGGGTAGTTCACGTCACAACAATAGTGCCTGGGCGAGAAGCTCCCCCTGCATTGCTCCCCTAGGAATTGCGAATGTCGCGGAGCCAATTGGCACCGTCCATTCATTAAGCAAATCGAGCTGTTCCAGTCTCCTCTGAATGGGCAGGTATTGGTTCTCTATATTCTTTTGATAAGCGGTCCACAAAAGTCCGACGTCTGGAGCTCCATCGCTGCTAACCCCTTCGTGATAACTAAAGGGTCTTCTGAAAATCTGCTCTCCGGATTTTGTTGGAGCGGCTCTGCGTATGTGCGCAAAATCAGGAATGACCTTCAGTCCATTTGGGTAGCGAGCGTTGAGATCTGGAACATCGTTTTCATTGTCCCCGGTCAAGGGCGCTCCGTTTGAGAGTTTCCTGCCGATAACCTCTTCTTTTTCTGGGGTTCCGAGTTGGTCCCAAGTGTCCAGCTGCATGGCGATTCTCCGCAAAACCAAAAGCGTCCCGCCTTGAATCCAGTCAGGCCCACTGTCAATCCACACGAGATCTTTAAACTTCTGACTTCCAAATTTTGGATTCTCGGTTCCATCCACCTGACCCATGAGGTTTCGGTGACTAACACCGCTTGGAACCATTCCTGGCGAATGGGCGAATCCGTTTTGCATCCATCGAACAGTTGCGAAGGGCAGGCTGTCCCGAATCAATGCCCTGGAGGCATTTGCTAGAACAATCGGATCATCAGCCCCAACATGAATCAAGACATCGCCCCTTGAGAAGCGATCCTCGAGTTTGTCCATTTTGAAACTGGGTAGGTCAATGAAGCCCTCAGGTACTTGGGATAGCAATCCAAGTTTTTTGAAAAATCCCATCCCGAATCCAAGTGTTGCAGTCAACCTGGCGGCACCCACGGCAAGCTCTGGGGAAGGGTCTGCCAAAACAGGCTCACCTTTTGTTAAACGCTCAATGTCATCGGTAATCAATGACATCCAGCGACGTAAGTCTGATTTTGAGGTTCTGGCTTTCAGATCAAAGGCGATGAAGTTTGTCACTGCTTGCAGGTCTGTTTCTATTCCAGCTTGATGTGGTCCCCTAAATAGTTCGCTTTGGACTGCAGTTGCTGTTTGGGAGGCGGTGTTAGATGCATAAGTTGCGCCGACTGCACCTAAGCTCGCGCCCGCTGCAGTCGAAACTCCAGCCAGCGCGCTTGCCGATAGAAAGCCTCTGCGTGAAATCAACCGTGCTACTCCATGTCCATATCTGAGTGGTACTCCTCATCGCCAGCCTCGCTTGGCTTGGCGATTGCTGTCACTGAAATATTTGGGTGGCCGTCAAATTCCAAGTCAACTGTCAATTCATCGCCCGCAACAACATCCTCACTCAAACCCATGATCATCACGTGGAATCCGCCCGGCTGCAAAATGACTGTGCCCCCAGCAGGAATCTCGATACCTCCGTTGATCTCTTGCATTTGCATGCCCGTATCCCCCATGACAGTCTCGTGAATCTCCACCATGCCGGATGTGCTGGAACCCCCAACAAGAGTGATTTCTGAAGAGGTCGGATTGGTGATTTCCATGAACATACCCGTCATCCCACCAGCAACACTCATTTCAGAGGACCTAACCCAGCTATCCGAAATTTCCAGTTGTTCGGCGGAACAAGCCGACACTGCAAAAACAAACAGAATGGACGCAAAAAACGCAGCAGCTTTCCTGATCAACATTTCCCTTTCAAAACCTCCAGCAATTCTATTTGAGGGTGTTTGTGAACAAAATTGATTGAAAGCGATTATCAGCAAGTTAAATGTCAGAGGCTAGCCATAGGCTCAAGGCTCTCAAAACTGAATAAAAGCTTCAAAGAAGGTTAATTTTTCAAACTTTCTGCGACACACCCGAGTCAAATGAAACCAAACCTTCAAGTAAAGGCTTAATGTAGCGACAGACAACTAAATAAGCTAGAAAATTTTCAAGACACGCCCATATGTTGTGGTTTTGGAGTGTTAGTATTTCAACTCCCAGGGCGGGAATTTGGGAAAAATTTAGCTAATTTTCACCAATTCAAAGGCGAATTGGGCAGGGAAACCGACTAAGAGGAGAAACAAATGGCAGTGAAGGTATACACCCTTCCGGCATGTGTTCAGTGCGACAGCACCAAGCGCATGTTGCAGCGTTCAGATATTGCGTACGAAGAAGTAGATATGAGTGAGGACCCAATTGCGCTTGAGATGGTCAAGGGCTTGGGTTATTCCGCCGCACCTGTAGTTGTTGCAGGTGACGAGCACTGGTCAGGTTTCCGCATGGATCGCATCCAGGCTCTTTCCGCTTAGGAAACCAAAATGTATGACGTCGTTTATTTCTCCAGCGTGAGCGAGAACACTAAACGATTTGTAGAAAAACTGGATGCAAACACAGTTCGCATTCCTTTGAAAACTGAAGAAGCAGCAGAGTTTGTTCACTCAATCGAAAATGTTCTCGTCGTTCCCACATACGGTGGAGGAAGTGACGGAGCAACGGTTCCCAAGCAAGTGATCAAATTTTTGAATAACCCTGAAAACAGAGAAAAAGTAAAAGCAGTAATCGCAGGTGGAAATACTAACTTTGGTGAGCATTTCTGCAAGGCAGGCGAGATTGTTGCTGGCAAGCTAGGCGTCCCTATGCTTTACCGTTTTGAAGTAACAGGCACCCCAGAAGATGTAAGCGAAGTAAACGAAAGGCTAGAGAGACTGTGGCAAACCAGGTAATAGAAACAAATGACTCCGGTGTTGAGACCGGTAAGGCCGGCATTGAGTCCACCCTGAGCTATCAGGATCTGAATGCGATGATCAACCTATGGGGTGAGGATCAAAAACTTCAGCTTGAAAAAGATAAGGTTGCCGTTCGTCGTTACTTCCTCGACCACGTAAACCAAAACACAGTCTTCTTCCACAGTTTGAAGGAGAGACTGGACTACCTAGTCGAAAACGAATACTACGAGAAGGAAATTCTCGACCAATACAAATGGGAGTTCATCGAAGAGCTCAATGAGTATGCTTACAGCTTCAAGTTCCGTTTCCAGGCCTTTTTGGGAGCTTTCAAGTTCTACACCTCATACGCCCTCAAAACATTTGATGGTGAGCGTTACTTGGAGCGATTCGAAGACAGAGTAGTTATGAACGCGCTGACTCTTGGTCAAGGCCGTGAGGATGTTGCGAAAAGCCTTGTCGCTGAAATTATCAATGGACGTTTCCAGCCAGCCACACCTACTTTTCTAAATGCCGGTAAAAAGCAGCGCGGTGAATTCGTCAGTTGCTTCCTGCTCCGTGTTGAGGACAACATGGAATCAATTTCCAGAGGAATCAACTCAGCCCTGCAGCTTTCAAAGCGCGGTGGTGGAGTTGCACTTAGCCTCTCAAACCTTCGCGAATACGGGGCTCCGATCAAAAAGATTGAGGGTCAGAGTTCTGGAATTATCCCAGTGATGAAATTGCTGGAAGACAGCTTCAGCTACGCAAATCAACTGGGTGCGCGTCAGGGTGCGGGTGCTGTTTACCTAAACGCCCACCACCCAGACATCATGCGCTTTCTGGACACCAAGCGTGAGAACGCTGACGAGAAGATCCGCATCAAGACACTTTCCATTGGTGTAGTTGTTCCAAACATCACCCTTGAGCTGGCGAAAGCTGGCGAGGACATGTATCTGTTCAGCCCCTACGACGTTGAGCGCATCTACGGAGTCCCATTTGGAGACATCTCTGTAACAGAGAAGTACCAAGAACTAGTTGACGACCCACGAATCCGCAAGAGCAAGATCAAGGCTCGTGAGCTTTTTGAGCGTATTGCCGAACTGCAGTTTGAGAGTGGCTACCCATACGTTATGTATGAGGACACCGTAAACGAGGCAAACCCAATTCAGGGTCGCATCAACATGAGTAACCTTTGCAGCGAGATTCTGCAGGTAAATACCCCTACGACCTACAACGCTGATTTGAGTTACGAGGAAATCGGTAAGGACATTAGCTGCAACCTAGGCTCCATGAATATTGCAATGGCCATGGACGGAGAAGACTTTGGCAAGACCATTGAGACTTCAATCCGAGCATTGACCGCGGTCAGCGACATGAGTGATATCGAAAGTGTTCGCTCAATCAGTGATGGAAACCACAAGAGCCACGCAATTGGCTTGGGCCAGATGAACCTCCACGGTTATCTGTCTCGAGAGAAGATTCACTACGGGTCTGAAGAGGGCGTTGATTTCACCAACATGTATTTCTACACGGTGAACTATCACGCAATCAAAGCAAGCAACACAATCGCCATCGAGCGCGGAAGCACCTTCCACAACTTCGAGAACTCGAAGTATGCGACCGGCGAATACTTTGATAAATACACCAATCAGGTATGGCAGCCAGAGACCGAAAAGGTCAAGGAGCTTTTCAACCAGAGCGGTGTTGCAATTCCTACCCAGCAAGATTGGGAAGAGCTAAAAAAGAATGTGATGAAGCACGGTATCTACAACCAGAACCTGCAGGCTGTTCCACCAACCGGATCAATCAGCTACATCAACAACTCAACCTCTTCTATTCACCCAATTGCTTCTCGCATCGAGGTTCGTAAAGAAGGAAAGCTTGGTCGCGTTTACTACCCAGCTCCTTTCTTGAACGAAGAGAACTGGGATTTCTATGAGGACGCATATGAGATCGGCCCAGAGAAGATCATCGACACCTACGCCGCTGCAACTCAGCACGTAGACCAGGGTCTTTCTCTGACACTGTTTTTCAAAGACACCGCAACAACCAGAGATGTCAACCGTGCACAGATTTATGCATGGAAAAAAGGCATCAAGACCATCTACTACATCCGTATCCGTCAAGCAGCTCTCGAAGGCACCGAGGTCGAGAACTGCGTAAGCTGCATGCTCTAAGGAAATCAAAATGGAAAAGACTCAACTAATCACCCGTCCGGTCAACTGGAACAAGATCGAAGACCCAGTCGACCTAGACGTATGGAACCGACTGACTCAGAATTTCTGGATGCCGGAGAAGGTGCCCATTTCAAACGACGTTCAAAGCTGGGGAACCCTCCGCGAAAATGAGCGTTGGCTAACAATGCGTGTTTTCACTGGGCTAACCATGTTGGACACCATCCAGGGAACCATCGGTGCGATGAGTCTGATGCCCGATGCTCGCACCCCTCACGAGGAAGCGGTTATCACCAACATCGCCTTCATGGAAAGTGTTCACGCAAAGAGCTACTCAAGCGTGTTTTCCACTCTCTGCTCAACTAAGGAAATTGACGAGGCGTTCAGGTGGAGCGAGGACAACCCTTACTTGCAGAAAAAAGCAGAGATTGTTCTTGGTTACTACCGAGGAGATGATCCACTAAAGCGCAAAGTGGCATCAACGCTTTTGGAGAGCTTCTTGTTCTACAGCGGTTTCTACCTACCAATGCACTGGTCATCCAGGGCAAAGCTAACCAACACGGCTGACCTAATCCGTTTGATTATTCGCGACGAAGCAATCCACGGATACTACATTGGTTACAAATTCCAGCAGGGGTATAACGAGGCAAGCCCTGAGCGTCAGGAAGAGCTAAAGAGCTACACCTATGACCTTCTGTTGGAGCTCTACGAAAACGAGATTAAGTACACCGCAGATCTTTACGACGAGATCAACTTGACCTCCGATGTAAAGAAGTTCCTGCACTACAACGGAAACAAAGCCTTGATGAACCTTGGTTTTGACCCGCTGTTCCCGAAAGATGAGTCCGACGTTAGCCCCGCTATCTTGAGCTCACTTTCACCTTCCAGTGATGAAAACCACGACTTCTTTAGTGGGTCTGGTAGTTCATATGTGATTGGTAAGCACGAATCAACAACAGACGACGACTGGGATTTCTAGGAGGAATTATGGGTTGCGCATGCGGAAAAGACAGCTGCAATTGCGGCGGTAGCTAAAAGCTTCCAAAGAAAAAACCGGGTAACCACTGTTACCCGGTTTTTTTGGCCCTAGATTTAACACAAATGACACCGGAACTAATACTTGCTTTTTCAGTAACCCTCGCAGCCGGGCTGGCTACGGGTATTGGTTCAGCCATCGCGTTTTTCACAACTCATACCAACCGTGCATTCTTTGCAATATCAATCGGTTTCAGCGCAGGGGTAATGATTTATCTGAGCTTTGTTGAGATTTTGCCGAAGGCTACCGAATACATAGGGAAAGACATCGATTCCGTATCGGCCAGCGTGATTACAACGGCTGCCTTGATAGGTGGCATGATCCTTATGGCACTTTTGGATTTCTTGGTACCTTCAGCTGCTAACCCTCACGAAAACACCAAGGTGGAAATATTTGATGATAAATCCAAAGAGGCCAAAGAGTATGCGGCGAAGAACAAGCTGCTTCTCAGGACCGGTGTTGTTACAGCCTTAGCCATTGCCATGCATAATTTCCCGGAGGGGCTGGCAACCTTT
>Ga0209653_1001107_pt1 | contig 22202 bp, 29 predicted proteins | sample SaaInl6LU_22_DNA_FD_184644 | JGI IMG/M metagenome (GOLD analysis project Ga0209653, IMG submission 184644) | Marine microbial communities from expanding oxygen minimum zones in the Saanich Inlet - ESP_116LU_22_DNA (SPAdes) (version 2) | ecosystem: Environmental > Aquatic > Marine > Intertidal...
TTTCTCGTTCACAGTAAACCCCTGGTCTATTAGTTCGGGAGCAAACTCTACAGCCTCGTAATTTATGTAAATATTTTCGTCGGCACTTTCAAAACAGACGCGATCCACGTTTGAGTTAGCTATGTCAAAATATTCGTAGTTAAAAGTTTCGTTAAACGCTTTAAAATATTTGCTGTGTTCTAATTTGTCGCATTTAGGTATTTTTACTACTCCTTTTATTCCATTACCAGAGGGCGAAATAAACAAAGTTACAAAGTGTTTATTTTTCTTTAGCTCTTCTAGGTGAGCTAACATAGTTGTTTCGTCTGGGTACTTATCGAAGTCCGTAACCATTAAACCAGAATGAGCTACTAAGCTGTTACTGTTTCTCTGGCTAAAGTCCCCAGCAAATAAAATACAGGGTAACGAGTTTTTTAGTTCTTTGTTTCCGTTTCTTATAGCGTCTATTTTAGCTTTAGACTTACCCACTCTAATACGCTCCAGAGCTTGCTCTAAAGTAATTTTAAAAGGTACATCTTTAGATTTGTAAAGGTCTTTAAAAATAGATACGGTTAATTTTTTCATATAAGGGTTATAAAAGTATAAAGCCAGAAATTAAATTAGTCCCTTAAAAGGTATACAATAGAAACCCACTAATTTAATATACTGGCTTTAAAAAAAACGTTTTATGTATTTTATTAAGGTCTACAAATATAGTAAAAATTATTTAAACACAAAACGTTTTAAACGTGTATTCTTAAATCATTGTTTTACATAGCTTTATAAAATATATTACACGTTTACACGTTTTTTTCTAAAAATAGCCCCCCCCTATGAAAAATAAAAAAATTGTTTCTAAAGGGGTATAGAAAAGCCCTAAAACGTGTCATAAAAAAACCCCTATTAAATCAATAATAGGGGTTAAGGTTTAAAGGTTTAAACTAGTTTAAAACGGTAAAATATCACCGTCAGAGTCTAGTGTAGGCTCTGTTTCATCAATTCCAGCGGTATAAATATCCATATACCCCTGTAGCTTTTGGGCGCACTCGTTGGCTAGTTTGTCGTCCGCTTTAGTTATAGGCTTTCCTAATTCAAATTTAGGTGACGAAAATTTTATAGATCCTTTTTTTCCTTCTACCACTTCGTTAACCTCTATAAATTGGTTATCTAGTAAGTGGTTATTTTCGTTGTAAAAATCAGAGTAAGCCTTTACGCCTATACCTTTTAACTGGAAATTGACAAGCTCGCCGTCTGGTAACATAGCGTATACTGAACGGTGATAAACTCCGCCAGCGTTTTTTATTTTCTCTTTGTTTTCTTTGTAGAGTCCGTTAGCTATTTCGCCACCTTTAAAGGCTCTCACAGTTAAAGGCTCTTTAGAAATAGCGTAAACTTCGTTAGAGTAAATTCCGCTTTCGCTTGCGTCATTCCAGCCCTTTACGGTGTGGTAATGTTCTAAAAATAGGAATTTAATAGGTAACTCTACTTTTACGTTTTCGCCCTTTTGCTTGTCGTAGTAGCTAAACGCTTGGTCGTTACTCTTCCAGTTTAAAAATTTAGTAACTGGATTACTCGTTTGTGTTGTTGGTCGGTTTAATCTCGCCATTTTATATATGTTTTTTATTGCTCCTAAATTACGTAGGTAAGAGCGTCCTACTTTATTTTTAAATTAAAAATTTCTTTAAGGTACGTATTTTTTATTTTCTGACCTAATACATTTTACTTATTTTTTCATCAATTCCATAATCTAACAATAGAAATTCGCCTTTGTACATTCCCCAGTTTTCAGGATTATAAAGATCACAATTAGTAATATCAAGTTGAGGAATTATAGTTTTAATTTTTTTTACATTTGACTCTGATATTGATTTGACTGGTTTAGCACGTTTTTGTAAAACAATACCGAAACTTTCCCAAACAATAGGTTGAAGTATGTTTTTACATTTGTACTCTTCCCATAGTTTGCCCTCGTTCTTACCTTGTAAATAGCCCCTGTAATCAATAGGTATTTTTAAAACTCGGCTTTTGCAAATTACCACTAATCTTGTGGAGAATTTAATCATGTTACTTTATTTTTAAATTATAAATTTCTTTAAGGTACGTATTTTTTATTTCTTGCCCTAGCTTTAAAGCCTTTTTTATCTCTATTTTATTGGCTTGCTCTGTAACCTTTACCGTCTTAAATTCTTTAGGTAATAAATTAACGTCCTCTATTTCTACCCTCTCAGACTTTCTCAGTCCGAAGGTGTTAGTGCCTATTTTAAACTCGCCAAACAATTCTATAGCTGAGACTAGGCTATTTTTTAGGCGGTCTATAACATTGTTATTTTGCTTTTTCATTGCCTGTAAGCGTTTTATTTCGTTATCTATTGTCGTATTAAACGCCTCTTTACTTAAAATTACCGAGTGGTAAGCTATAGCCTTCGTTTGTAGTTCGTTCTGGTTAATTTTTAGCTTATACTCTAGCTCTGGGGTAAGCTCGCCCTCTAGCTCTTCTATTTCGGTTACTAGTTCTAGGTATTCGTTTTTAATATCGTAAAGTGTATTTTTCATTTTTCAAGGGTTTTTATCAATTTTTCTAATTTGTATTTTTTTTGTTTCCAGTAGTCCCAATTTTCAAGCTCTATTAACGCTAAGTATCTTACGCTTTTTAGCTCTTGCTGTGCCAAGTTTATAATGTCTTTTTTAGACAATTTTTTTATTTGCTCGTTTATAAAGTCATTAGATACCTCTAAAGGTATAGCGTTCTTTACTAAATTAAAAATTAGGTCGTGCATATTTTTTCATTATTTCTATACCGATTCGCTCCAATTCGTCACTTTTTAAATTTACTACTTTATAGCTAAACTCATTGTTTAGCCTTTTAACGTCTATTTGTATAGCCTTGTCATAGGACCTAAAACCTTCGATTTTCTTTACATAATGTATAACGCTAGCGTGGTCTTTGTGTATAAAATTAGCTATTTTCTCGTAGCTTTCATTAGTGTAAATTCTACAAAAATATCCGTACAGCATCCTAGCGTAAACTAGGTTAGAAAGTCTAGATTTTAAATTTTTTACTTTATTAAAGTCCTCGCCCAAATACTTACAAATAGATCTTAAAATAATCTCTTTATTAAGCCTGTTATTTTTTAAATCTACAGCGTTAAAAGTCCCAGCCACTACGTAGGGGCTAATAAAAGTATTTTTGTCCTGTTCTTTTTTTAGCATCTCGCTCTTTCTATTAACTCGTTAATACTTTGTTTTGCCTCTTGGTTTTCGCTGTAGTTTTTAATACAAATTTTAAATAAGTCTACAACCATTGGAGCGTTAAACTCGTTTATATTTCTGTACCCTCTAACTACAGCCGTAAGCGTGTCGGGTGAGTACCTATATTTTTCGGCTACCTGTTTTATGTCGCCTTTTTTTTGGTTATAAATTATGTAAGTTTCTAATTTTTTAGAAATAGGTTTGCCAAAGTGTTTTTTTTCAAATATTGCCATTTTTTATCTTTGTTTTTGCCAGTAGATATTAAGTCGTTTTTGGTGTTCTAAATCAATATCTAACTTTTTTAATATAATTTCTCTTCTATTTTTTAATTTTTTTATTCTTTGATCTTGCTTGTAAATTATCGTTACAAATAAAATCAAAATCGCAAAGTTTCTAATCGTTCTTATTTTCATCTTTCTCCAGCTTCATAACATTTGCCACTACAATAGTCGCCGTCCTCTTCTACTGGGTTACCGCACTCCCTACATTCGTTCTCTCTTTCGTCATACTCGCAAGGGTTACCCTCGTTTAAATATTCGTCATTCATAGCTTTAAGTTTAAAAATTGGTTAATACTTTCCGTAAAATCTACCCCGCCTATTACGTTACTAATTCCAGCGCTAGTTTTTACAGCTATTTCTAACTCTTCTCTACAGCTGTAGTTGTAAAATTCGTTACCACCGTCTAGCCATTCGCTAATATCGTCTATTAAAGTAGTGTCTGAGGTTTGAAACTCGCCTCTAAACTCGTGGTCTATTAAAACCTCTATTTTGTAGTAACCTTGTGTCCTTTTTTTAATTATAAAATTTAACATATTATTGTATTTGTGAGGCGCTAACCTCGGTTAAGGTTGTAGTGTAACCATTACACTACAGACAAATGTAGTAAAATAGTTTATATTTACAAATAATAAGACTAAAAACTTTCGTTTTGTGTAAATTCTGGCTGTTTTTTCTCGCGTTCAATCATTGAAAGCAAACAGCTATAACAAATTAAATCTAAAATAGAGTCGTCTATACTTTCGTTATTTGGCTCATTGCCTTTTATTAAAACGCCTAGCCTTGCTACCTTAGTCGCTATAAGACTCAAACAATTTTGAGACGCGGACAGCCCTAAAATATTACCCGCTAGCTTAAAATTACTCAAACGGTCCTCGTTAGCGTAGTCGTTACCCTTTCTAAACATTGTATGTTTAATTTCGTCTACTATTTTACTTAGCTCTATTTCCTGTTCTTTTAGATTCATTGCTCTATGTTTCTTAGTAAATAATCTGTATAACTCCTGTTACTAATATGATACGTTTTTTTGCATTTACAAGTCATATACCTTTTTATGTACCCCATTGGCGTAGTGTCCGTGTGAGACAGTTTAACGCTTTTACTTGCACATTCTGGGCATTGCCATTTTTTACCACCTTTTAAAACTGCTAGGTTTGTATTATGATCAATATAAGGTGTTAGCACGCTAAATACGTCCTCTAGCAAAATTACGTCCTGTTCGCAATAGCTAACCATTTTAGCTAAATATTTTTTTTGCTCGGCTTTAGTACCCTCTACCGTCTTCTCCCATAGTTTAAAACCTTCGTGGTCCAGTTTACGCCCTACGTTAAAATAGTTACCTAATAGGTCTAGTTTGTTACTAGTGAAATTAAAATATTTTCTGGCTTTTTTTAACGTGTCTAACGTCCTGTATTTTGGAAACATTAAAACGCCGTTTAAAATTGCTCTGGTCCTTAGCTCTTTAATGTCGAAACGGTCGCCGTTGTGCGCTATAATTTCGTCAGCTTGCCCTAGTATTTTAACGAAGTCCTTAACTAGTTTTTTGTCGCTATGCTTGTCGTCCCATTGAACAGAATAAACTTTATTTTCCCCTTGCCATTTATAAGAGATACAAATTATTTTTTTTTCTGTTACTATTTGCTCTGGGCGTACGTACTGTTTACCCTGTCTCCACAAATTAGCCTTTACATAGCTCGTTTCAATATCAAAAAAAAGCCTTTTAAACGGCTTTTGTTCGCCCTGTATTTTTTGATCTTGCCTAATAGTTTCTACTTTTTTTCTAACCGCATCTATAGACTTTCTTAGATTAAATTTTAAAATACATTCTCGCGCTATGGCTGTGTCACTTGTTATAGTTTCGCACCTTAACGCTACGTACTCGTTAAACTCTTTTGTGTATCTCATTTGGTAAATATAGGTAAAAAAAATTTATAGCTTGACTGAGAAATTACTCAGCAAACAGAAAAACAGCCTTAACGTATGACTTTTAAGACAAAAATTACCGTAATAAAAGCGCCTAAAACAATAACCAAAATTAGTAAACTTTTTTTTATTGGGTTTTTTACGCTGTAATATTTGACTGGTATATTTCGCTCTATTATTTTGTCAATAACTACTGTATCGCACTCACCAAAAATATAGACGCTATCTAAGACGGTGTAAACCTTTACTTTTAAATTTTCTTTTTTTAAAAATACGGTATCTACTAAAAACTGGTAGTTTACGACTGTGTCATTTGTAACTTTATTAGTAGTTAGTATAACCGTGTCTATTAATTTTACTGAGTCTGTGGTATGGACAAAAGGGTATTTTTTAACTAGTCTAGCGTGGCGCTTTACAGGGCTACACGATAAAAAAATAAATAGAATTAAAAAATATTTCATATCGGAATTTAACTATATTTTTTTTATAAAATCGTAGTGTAAATTTACTATTTTGTTCTGCCCCTCTTCCGTCATTAGTATAGTTTTGCACTCGTTTTCGTTTGTATGAAAAAAATTCTCCGTCAAAATAAAAGGGCAATTTGTATATTTTAAAATATAAAAATTAGCCTTTTTTTGTCCTCTTAGCCTTTTGTCTGGAAACTCTATTTTAAACTGTTCGGCTATTTTTTGACTCATTCTATTAGAGCTTTCGCTAGCCTTTGTATAAGTGTATACGCTCCAGCCGTGAGCCGATTCTTTACTAAAACCGTTAGAGTGGACCGAAACGCCAATATATTTTTTATCTGGGTTTTGTTTTATTTCTTTGTTTACCCTTTTTGCTCGCTCTCTTAAACTTAAATCTACATTAGTAGGGTTTGTGTTAAATACCTCTATACCTTCGGCATTTAGCCTTTCGGTTAGTTTCTTTACTATTTGCCTATTACCTACGCCCTCGTAGTATACGCTACCGTCGTCCCAAACTGGCGACCTTTTGCCCGCTGTCTGGTAAACTCCTTCTATTAGTCCACCGTGTCCCGCGTCTAAAATAATTACGTAGCTCATTTATTTTAATTCGTTTAGATCCTTTTTAAAGCCCTTTAGTTTTTCGAACAAATTTTTAATAATTTCTATAAAAGGTTTGTTACCTAGTTTCTGGCTCGTTTCGTCTATACTTTTAATTTCCACGTAAACAAATAGAGCCGTTACTAGCTTTGTTACTAGTAATTTTATGTCGTAAATTTCACCGTCTAAAATAAACGAGTCTACAAAAAAGGATAGTAAAATAACTCCGCAATACATTAATAATTTAGGTACTACGTTAAATAATCTGTGAGAGGTAAAAGCCTTTCGCCCTTTTACTTTTAAAGTATAATATACGGCAAAACCAGTATCTAGCATAACGCTAAAAACCATTAAAAATACCATACCATAAATAGGAGTTATAAAGGTCAAAAATAGACCGCCTAGCCCTAAAAAATACGAAGTAAAAAAGCTAGTTTTCATTTATATATTTTCTAAGGTTTCTACGTGTTTTATAGCCTCTTCCATTACAAATTTAACAGCTGAATTATACCAGTTTGTTACTGTTAACTTTTCGTCCTTAATTTTAGTATAACTACCTTCTACCTCTGTAATTCCGTCAGCTCCATACTCTACAGTCCCCATTTCTGGTATGTCTCTTAAAACTTGTTTTTTAGTCAAAAATTTAACGTCTGTAAAAACTTTTCCTTTGTCGTCTAATCTTTGTAATTGATACTCTATAATAATAGAGTTCGTAATAGGGTTAATTTTAACCTCAGTTATAACGCCTTTTCTTTTGTCGTTACTTACAGCCGTTTCTTTTACCGCTATCCCTGTAGCGTTTGCGCTTAGTTGTTTGTTAATCATAAATATAATTTTTTATAGGTAAATCGCAAAAACTTTTTGCGTTTTTAATTCTAAAATTTAGGTTACAAAACCAGCCGTTTACTACGCTACCCCCTTTCTGGCTAAAATTCTGTACGCTAGTAGCGTTTGTTATTGTTCCTAGTCGTTTCCAACGGTCCGATGTTGTCATAACGACTATTAAATCGTTTATAATTTGCAAGGTCGTAGAGTCTACATATTTTTCTAAACTTTTACCGTCGTCTATTTTGTCGCAAACCATTAAATTAATAGTCATAGTAATATAACTGTCGTCTATATTTGCGTCTGTTACGTGCGCTATAACTGAGCTATGTTTGACGTTGTTACTTTCGTAAACGTCTAAAAAAAAACCATAAAAATACGCGTTTACTTGAAGGTGTGCCTCACATAAAGTACGTAACTCTTGATCTATTTTATTTATTGTTGTCCTTATCATTTGCCTTTTTAACGCGTATAGCCTCTAGTCTAACTTTTTTTATTGTTTTTTTCTGCGGTTTCATATCTTATAAAAAACTAATTTTACCCTTATAGCTGTTGCCTTGCCCCTCTGGGTTTATGTCCTCTTTTTTTGTAGTACATTCGTAAAGAGGGTAGCTTGTTTCGTTGTCAATTAAGTAACCTATTAGCCTGTTTTTGTAAAAAGAGTAGTCTTTTTGTAATTCACTCCTGTAAATATTGTACTCAGCGAGTGAGTACGCTTTTACGTTTTCGTCACTTGCTGTACCTACGCTTTTGTTTCTTATTTTCCAGTTATTGTGCGTAGACGCTTTTAACTCGCACGCGCAATAAACAAAGTCTAAAACGTAGCCCATTAGTTTAAGCTCTAAAGCTGTTAAGTCGTCATTTTCTACGCCCTCAAGTAGACGCCTGTACTGTTGACTCCCTAGGGCTGGCTCTAGGTCCAAATCTTGCACACGTTTAAGAGTCACTAGTAACGTATCGTCGTTAGTGTCTGAGTCTATGTAGCTGTAAAATTTTAAAGTTGCTATGTCTACTAAATACTGCATAATTTTATAAATAAACTAGTTGTTGCATCCATACGTGACGACACCACGGCGTAGTTTTGCCGTTCCCTTGATTCCAGAAACCACCGCGATAAGTAAAACAGTCGCGACCTACAAAAGCGCTAATTAAATTAATATCGTCTCTAGACCAAACTTTACTCCTAGATAGTGTTACCATATCCGTACAAAATTCGCGCGTCCTATTGTTTGGTAAAATAGACGGTCCGCTAACAGCTGGGTTTTTTTCGTAGGAATAGTAAATTTTAATTTTACTTACGTCCTGTTTAGCGATTTCGCCCAAACCCGAAACGGTAATTTTACCGTCTTTTACTAGTCCGTTCGTTTCTAAAGTTTTGTAAATATTTGTCAGCTTTTGAGAGTCTACATTTAAAGCCTCGGCTATATTGTCGAAGGTGTGACCTTCTCTAACAAGTGCTAAAACTTGGCTTTGTATATTATCCAAAACAGCAAATTTAGACTTACTAAACTCTTCTATAGCTTTCGCGTCCTCTTCGTCAGCGTTAAACTCATTAGGTAAAGCTCTAGAGTAAACTACGTTTTGAGGCTTTGGGATACCGCACTTATTAAATTCCGCCACTACGTCTATGTCGCTTTTAAATTGCGCTGGCTGTTGCTGAGGTATAGCCTCTATTACCTCTTCTTTTTGCTCTAAAAAATCTAAATTAACTTCGTTAAATTCTATTTTACCCTGTAAGCCGTTACCCTTTTTAGCTATCTCGTTTAGAGCCGATAAAATTGCCCTTTGCTTATACTTGAAATAATTAGCCTTCATTATTTTATAGCCTATTTCTAACTCTGTCGCGTTACCTAGTCCGCCCTCGGTCTTAATTCCAAATAAAATAGGAGTAGTAATAGAGTGAGACAGTATAATATTGTTACGGTTGTCTTTAGACAGAGCTAAATAACGGTCTTTTAAATCGTTACCGCTTACGTTTAATACTGAAGCTTCGTTTTCTTTTCCCAGGTTGTATAAAACCATAACTCCGCCCGCATTTCTTTCGCCTGTGCTATTGTCCTGTATGTCTCTTTCTAGGTCTCTCTTTTCCTCTTCGTTAGCTGGTTGTCCGCTATTTAGGTTTATAATTGTTCCCGTTGAAAAACCAGAGCTAATCTCTGTTAACTGGTAGGTGTTAATTTTTATATCCGTCAAAATAGACGTTATACCACCGCTATACGGCGGTGTAGGGTAGATACTTTTATTTACCTTATTATTTTCTACGGTCTGTTTCCCTTTATCTTGATAAATCAAGTAAAACTCTCTGGCTTTCCTGTCGCTAGGGTTAAAAGGCTCAATTATTTTAATAGTTTCCTTTCTGTCGGTCCAGTCATTAGATACGGCTATATTGTTGTCGTCTAGTCTATACCTAACTTTCTCAAAGTCTATAACCTCTAGCTTATCTACTCTAGACTTATCTAACGACCAAACCCCACGCAAACAAAACATATTAGAAAGCTCTAAGTCTTTTGCAATTTGCTCCGCTATTTCGTTTAGGTTGTAGTCAGAATTACCGTTTTCAAAAAATCGTTTAAATTCTAGTTCGTCTGGTCCTGTATAATTTAACCCCCCACTAGTAATATAGTGTACCTTTGAGTTAATAATACCCGACTGTATTGCCGAGTTTTGAAATAGATAATTAATAAAATAGGGGTACTCGTTTTTATCGCCCCAGTTTACGTAATTGTCTTTTTTGTTGTCCGACTCCGTAGAGCTTGGTACAGTAATTTTTTTAGATATAAAACTACTTTTTAAATTAGGCATATAAAATTTGGTTTGTACTGTTAACTACGTAAAACTCACCCTCTGGAAAGTCTGTTAAAACCTCAGCTTTACCGCTGTATAGTAAAAATTTACCCTCTGTTGTAGGCTCTTCGTCTACACTTTCGTAAATTGAGTAAATGTAATTTCCCTTCGGTAAGTCTACCGTTTCGGGCAAAGATAATAAAAAAATTTCATACCGAATACTAGACTCGCTAATAGGCATAAAAAAATTAAAATACTCTCTTTTTTGCTGGTGAAAAAAAGAAAATAAATAATAATTAGCTAGCCCTGTCACTACTTGACTCAGAGACGTTACTATTTTGTTTGTCTTTTGCCTTTGGAGTAGTAACATATAAGTATTTTATATTTTCGTGTTTAAAGAGTTCTATATTCTCAATAGTAATAGGGATAAATCTACCCAAAGTTTTTGAGTAGAATTTACCGCCTATATATTTTTTTTTAATTTTCATAGACCTACGCTATAGGTGTAGGGTAATTAGCTACCAAAATAGAAGGAGCTATAGAGCTTTCTTTTCCAGTTAAAGTAATAGTTACGCCGTTCATATCCTCGTAATTGTTACCTGTTGCTAGCGCGCTTGTGTCTGCTACCATACCGTTAACAGCTCCGTAAACTACGTTTTTGCCGTTTTCTTTTTCTTGTATAACAGTTAAAAAGCCTTTAGAAATTAAATCTACTAAATCTCTAGTAGCCTGTGAGTCGTCCTTTAAAATTAAAGTACACGTAGACGCGAAAAATAAACTGTTATTTTCTCTGGACCTCGTAGCTGTTTCTGTAAAATCTATACTCGCCATATCTGGCGTTATTCTAAAAGCACTTTTACCGCTTAAAATACTAAAGGTAGTAACCTCGTTGTTTGTAACCGCTAAAGTGTCTATGTTTTCGGTATTCATCACTACCAGCGACTTAGTGCCTCCGAAAGAGGCACAGGCTGGTTTTGTGAAACCGCTAGTAAGTTCGCACATTTGTTATTTTTTTAAAATTAATATTAAGCTCCTAAAACTAGTTTTACGAAGTAGTCAGAATACACGTATTGTACTCCACTTCTAAACAAGTTTCTTAGCCTCAATTTTTCAGACTCTTCTAGAAAGCGCACAGAAATTCCATCCAAATCCGAAGAAATGTCTGTTCCCCACCACATATACGTATATGGACAGGCGATCATCTTACCTAAACCGTTTAGCTGTGGGTAAGTTCTAACTGTAATATTTGTAGTAGGTAAAATAAAACTCATTTCTGAGCCTTCGTTTACTACTTCGATATTAGCGCTGTAATCTTTATCGTTGTAAATTTGAGTCAAAATAGCGTTAGCCTCTTGTCTACCCGTAATAATTTCTACGTTTGCTCCGTTATCAAACAAAACAGGGTTAATGTTATCGTAAACTAATTTAGCCAAGTCGAAAGCGTTAGCCGAAGTAATAGCTGTCTCTGTAGAGCTAGCACTAACTACGTCCGTGTCAGCCTCCCATTGCTTAATAAAACCGTCGTAGTGGCTTAGGTTACCGTTTAAGCTATCTACGTCTCCCAAAAACATTAAATCTTGGTTTTTCTTTTTAGTCATTTTAACTAAGTAAGCCGTCAAAACGTCCTCTAGTGGCAAATCTCTGTCTTGCTGGTTAGCTCCAATAGACAATAAAAGTTGCGCCCACGTACCCTCTAAAGTGTCGTTACACAATTCAGTACCTACCATTAGACGGCTAGTTACTAGGTTTTTTCCGTCAAAAACAATAGCGTTGTTTTCGTCGAAAGTGCTAGCGCAATTAGATCCGCTTTCTAGAGCTAAATCTGAGTTTAACAATTTGATTGTTTCGCTACCTTTTACGTTTTCTAGTACGTTAATTCTAGACGTTAGCCCAGAGCTGTAAATTAAATCTGCATATATTTCGCTCGACTGCTCATTAATGTAGCTAGGAAGGGCTGAAATATCATAGTCAAATTTTTCCTTAATTCTTGTTTTAAAATCTTTCATTTTTTTATGTCTTATTTTGTAAAGTTTCTCCACGTCTTAGTAGACTTTGAAACTGTGTTAAATTTTCTTTTTTCTTCTTTGTCCAATTCTGAAACTAACGTTTCAATTTGCTTTGAAAACTTAGAGTTTTGGTTTTTCAATTCTCTAATTTCAGCCATTAAAGTAGTTTGTACCTCTTCAATTACTTGCGCTACCTCTTCTGGAGTTACCGCCTCTTCGCTAGCCTCTGGTATCTCTTCGATTAGTGTAACAATACCGTTACCGTCCAAAGTAATGACTTTACCGTCGATTGCGTGCATACCCTCAGGTGCTAATACTTCGCCCTCAGCTGTTACCATTCTTACCTCAGTTCCTATAGCTAATTCACCAGTCCACGCGATCTCTACGCCGTCTACTGTTGTAGCTGTCTCAAATTTAGCTTTTCCGAAAACCATTTCGAAAAGGCTTTTTTTAGTTTTATTCATTTTTGTATTTTTGGTTTTTATTATTTTTTTGTCAAAATATCCCTCTATAGAAAACCCTACGTGTTTTCCTTGTTTAATGTCTTGCCACGTTTTTTCATCCTCTACCTTATAGCTTACTATCCAGCTACCGTCTTTTAAGTTTTGACCTTTAAAAGAGTCTGGAGCTTTTACGCCTCTTTTGTCGTCTATAAAGTAAGACTCAAAAAGGTAAATATCTTTTACCTTTCTATTAAGGTCGTGCATTTCGTTAACGTTGTGCATATACCCATTTTTAAACATTTTTTGAGCTATTGCTAAAGTTTCTTTTTTGTTAAAAACTACGTAGTGTTCCCCTAGCTGTTCGTCTCTTCTATAAATTGGCAAATCTACAGCAATAGCTACGCCTGTTACTATCCTTTTTTCGTCGTTAAAGTGCTGTTTTATCCTTTCACTTTTACCGTTAAAAAATTCGAAACCTTTAAAATGAGCTGGCTGAGAAACTAAACTTATATAGTCTAGCCCTTCCGTCTCTTCCGTTAATATCATTTTGTAAAGTGGTAACATATCTATTAGACTTATTTATTTTTTAATTTGTAGCTTAAATAGTGGCAATTCTTTGCGTAGTCTGTCTACGGTCTTGCATTGCCTCTAGTTCAGATTCTACTAATACGACTCTACCGCCGTTATTGTTTTGCGTTGTAGGTCCACCAAAACCACTACCGCCCCCAGTTTGACCGTTATTTGCGCCTATAGTTGTACTGGTTAAGTTTGTAGGCGGTGCGCCTACGCTTGTACTCGGTGCGGTTACTCCACTACCCCCACTCAGTAACTGTTTAGCTTTTGCCATATTACCCATAATAGAAATAATACCGCTAGCAAATTGTACAGCTCCAGCTACCCCCATAGTAACGCCATTTAAGGCGTTTTGTTGAGACTGTGCGACAAGTGACGAAATAGCTAAAGCTGTATCTGTAGCTATCTGGACCAGAGCGCTAGCTTTTTGTTTCTTTTCGTTGTCCTTCATTAACGAGGTTAACCCTGTTAACCCACCACTTATACTATTTATTAGTTCATCCCTTGCGCCTTGCTGGGCTTTAATGTTCGCTATAGCTTTCTCTGTCTCTTGGTTAGACCTCTCTTCGTCCTCTTTAGCGTTTTTGTCTTTTAGCTCTTTTTGTTTTGCTAAAAAAGTCTCTTCTAAATTAAGCGTGTCCTGTTTATTGGCTCTAGCCTTATCTATTAAATCGGTATAGTAAGTATCTAGGTCCTCAAATTCCTTTTGTCTTTGCTCTTCTAGAGTGTTTACCTCAGCGTCTGCTATTTCTTTTTTTAGGTCTGCTAACTCTTGCGCCTCTGTCCTTATTTTTTCGTCGTTTTTTTCTTTTGCTTTTGCCTCTATGTCGTCTATTAACATAGCCATTTCGTTAGCTTGTTTCTCTTCTAATAGTTTTACTAGTTTACTCTGTTCACCGTATTTTTTTACTAGCGCGTCCCTTTCTCTTTGCTGGCTTACTTCTAATTTAGCTAGAGCTTTTACGTCCGCGTCTTTTTCCATTTCTATAATAGAGTCCTCTAGCGATCTTTGTAAAGCTAAAAGCTTATCGTTTTCGGCTTTTTGTTCGTTTCTCCTTTGCTCCGCATATTTTCGGCGCTGTTCTTTTTTTGCCTCTTCCTGTTTTACACGTTCTAGCTGTAGCGCTCGCTCTTCGTCTTTTGCTTGCTGTCTTAATTTTTCTCTCAGTACGTTTTGTTCGTCTAGTTGCTCCTGTGTATATTTGTCGCCTAGCTTTTTCATGTCTACATACTTTTTACGCTCTTGTTCTACTAAGTCCTTAGTATTTTTTATTTGAGACTTTAAAAGTTTTTCCTGTAGTTTGTCTGTGTTCTCGCCTCTCGCTTGCGCTAGGGCTATCTCTTGTTTTAGTCGCCCCTCTTCGGCTTTTGCTTTGGCGTTTAAATTTCTTATTTCTTTATCGTAACGACTTATATTATTTTCGGCGTTTTTTTGCCTTTGTTTTTCTAGGTCAGACTCTATAATACCCAGAGCTTGCAAGCCCCAAATTACAGGCGCTAAAGCAAAATTTATAAATTTCATTATACTTTCCTTCCAGTCGTCCCATTTAGCAATTATTAGCCCAATACCTACAGCTAGCGCTCCTATTCCTGTAGAAATTAAAGCAAGACGAAAAATTTTCATCGCCTTACTACCAGTACCCACCGCGAAAGCGTAGGCTTTCTGTAGACCTACTCCTATTTTAGTAGCTAGGTTACTCGCTGACTGTCTAAAAGCCGACTCCTTTTTTAAGTCATTAGAAAATTTTTGTACAGCGTTTAGTGTTTGCTGTACGGTTTGAAGTTTTACAAAGGTTTTAATTAACTGCTCTTGGTCCGTCCCTACTAAGGTACTAACCCCTAAAAAAGCCGTATAGCCGTTAGTCATACCTTCGGCTACCTTGCTCGTGTCCTCGCCTATAGTCGTGTTTTGTTTAGCTATTTTGTCTAAAGACTGCGCGCTTTTATCTGCATTTTCTTGTAAACTCTGGCTCTGTGACTTTTCAGCCTCTTCTAAATCATTAAAGGACGTTTCTAGTTCGTTGACTTGTTCCTCTAATTTTTTTATTTTATCGACTGACTGCCCGCCGTCTACTTCTAATTTTATCGCTACCGTTTCCGCCATATCTTATATTATTTCTCTCATTGTTTCGTCTATGTATGTTAACCCCCCAGCGTTATTTGTTGATATTGTACCGTTATTTCCATTCTCGCCAGTTACCGTCGTTCCTTGTTCATCTTTAAAATGATAAGTTTCTATTAGGTTTGTAGTTCCAGCTGGTAGGTATTGATTTTTATAGGTGTCAATTTCTAAATTCGTTAAAGCATTAGACCAAATTTGTACGTTTCTTATTTTTATTTCTGGTCTTGACCAACTTGCCCTATTTCTTCCAAAAATAAAAGGTTGTGAATTTGTCGGCTTTACTCCAGTTTGTGAATTAGTAGTAGATTGACTTACTGCATCTAAAACCATTCTAAAACCACTTGTAGGGTTTATAACTATGCTTACGTGATATTCTATATTTGCTGAAAAACTTAATACATCACTTGCTATCTGAACAGCTCCAGAGGAATACCTTGTTAAAAAATATAGTTTTCCATTTTGAAACCAAAAAAACATTTGCCCTACATTGTAAGTAGTACCGTCTTGTGTCCCTATAGCCATTGCTGGAGTTCCAGAGTCTATATCTATTGTTGGAGTAAAGAAAAAAGAAATAGTCCTAAATCCGTTTACAATCGTTCCTATACTTAATTCATCGTTAGAAATTCCCTCGCTATTAAAGTTAATTCTTTGGTAAGGTTGTAAAGGTGGCATTTGAGCCTCTACCCACATTACGCTATTAATATAATTCGGATCTGTGTTTGTTGTTGTTATTGTTCCAGTATAAACAGAGTTAATATCTTGTATAGTGTTACCGCTACCCTCGTTTGTCGGAAAGTATGCTTTCAATCCACTTTCTGAGCCAGTCCAAACTCTTGAAATATCTGAGGAAATTTGTGAGGCACTTCTGCTAACGGTCCAGATATTTAAACCTTTTTGAATAGAAGTTCCTAAACTTGTGGGCGAATAAGAGCCAAATTTACCCCAGTTAAAAACTGCTCCACTTCTTGAAAGAGGGACGCTACTACTTGCTGTGTTTGTTTGTAAAACTCCGTCTACATAAATTTTAGCTTTATTGTCTGTAGAGTCAATAGTAACGGTAATGTAGTACCATTGCCCAGCATTAAAATATTGCCCAGCGTTTGACTCTATTAAAGCGTAATTATTACCGCTTGTACTGGTTGAAATATAAGCTCTTAATACTCCAGTATCTCGAAACTCCACATAAAAGGTCCTTTGCCCACTACTACCATATTGGGCGGATAGTGTTTCTCGTGGCATACCGTTATATGTAGTGTAAACTGGTTTAACCCAAAAACTTACTGTCCTTGCACCAGTTACAAAATTCGTTCCAATTATAACTCCGTCTTGATAAGTTCTGTCAAAACTTAAAGCGTCTTTTACTCCACTTTCTAAATATTGGCTGTAAATTCCTCTTCTTAATATCATACTAACTCACCTATTAAATTCCATTCGTCCTCTGCTATCTTTAACAAGGATGCGCCACAATTAATACGCCCCATTTCTAGTAAACCGTCTACAGAATTTATTGTTGTTACTCCAGACTCAAAAGCTACAAACCTTAAACTTTCAAATTTTTTAGTAAAGAAAAATTGCGTACCTATTGGAATTTCAAAACCTTCCATAGCGTTTGGCATAATATAAACGTCTGTATCGGTGTCGTTTTCTAAATTCTTGTTAGCGTCAAAACTGCTTAAATAATGAAAACCACCGCTTAGCGTTTCGGTAGGAATTAAAGTAGTGTCTGTAGGCTCTACAAACTCTAGTCCTGTTTCTCCGCTATTAACTTTTACAGTTTTACCGCCATTCCCTAAAAAACTACTAGGCGTGTCTGTCAAATCTGTAAACAAATAGTCAAGCATAGTTTTAACTTCCGAAACGCTTAGGTCGTTTATTTCAGAGCTACCGCCAGAAGTCCGACCTACTAAAGTGTTAGTACCTACGGTTAAAGCTATAGGGTTACTGCCCCCGCTTTGCTTTACTAGTATAGAGTGACTCTCAAAGTCTGTATAATTTACCTTTAAGTTTAGCGCGTCCTGTAGGTCCGTCTGGTCCGATAAAGTGCCTATAATGTCGCCCCAGTTTACAGAGCTACCCCCCGCCTCATAGACGTTTACAATTCCGCTAGCCGTTCTAGTTTGTAAAACATTGTCTACAATATTTAGAAATAGCTCGCCCTCGAAAATATCAGTATCTAACCAGCTACCGTCTGTATGGTCGTTAGTTGCTGGTATTGTTGCTGTAGCGCCTTCTATGTCGCTAACTTTTAAAATAATTCGTCTAAATTCTTCCATTTTTATAATTGTAAAAGTTTGGGGTTATACCTTAAAGGCGTGTTTTTACCCCCTCGTAAAATTTTAACTCCACCGCCTACGCCTTTCGGCGATTTTATAACTGGCGTTTTTGTCGAAGTAGTAGAAACTATAACTGGGTTACTCGTGCTGTATTCCGAAGTTTCTAAAACTTTGTATAGTTCTACTTTTGTTGTTTCGTAGCCGTTGGCGTCATAGTCTGTAATAGAGTTTTTTCTATACAAAACGCCGTTTATATTAACTAGGCTAGAAAAATCGCCTATAGTGTTCTCGTTTAATTTAAAGTAAGCCGTTAAAATTTTGCCGTCTATACTTGTCTGCTCTATAATATTAACTCTGTGGTAACCGTTAAAAAGGTTGTTATTTCTGTAATTGTTATAATTGTATAAAACCTTTAAAGGCTTACCGAAGTTTAAATCGAAACTAGGGTTTTGAGGGTTGTTAAAAGAGTGGTGAGCTTGAGGGTAACTTGTATAGCTGTTTAAACCGTTCGAGGCTAAAATAGACCAGTTACCAGAAATAGCTTTTAAACCATTGTTAAAAAAAATTCTAGGCTTACCCTTGTACGGCTTAAAAGTTACACCGTTGTCCTCGCTGTCTACCATTTTAGGCAAAATATATTTTGGTCCTATTTCAAAAGGTACAGTTTGAGCGAAAGGCACTTTAAACTCTATAGTTTCGTTACTGTATTCGTTGTCTGTGGTGTACTCGAAATTTCCGTAACTTTCGCCGTAGCTCTTTAAATACTCTCTATTAAAATAGTCGTTATCCTCAGTAAATTTAAAGGAGTAATTTTTAGCCGAGTCTACTACTACAGGCTTAATATTTATAGCTTTGCTGTGGTCCATTAATTCGGTATAGTTAACCTCTCCGCTATAGTAGTCGTCTAGTGGCTCTACTTTAATTACGTTGTTTTCGTCTGGCTCACTCACGTATAAATTAAACATCGTAATAATAGCCTTAACATAGTCGCTACATTTCATACTAGGCAAAAACCTAGGTAAGCTGATAACGTCATTTTCTACATATAAACCGTTTTTACTAGTCAAATCTAGACTAAACGAGTTGTTTAGATTAAAGTTTAAATCTATGTTAAAAGGCGCTCCGCCGTTTAAAACTCCCTCTATAAAAAAATCTGTATATACTTCGTCCCCAGCGTTTAGGCTTAAATTTGTGTTTGTAGTTTGGTTAAAATTAACGCTAGGGCTGTTAAAGAATAGCCTAGAGCTAGTACCTTTTACTCTACCGTTTACAATAACCCTACTCACGATTTTTAAATTACCGCTAGCCGTTCCTGTGTTCACGGTATAACCCACTAAACAGTTATAGTTTAGGTTTAAATTATACGTACCAGTTTTTAAAATTGTTATCCTGTTGTTTGTTGAGTCGTACTGAGCGTAACCGTCAGCTATTAAAGTCTCTGAAAATTGACTAAGAAAATAACGCCTTACTAAAAAAATAGAGTAGTTTGTAGAATTGTTATAGCTAAACCCTAAGGCGTTATAATTGTCAGTAAACGAGTTGTCAAAACTATAGTTAACTTGTCTTTTTGCTAAATCTGTAGGGGGTACGCTGGTCTTTTCTCCACCGCCAAAACCCCACGTTAGAGACTTAAATAAATTAGAGTCGAAAAAATTAGACTCAATAGTATAGCCTTCGTCTAAAGCCTCGAAGCATTTTAAAAAAGTTTCTCTTACGTAAACATAAGGAACAAAATTCTCTATTTTAATCGTATGTAGTGAGCTGTTATTATAGCCAAAGTCTATAACAGGATACCAGTACCCAAAACCGTCTGGCTCTTTTGCTACGTTATAGTTTGGCGTTAGTACGCCGTTAACCCTTACGCTAGTGTCCCAGCTTTTAGCTATATTGTCTAGAGTTAAATTGTGGTCGTACTCAGACCAGTCTAACTCGTTAGTTTTAATATCCGCCATAGCCTTAACTATGTTTACGAAGTCAGAAAATAGGACCACCTCAAAAGTGTAGTTTTTATTTTCAATCATTACATTTAACAGCTTTAAAAAACCGTTAAAAATTTCTATTCCATTTTTATAATATCTGGCTTTTACTTTAGTGTTTGGGTTAAAATCAAACCCTTTTAAATCTCCAGTATTTGTAAGGCTCAAATTATAGGCACTTGAAAAAATTTGTTTATTTTTCTGAGTACCCACTAATTTAATAGTTTTAGAAACTGAGCGCTTTCTACTTTCTGGCTTTTTAAAGTCAGCAATAGAGTAGCTAATAGGTATAGTCATTGTTTCCGAAATGTCTACAGCCTCGTTATTTATGTAAAGAATATTAGACATTTACTGAGCTATCTTTTTCTAATTCTATTTTAACCATTTCTTGAAATAAAAGATCGTTTTCCTGTATCTTTTTATCAAAACTTACGTTCGTTACCTTGCACCTGTATAAGTCGCTATTTTCTTGTATTCGAACAAAGGGCGAAATATAAAGGCTTGTACTTAGCCAATTCTGTACAGCCTCTAGCATCCAGTCGCTAGTTAGTTCTAGCTCTTTTTTGTAAGTCTTTAAATAATCCACTACAGTACCCTCTTTTAAATCGTAGGTATAACTGTTTGAGCTGTTAAAGTTCCCAAATTGTTTTTCGTATCCAAAAGAGGTAACGCTAGTTTTTTCTTTAGTCAAAAGCCCAAAAGTAAAGGCGTCTATACCCCCTAAAGAGTTTAGCCAAAGTAGGCGCGAGCTGGTAGAGTATATACAGGAGTCGTCTAAATCAATTCTAAATACCTCAGTATTCCCAGCCAAATTTGTAGCCTCTATAGTGTAGTAGGTAGCGTTTGTAAAATCTACAGAGTTAAAAGTTTCAAGCGCGTAAACTCCACACGATAAAACTAGTAAATTGTCTGTGCCTTTATTAATCGCTACGCTGTCTACTAGTGTGCCGTTACTTTCGTATGTTTTTACTAAAAAGTCAGTATTTAGACCGCTGGAAAGTAGGCTCAAAATAAAATTGTCGTCTCTTTTTACTTTAGCCGTGCCCCTTGGCTCATACGTTAAAAATTTAACTCCGCTAGCTGTGTTTAAATAATAGTCGCTATGATCGTAATTTGCAAAATTTCGCATACTTATACGGGCTTTCCAAAACATAACCTCGTTACTAGTGGCGCTAGCTTGCGCTGAGTTGTTGTAGTATTCAGTTACTTTAATTCTAACCTTTGGCAAGGCTTGACCGCTTACAATATTGTTAGCCTCTGCAAACCTTTCTGTTATAGTTTGAGCGTTAAAGTGAGCAAAATTACTAACCTCTGGGTATACTTTATGCTTTTCAATTACTGAAAAAGTCGTAGGGTTAGCTATAGAGACCTCTACCAAAAAATAAAAATTAGGCTGTGCTGTTTGCGTAGAGCTAAAAACCCACGTTACGGGGTTGTCGCTAGGCGTTATAGTTTGGGGGTTTTGGGTAATATTTACAGCCATAAATTAAATAAAATTAAGTTTTATTTCTTTTTCTAGTCTCTCTTTTAGTTCGTCTATAGCTTGACTATTAAACGCGTCACTCATAAAAGGTACAGCCTCTATCCCGTTCCTTTTTACAGCTTTCGAAATAACTAAAGCTAATTCGTCTCTACTCATTTCTGGCTCTCTTGGTTGTATATTTCTGTCCCTTATCCAGCGTCTAATCCCATTTACAAAACGCTCTGGTGTTGCTAAAGTGCTAAAGCTGTACCTAGCGCCAAATTTTTTTTGAGTACCGTTTACTCCATAGTTTAGAGTTTCCCAGTAATCGTTTGCCATTATGTCTACGACTACCTTATTTCCGAAAGTAGTAGTTTCTGGCGCTATTGATTTTCTTAAACTTCCAGTAGCGTTACTACTTCGGCTAGGGTTTGTACCTTTTGGCTCATCTAGTTTAGCCTGTGCCACTCTAATACGCTCAGCTACCCACTCGCCCAAAACTAGCTGTACAGGGTTAACAGGCGTATTTTTTAAAATTTCTGAGTTCCTACCGAGTTGCCCCGCTAGGTCTTTTAGAGTCATAGCCATAGTAGTAATAAGACTTTTTTTATCTCTGTTTTGTAGCTTTTAAACGCTCTTTTTGTATCTCTTCGACAAAATTTAGTTTGTGTTTAAAGGTAACAATATTTAAGCTAGTAATTTCTTGCCAGTCTTTTTTAAATTCGTCAGCCATAACGTGTATAATTTTCTCCCATTGAAAAGGCTTTTTTTCTTTTTTCTGTGCTGTTTTACTTGCGTGAGGGTTGAGAAAAGTTTGTACTGCTCCTGTTTGAGCAAAAAAAAACCTGTTAAATCTACGTACTGCGATAACGTCATATTTCTTTTAAATACCTCTGCCCTTTGCTTTAGTGGGTTTATAATATTCTCGTGTTTGTCTATTTCGGCGTAGCTTAACCCCTTCTCTATGTAGGCAAAAGCTGGTAACAGTTCGGGCGTTTTTACAAAATCTGCGTCTTCTGAGTCGATAAACCAGCCAGCGGGTAACTTAAAATAGTCCGTCACCAGCTCGTACTCTTTGCCTTCAAACTCATAGCTTAAAGGAATTTCTTTTTGTTTATAGTCACCTAGGACCTTTACAATAATATCAAAAAGTTTATTCACGTCCTTAGCTGTAATTTTACTTAGGTCCTTTTTTGTGTATAAATTAACTAATTTTATTTTGTCCTCTATTTTCCATTTCTTGCCG
>Ga0209653_1001108_pt1 | contig 22190 bp, 5 predicted proteins | sample SaaInl6LU_22_DNA_FD_184644 | JGI IMG/M metagenome (GOLD analysis project Ga0209653, IMG submission 184644) | Marine microbial communities from expanding oxygen minimum zones in the Saanich Inlet - ESP_116LU_22_DNA (SPAdes) (version 2) | ecosystem: Environmental > Aquatic > Marine > Intertidal...
CAAGGTCTACATTTAATACTTCGTATAATGTTTTCATTTTGTTTCCTTTTATGGTAATATTGGGAAATAGTAGCCACCAAAACTAGAGCTCATACTAATAGTATTGCCTACACTAATACCAATGTAAGTGCCTAATGTACCAATAGCAATAGTACTGTTACCCGCACTAAAGTAGTTGCGGATTTGAGACATTGTTATAGTCGAGCCTGTTGCTGGTAATGCCATATTACTTCCTATTTCTCTCTATTAATATAACACATTATTTAAGCAGTGTCAAGTAAAGATAGCCACATTTGTGGCTATCCTTTGTATTATTTATCTAGTAGTTTTTGTACCATTGTACGTAGTTCTGCAATCTCTGCTGCTTGTGCTTCTAGTTTAGCATCCTGTTCTTTGATTGCTTCAATAAACAACGGAGCTAGTTTTTCATACTTAACTGTTAAGTATTCTTCGCCACTAACACTATAAGATTCGCTTGTAGCACCACCAGTTTCGTCTTTGACCCAGTCTCTATCAAACGGTGCTGGTGCAACAGCTTGTGGTAGTACTTTCTGTACCTGCTGTGCAATAACCCCTGCTTCATTTTTTCTGCGCTCTGGGAAGAAGCCTACTTCTTCAACTTTGTCCATCCAATCATATGTTACACCGTCTAGTGATTTAACTTTATCTAGTGCGTTTTCAATTGGTTTGATGTTTTCTTTTAGTCTTTCATCTGAACCGTAAGCAGTGATCTCAGTACGTGCATTGATACTACCACCTGTGGTTATATTGTTATTAGTGAGGTTGATTTCTAATGGCCAACGACTGTCAACTTGTGCCCAACTTGTACTGTCATTTCCGCTACCACGTAGTACGTACCAAATGTTACTGTTACAGTGAATCATACTACTTCTATGATCAGTATCACGCAAATACACTGTTGGCGAACCGTTTCTAATGAACATATTGGAAGTTTGTGCTGTTGCACTATTACGTAAGAAATCTGTACTATCCAAGTTATCTAGTGTGTTAGCATTATCAGCTGTAACACCTGTTAGACCACTACCGTTACCTGTAAATGCGTTAGCAGTAATGTTTCCTGTAATGTTAATACTACCAGCACCACTTAGTGTTCCACTAAATGCATCATTTGCATCACTACGTAAGAAACTTCCACTGCTTAGACTATCAAGTGTATCAGCATCTAGTCCACTACCAGAACCGTCGTTGCCACTGTGCCATACAGTATAGTTGGTAGAACCGTCTTGGAATATTAATCCGCTGGTTCCGTTATCAATCTCAAGTGCAGTATTAGCACCTTCGTTTTTAATGTACAGACTATCATCGCCGTCTCTATACTGCATATAAGCACGTCTTGTAGTTGATTGATACCAACTAATATACGGATTACCAGTAGCACTTGTATCTTGCAAACGAATCATTTCGTCACCAGCGTGTGACATTGTTAGTAAGCCTGTCATTGTATCTGCAACATTACTACGTAAGAAGTTTACACTATCAATACCATCTAGTGTTGCGGCATCTACATTTGTAAGTCCACTACCATTACCAGTAAATGTACTTGTTCCAATATTAATGTTACCAAACGTTGTTGTTATTTCGCCTGCGCCAAGTGCGCCGGTGCCAGTTAGGTTACTATATGTTCCTGTAACTCGTGCATTTGGAACAGTACCACTACCTAAGTTACTAGCACTTAGATTTTGTATTCCGCCGCCTGCGGCTGTATTAAGTGATCCAGCATATATTGCTCCAACAACACCTAAGCCTCCGCCAACTCTAACTGCACCAGTTGTTGTGCTTGTTGCGCCGCTAGTATTAGTAAATGTCTTAACACCAGCCATACTTTGATTGCCGCCGAGTCTGCTACCACTTACAGTACCACTACTCAAGTTACTTGCATTTAGTGTTGTTAATCCACTACCATTACCAGTAAACGTACTTGTACCAATATTAATATTACCAAAACCACTAGTAATACTACCACTGTTAAGTGCGCCTGTTCCTGTGATTTGTGCTTGGTGTTGTGTAATGCTTGAAGCAGCAATACGTGCATCTGCTACAGTACCACTACTCAAGTTACTTGCATTTAGTGTTGTTAAGCCGCTACCATTACCTGAGAATATGCCGCCGATATTAATATTTCCAAATCCATTAGTAATACTACCTGCATTTAGAATACCAACACCAGTAATACTCAACTGGTGCTGTGTTACACCGGATACTGCAATACGTGCATCCGGTATAGTACCACTAGTTAGGAAAGCAGCACTCATATCACCAATAAAGTTATCTGCACGTATATCTTTGTTTACATACAAACCGCCTGTGATTTTAACTGCTGCACTGCCGCCTGCAAATGCTGCGCCAGTTGCATTTGTTCCATCAGTAAATGATACTAAGTTATTTGAAGATAATGTAGTAAATGCACCACTGCTTGGTGTTACGTTACCTATTGGTGTATTGTTGATAGCACTAACAAATAACTCACCATCAATATACATATCAGTATTTGTACGTAAATCCATACGTACAACCATTTCGCCTAAAGCACCTGCTAAATCTGCTGCTGCTTTAGTTTCACCAACTACAATCTCAGTTGCTGCTTGAGCAAATGCTAGTGTTGTAGCATTATCTTTGAGTAAGTTAAATGTACCTGTTTCATCTGTATCAAGTGTTGTACCGTTTACAAACAAGTTGCCTGACAAGTTAACATTAGAGTTTCTAATGTTAAAGTTACCTGTTGTAGCACCTGCTGTAACTGTTGTTGCGGCGCCGCCTACATTAAGTGTAGTTGCAGTTGCGTTGATTAGGTTAAATGTTGCTGCATTTGTGGTAATATCGCCACCGTCGACATTAACATCTAGATCTACATCTAAGTTATTGTGTATGGTTGTTGTGCCAGTTGCTGCACCAATCTCAACGCTAGTTGCTGCGCCACCCATGTTGATTGATGTTGCAGTTGTGTCGAACAATGCCATTGTAGCACTTGCAGCGTTAATACCAGTTGTAAAACTTGGAGATGTAGCAAATGCTGCTGCACCTGTTCCTGTTTCATCACTTATTACTCCGCGTAGCTGAGCACTTGTAGTTGCTGCAAACTGACTTAATGGATTACCTGTGATAGCAAGTGTACCGCTTGTTGGTAGTGTTACACTAGTATTTCCAGTTGTTGTTAATCCTAATGTATGTGAACCAGTGTGTGTAAAGTTGCCACCAATAGTAATAGTGCGGCCACTATTGTTAACTCCAGTGCCGCCGTATGTGCTGCTAATAACACTACCTTGCCAAACACCAGTTCCGATAGTTCCTAATGTTTGTAAACTACTGTTGACAACTGCGCCGCCAAGTGTTGTACTATTAAGTACATCTGCATCATTAATAAAATATGCTTTTCCACTTGCTAAGTTAAAGTCTTCTGATGAATCCCAACTAGTATTTGCATTGTCCCAAGTAAGTGTAGCGTTTGCACCATCAACTGTAATACCAGCGCCATTTGCTGCTGCACCGTTGGCTGCGCCACTTGCTACAACAATGTTAAGATCGTCAACTGTGAGTGTTGTACTATTAATAGTTGTAGTATCACCATTAACTGTTAGGTCTCCAGTAACAATCAAGTCATGTCCGATAGTAGTTGTTCCGCCGCCGTCGCCGCCGGTACCAATATTAACTGTTGTTGCAGCGGCACCAACGTTTAATGTTGTTGGTGTAGCAAATGCATTAAACGTTGCTTGGTTAGTATCTAAATCGCCGCCGTTAACATCAACATCGTGTGCAAAAGTAGTTTTTCCTGTTGCTGCGCCAACGTTTATAGCAGTAGCAGCACCACCCATGTTAATAGTTGTTGCTGTATCATTTAGTAGAGCAACTGTTGTTTCGCTTGTGCTTAGTGTTGCGTCAACTTCGACTTCACCAGTAAATGTTGCTTTACCGCTAGTGTCAATAGTTAAACGTGTCTCAACAGTATGCTCAATATCGCTTGATGTTGAAACTTCGCCAGTTTTAATGATTACATCACCACCTGTTGCATTACCTGTGCCTGAACCACCTTCAATAGTAATACTGCCGCCGGCAACATTGTTTCCAATACCACTAGTACCTTTGATTCGAGAACTAGTTGGAGTTTCACTTGCTTCTGCATCTCCAAGTACAACTGTAGTATTTCTAATAACCATGTTATTACCAATGTTTATTGTACCTTGTACAACATCCAATGGATCAGATGTAACATTAGAATCTGTTCTAATAGTAAACGAAGTTGCGTTTTCAGTTGCGCCAACTACAGGCCATGTGCCGTCTAAGTTTGTTACTGCACTACTTGCAATAGTAATACTATCACCATTAAGTACACCAAGTGTTTTTGGAGTGTATGTAAATGTTAGTGTTGTTGAGTTTGTAATAGTTCCAGTTGTTGGAGTACTTATGTAAATAAACTCATCAGTAACGCCGCTTACTGTTGTATTAGCTGGAATACTGCCACTGCCAGTAACAAGCATACCTGCTAAGATTGTTGACGTATCTGACATCGGTATTTCAGTTTCACCATTAGCAGTAACACCATTTGTATTAACTGTAACACTTCCTAAGTTAACTACAACATCTTGAGAAATAGTTGCTTCGTATCCGTCAACATATGGTAACAAGTTTCGTGTTGCTGTTGCATTACCTATTTTAATATTTGTAGCTGCGCCGCCTATTTGTAAACTAGTAACATTTGCATTATAAACACTACCACTACCTGTACTTGCCGAGTTAAGTGAAGCGTTACCAACATCAAGACCTTCTGATAGATCTAGTGCTGTTCCCCATTCTGGTGTAACTCCGTTTGATTTAAGGAACGCATTATTTCTACCAATGTTGAGAGTGTTTAAACTACCTGTAGTTTGTGCGTAGATTAAATCGCCTATTGCATATGTACTAATATTTGTACCACCTCTTGCAACTGGTACAAGACTTGTTAAGTTAGCTGGGTTTAGGAAATAAGCACTATCTAGTCCATCTAGTGTACCTGCATCAACAACACCATCTCTAATAAACACTTGTCCACTTGCATCTGTTGCAACATTAAACTGTGTTTGTAAGAATCTACTAACACCTAATGTAGAGAATGTAGCAAGAGCGTCAGCATCAACATTAGCAATACCAATCTGTACTGGATCGCCATAAAACTCGCCGCCAATACTACTACCTGTTAGTGTAATAGGGTTGTCAGTTGTATTTTGTTTTTTGAGAGTTTGCACAACATTCTTATAAGCACTATCACCAAACAATGCAGTTTCACTGTTTGGAGTTCCACTAGCACCTAGTCTACTTGGACTAATAGTACCTGAAATAATATTTTCAGCATCAATGTTTGTAACAGCAAGTGTATTCCAGTTTGCTACTAATCTACTTGAAGTGTTAATAACAGCATTTACTTGTACGTTGTTTCTAATAACGTTTGCACTACCTACACCAATCGCATCAATATTTTTTGAGTTTGTTACTAGATCGTTAATACTACTTAATGCGTCACTGCGTAGATCATGTATTGTAAAACTGTTGGTTGTTACCGATCCTACAAAGAATCTAGCACCAGATGCTACTGCTGTTGCATTAACACTAAACAACTCGTTTGACGAGCTGCCATCTGACAATGATTCGAGTCTAATAGCATCACCAGTTGTTAGTCCGTGTCCTAATACAACAACACTATTGTCAACTAAGTTAACTGTATTTCTTGTTAGTGTATGTGCATTGTTGGCCGGAGTGCTTGTAAAATCTATTTGGTTTAATAATGCAAATCCTGAATACAGTTCAAATGTATCTGCATCAATTGTTTTTACATAATATACTAGACCGTTTACTAGTCCACCTATAGCAACATTACCATTGGTATTATATGTTACAGGATCACCTGTTTGAAATCCATGACTTGTTACAATAATACGAGAATCGGTATAGTTAACACTACCGCCTGATCCACTAACACCTGCTAGGAAAGAGTTTGCAATAATGTCATCTAAGTTAATAGTTTTTCCATTTTGCGTTGCAGTATTATCTTCAACAAAGTCAATACTCGATGCACTAGCAACAAATAGTTCTCCGCCTAAAATATTTATATACGCACGTTTTTCAAATGACGTAACTTCTATTTCAAACCCACTTCCTGTGCCGCCAATACTGCTAGAAGCAACACTAAGAAGATCGCCAACAGCATACCCAATGCCGCCTGTTTTAATATCAACATCAGTAACTTGTCCTGCTGTAACAGTAATGTCTGCTGTTGCACCAGAGCCTGATCCTGAGTTGTTTGTAAATGCTACATTCGAATATACCTTTGTTCCGTTGATTGGAGTATACAAACTACCGCCGGTAATGTCGCCGTTGTCAACACCAGTTAAGATACCATAGCGAACTTCAGTAACAGCACCCTGTGCATTACCGTCTGCTGACGAAACAATAGTCCTTGCAGTACCTGATATTGTTTTTGTACTTTCGTTATCGCCTGTATTAGCAATAGTAAATGTTGTTGCGGTAGGTGTCGACAATACCAGTGTGTTTTCATCATACGTTGTATCATCAGGTACTAACACTTGCACGTTATTATCTATTTGCAAGTTATGAGCACCACTTGTTGTGATTGTTGCAATGTTACTAGTACGTTCTACATTTGTAATTACTGCACTAGTAAATGTATAACTATCATCAGGATCAAGTACAAGGTACTGACTACTGTTAGAACTACGTAAGAAGAAGTTGTCAACAATCTCTGATACTGCGCCTTTAGCAGTTGGTTTAACTCCAGAATCGACGCCATTAACAAACAAGTTAGGAGCTGTGCCGCTGATGTCCCACGGGTCGCCTGTGCTGTCATCTTCAGTATTCCATGCACCAGGAACACTAGCAACTAGTATGTTACCACTTGATGGATATGCACCTTTTGCATATGCTGTTGCACCTTCAATACCAGGTTGTGTAATAACATCACCGTTCAATACATTTAAAATATTTCCACTTAGAGTAAGTTCAACTTGCTCGTAGTTCTCAGTAGCAATATCACCAGCTTTAAGATCAATAGCCGGAATATCATCAACTTGTTCTAATCTCGATAGGTAGCCTTGTGTGTTTGTGTTGGTAAACTGACGTGTAGCTGGAATCAAATCGCCATTAAGCTGGCCATTGGTGTTAAGCTGAACAATAGCACCCGGAACTGCCGCTGTACTAACCGATTTATCAACAAAGCCTCCAAGTCTGTTGTTAATAAATGAACGTACAGCTAACTGAGTAACCATTCGAGCATCACTAGGTCCGCCAAGTTCGTCGTCACCTAAGTTAACACTTGTTGATATTTCTTCAATAGCAACATCACTAAGACTTAGACGTAGCGCATCAAGTTCGTCCACCTGCACTTTGTTTCTAAAGGTAATGTTACCAGTTCTGTTGAACGCTGTAATAAAGTCACCAACTTTAAAGTCACCAAGTTCGTTTGTACCTGATGAGTACACACGACCTGGAAGTTCTTCATACTGTTCAAATTCTGATCTAGTGTTACCACCGTTTTGTGGTAATGCGTTATAATCAACACCTGACCCTGCATATTCCCAAGTGTGTGATGATGAGTTAACAATACTCGGTCTGTGGAACCATAACTGTTTCTCTGGCAGTTGTCCAGTATTTGTTAAACTAGCACTGCCGTCTGTAGCAGTAATACTAAATGTTGCTGTACCTAGTCCGAGTCTTGTTGCTGCTTCATTAACACCGATTGTTTCGTTTGGTGTATTTGCATGGTCTGCTGTAATAACACTTGTTTCGTCAAACTGCACTCTAAGTACACTTGATCCAACAGCAACTTGTTCAATACTTACAATAAGTCTGCGTTCTCTTGGTTCCCATTTTGTAACAATAGCACTGTTATTATTAACACCAGTAGTACCTGTAATAGCACGACCAGGAACAAACTCGTAACTTTCAGCACCTGATTCTAATATAAGTGTTTGATATGTTGTATGCGAACTTATAATTTCTTCAACAAAGAATTCAATAACATTTGAGAAAAACTTGTGTGTGTTTGCACCAACCGAAACAAGATTAACATCAAAATCTCCCGATTCGTCAAATGTTAAACTAAACTCGTCATCGTTAACAATCTTAATATAATAAGTCTGTTCAGCATCAAGTCCTTTAATAGGAGCATTACCGTCTGGATCGTATATAACTTTTTGTAAGTTTGAAAATCCATGATCAACAATGGTAATAATATTAGCAGCAACATTTACTGCTGTTGCAGCATCAAATGTTGTTTCAGTTGGTGTAGTTTTGTAAGTATTTGTAATATCACCTTCTGAACTTACTTCTGTTGGATTTGGCAAATCAGCTGGATCGTTAATAATAGTTTTTACAATATCAAATCGAGAACTTGCAAAATCTTGTACAGCTGACGAAGTATCTGTAATGTAAGTTAATGCTTCGGTTTTTGCTCGCTCAATAGCAGCAATAGTTTGTAGTTCTTGACCACTAATACTAATACGTGAACTATCTTGTAAGTTGGCAGTATAATAAGCAAGTCCAGCACTACGTGAATATCTGTTGCCAGTGTCCCAAACATCGTTGGCAACTGCATCAACAATCAGTTGGGTGTCTCTGTTGCATTTAACTTGATCGTAAACAAAATTGTACCAGATGTTTGCTTGGATTTGTTGATTTATAAACTGTGTAACATTTTGAGCAATATTAATCTGACCAGTTGTTCCTAGTTCATTAAAGTCAGCTTGTAACGCTGCACCAGTCCACGAAATATCAGGAGCAACATTTGTAGGAGGCGTTGCTCCTTCACTGGTTAGATATCCAGTAATATCGTCAATTCTAAGAGCAGCATAGTCAGCAGCAGCTTCACTACCAGCAGTACCAGTAGTATCTTGTGTTTCTGTATTTCCAGCACTTACAACAACAGTTTGCTCTTGTATAACTTGTTGTATTATTTCTTTTAATCTGCCATATGCAGCAACAGTTTCTTCTAACTGCCCTGAACCATATTGGGCTACGCCGTCGATAAAATAAGCAAGTGCTGCTACAACAGTTTGTAAGTTACCGCCATATGTTAAATCATAAGAAAGTGCATCAACAATCAGTCCTGTATCTCTTTCGCACTTGGCAACGTTGTAAGAAAATCCACTAACAAATGGAGCATTCTCTGCTGCAATTTGTACATTAAGCCATGCTGTAAGTTCTTTTTGTAAGAATAGTTTGTTATTATTCAGTTGTATTACTGCATTTGCAAATCCTGCATCACTAGCGTTATCAGTGCCGCCTGTAGGTGTTGGACGTGAGTATGCTGCTGCAACACTATCGCCAGGTACAGTGTTTACATCACCATTTGTTACGATGTCAATAATTTCATCCCATAATGCATTTGCTCTACTGGTTGCTGTGGCATCTGTAAGTGCATTTGCTGTAAATGCTTTAGCTTGTCCAAATGCAGCAATATGTTGAGCTTTTTGTGCGGCAAATACATTGCCAGCAAATGATCCACTAAAATATCTTAATGCTGCACTAACACTTCTGTGATTACTGTTAAACAAGAAATCGTATCTAACAGCGTCAAGTAATCTTTGAACATCTCTTCTACACTTATCTTCGTTGTATGTAAACCCTGCCCAGATACTTGCTGTTGCACCTGATACCTGTGTATTAATCCAAGTAACTACATCGTTAGCAATAATATCTTTGTTAAGTTTTAGCTGGTCATGTGCTGTTTTATAATCTGGTTCACGAATACGTAAAACAAATTCTTCAACTGGTGCATCGCGATTGATGCCTGCAACTGTTATTGTTTGCTTGCCTTCACTTTGACCAGTTGCTGTTACAAATGCTCTGTCAAACTGGAACGCTTTAGGTGAGTACCCACTTGATCTCAACGCATACAAACCAAAGTTTGTAGCAGAGTTGGTAATGGAACAGTAACCGCCACTTTGTGTATAAACACCGTTTAGTAGGAAGATTTCAAAACAAGACACGATCTGTGCATAAGCATCGTTGGTTAGTCGCCAAGCAGTACCACCAAAACTCAAAATAGTAAAGGCGTTAGCAACCATTGATTTACCTTGCTCAGGTATTGCGCCAACTACTGGATTTTCTGCTTCAATCTGGTTAACCGGAACGTTTGGAGATTCAACTTTTGAACCGTCAATCTTAGCACCGTTCATACCTAAGAACGAAATAATACTTGCGTTTTGAATATAAGGCGATGTTGTAATAGTTGGTTTTGTACTTGGCAGGTTTGGATAAGCTGCACGATCCGGAACATCAGTTGCAGTTGGATCATCAAATGCAACAGCATAGTCAGCTGTAATAAGTGGAACAAAGTTTGCGTCAACACCGTCACGGAATGTAAATTCACCAAAGTAACAAGCGTTACGAACACGCAGCATGTCCAAGTTAGCGTTTGCAGGACGAATAATACAACCACGCAAACCGTCGCCTTTGATAACTGTGTTGTCTGGAACAATAATAGGATTGTCTTCTGTATAGTCGCCAACAGCAACTTTAACGTTAATACGTTTAAAGTTAATAGTACCATCAGCGTTATATACTTGTGCGGAGGCTAGTTGACAAGCACGTTTAACTGTTTTAACCGGAGCACTTTGACCGTCATTTGCATCATCGCCTTGTTCTTGAGATACGTAAATAACATTTCCGCCGAAGATATCAGCATCATTAAAGTTTAGATTACCAGAAGCATCAACTGACATTAGCTGACCAATAGTACCTTGATTTGGAGGCAGGGTTAGTTGGTAACCGGCGTCTAATGTATTTGGTGCTTTAATACTAACACCATCTTCACCAGAGGCAGTAAGTTCTCTAAATGTTAAAACACCTGCATCTTCAATATCAACATTATCTTTAATATTAAATCCGGCATTTGTAATGGTCATCTTGTCAACATCGTTAACAGTCATTGTGATTGCTGCTTCTGTACTATCAGCTAGGTCATCAACTTTGATTTCTGAGTTGCCTTCAAAAATACGTTTAGTAATATCTTGAACTGTATTGTCATCACGTAGTAAATATACTTTACCATCTGCTGTGTTTAATGCTAGTTCACCGCTTTGAAGTTGTGCTATAGTTGGTTTCTTACCAGCGACCGCACTTCGCTTGTGTCTAATTGTTGTTGCCATGTGCAACTGCCTCCTATTTAGGTGTGGGTCAGATCCGAAGATGCCCGATATAAAACAATAAAAATTGCTACTAAGTTATTTATCAAGTTTAAAAAATGGTCACTGTATTCGTAAAAAAAGGGCCATAGAGCCCTTTTTTATTATTATTTTACTTTATTCAGTAAGTTTAAAATGTGCCGCCGTCTATAGTATCAGTCCAAACTGGTGTTGCATCAGCATCACTTGTTACAGTAAGTATTTGGAAGCTATTACTTGCGTCACTTGTTCCTGCTGCATCAGTTACTTGAACATCAGTAGCTGCATTACCATAAAGTATACCATCTGTTGTAAATGTACTTACACCTGTACCACCGTGTGCAACTGCTAAGTCGTTAGTTAAACTTACTGTTCCTGTTACATGGAAATCATGGTTTACAGTAAGTGTACCAGTAGCATCACCAATACTAATAGTTGTTGCTGCGCCACCAAAGTTTATAGTTGTAGCAGTATCATTTAGCAAGTTAAACGTTGTTTGATCAGTAGTTAATGCATCATTGTTGATTGCTAAGTCTGTTGTGAATGTTGATATATTTTCACTTAAACGTAGTTTTTCAACACCAGCCGAACCACTGATCATAGTGCTGAACACCATATCAAAGTCTTCTTGTAGTCCAGTGATATCTTGTGCTATAACATCAATCTGTCCTGATGTTTCAAAGTTATCGTTTGCAGTTTCAAGTTCAAACTTGATACCTGTACCACTTCCTGCTACCGGAGTACCACTTATACTATGATGTGCAAAAGTCATAGGATACACAATATCATCTGCTGCACTATCTGGTGCATTAGTTATAAGTTTTAATCCATCTTGTGCAAGTAATGTGTTTGCTCTAATATCAACAGTATCTGTTGCTAAGTTAGTAAGTTGTAATACACCACTGTTGTTGCCACCGATGTACTTTTGTACATGCAGTTCTTCGCCTATACCAACACCACCTGCAACAACAACTGCTCCACTTTGATAAGTTTGACTTGGCGTTGTGTTGTTGAATGTTGTTATTACACTACCATCAACATTAAAGAATGTATTACCAATAATAGCACGTTGGGTTCCGTTTGTAAAGAACTCTAGTTCATCATTGTTAGCACCTGGGCTAGTTTCTGGACGGATAAATGTATTTTGATCTACATCTTTAACTCCGCCTAATGAACCCCACGCAATGCCGTCATAACCTTCAAATACTAATGTATCTGTGTTGAATCGAACTTGGCCTGTTGCTTCAAGCGGACGTTCTAATGAAGTACCAACCGGAATCTGTAAACTTGTAACACTATCAATAATAACTATCTCGTTATTAATAGTTAATATGCCAGACGCTGCACCTATGTTAACAGTTGTAGCATCACCAAATGCATCAATGCGTGTAGCATTAGTGTTGAATACATTAAATGTTCCTGTTTCGTCTGTAATAATATTAGTACCGTTAACTTGTATATCTCTATCTGCTACAATATCTCTATCGGCAGTAATATCAACACCAGCGTGTATGTTTCTCTGTGCGCTTAGTCCGCCTGTGATTTGTACTGCGCCAGTAACATTATCTGTAGCATCGTCGTTGTTAAGTATAACAATCTTTGGAGTTGTTCCAAACTCAACTACTTCTGCTCCATCAGTTGTATCTATTACAATATAATCACTAACGTTTTCGTGTATTCTTAGTACGTTAGTATTGTTGTCTGGTAAGTCAATATCAGTTGCACCGTTGATATCAATAGTATCAACTGCTCTGTCACTACCTAATACGATACTTCCATCTGCTGTAAAATCAACACCAACATTTAAACTTTTAGCAATACCAACACCGCCATCAATAACAACTGAACCTGTAGTTGTGCTAGTCGATTCAGTTGTATTTTCAACAAGTAATCCTGGACGTATGCCAAATGTAATCAGTTCTTCATCAGTACGTGTGTTAATACTAATAAAGTCTAACGAACCTTCGGTACTAATACTGTATGCTTGTAAACTTTCGTCTGGAATATTTAAACTTACATCGCCTGTAAATACAATATCACCATTAACTGTTAAACTACCTTGTACTAGCAAGTCTGGATTAACTGTAAATGTACCGTTTGCTGCACCCATAATAATCGATGTAGCATCGCCAAATGCGTTAATAGTTGTAGCACTTGTGTTTAACAAGTTGAACGCACCAGATGTATCTGTACTAATCACATCACCGTTAACATCAAAGTCACCATTGAGTGTAATATCGCCTTCAACAGTGCCACCTGTTAGTTTGTTTAAGTATCTGTTTTCAACATATGTACTAACAGCTTTTTGTGTAGGTGCTGTATTAAAGTCTTGTGTACCAATACTCGAAATCAAGTTTGCATTGTCACTAACTTCTTTAAGTTCTACACCAACTGGAATACCATCTCTAATAAACGGTCCAACACTTGTTAGACCTTTTAGATCAATTTCGTTAGCATTAAGTGTGATACTACCTGTAAGTGCGTTAACACCAAAGAAGTTACCAACTCTAAAGTTACCGATTTGGTCAACTGTACCACCTGCAAATACTTTACCATTGTTTGTTTCAATAATCTCTTGATCAGGTACTGCTGTGCCGCCAAAGAACGGAAGTGCATTATATGTAACACCTGCACCAACATATTCAAATGCGTGTCCACTTGTACTAATAGTTGAAACATTATACAAGTATGCTTGCTGTGTTGTTTCAACACTTATGAGACCTGGGAATAATGTAATAGTTGCACTACCACCGTATGTTGCATTTAGATCATTGATTGCAGTTTCAACAATAGTTTCTGTTGCTACAACAATAATATTTCTTTCAGTATTGTATATACTACTACCAAGTTCGTGATTGTGTCCTACTTCGTGCCATCCTGTGGTATAACCTTGTAGTATAGATAAAGCAACTCTATCAACTAATAGTTCAATGCTTTGTCCTACTGTAGTATCAGCATCCGGAATAGATACAATCTGTGTTGCAGTATTTCCAAAACTTTTTGTAACAACTTCGTTGTTTGAAACTTGACGTAGTAAATCGCCTAGTTTATAATAACTGTATGCACTAACTAGTGTTTGATCAACATTGCCTACTTTGGCTGCACCTAGTATAGTGCCGCTATAGTATGCTTCAGCTGCTCTACGAGATTGCTTGTTACCACCGTACATTATATCATATAATACAGCGTCAATAACATATCCAGTATCTCTTTCACAAACTTCGATGCCGTATTCAAAACCTAATATGTTGTCTTGAATATATGTAATAACGCCGTTTTGTATATTTAATTTTTGTGCAAGTAATGCACTAGCTGCTGATCTTGTTGTTTGAGGCAACCAACTAAAGTCTGGATTAACTTCACCTGGAACACCAACTAATGTATCGTTTTCAATAGCAGCTTTAATAATACCTATCAAGCCAACTGCTGTTGAACTTTCGATACTTGTACCATACGATCCACCTAAAACTTGTGATTCTGTATTTCCAGTAGTTGGAGTTACGCCAATACCTTCGATGCATTTTAAAGCAACATCTTGTAAGTGTGTATACGCTGCAACTGTGTTTGCTCTTTGACTTTCAGGAATGTATGATGCTGCTCCTAAGAAATATGCATTAGTAGCAATGATTGTTTGTATGTTACCTGTGTATAGCAAATCATATGCTACTGCATCAATAATGAGTCCTGTATCGTTTCTGCAACTTGTTTGGTTATACGAAAATGCATTGTAGTTGTCTTGAAGTTCGATTATTGTGTTGTCAACAATAGTAGACTTTGCTGCTTCTAAACTTGCAATAGCAGTTTGTGCGCCAGCAGTTGCCCAAGTAGTATCTGGGTAAACTACAGTCGGAAGATTATCAACTCCATCAGTAATAACATTTTGGAATATTGTTAATAGTTCATCTGCTCTAGTTACTTCAGTTGCTGTTGCAGCGCCTGCAGTTGTATCTTGTACTACACCTGTTTGTTCTGGATCATCATATAAAGTATCAAGTAATACACTTCCGAGTAACGTGTTTACCCATCCTAATGCTGCTGCTGTTTCTGGCTGTTGTCCTACAACTTGACTTACATAGCCAACATAATATGCTTGTGCTGCTTGATAAGTAGCACTGTTGCCGCCATATAGAATGTCATATGTAAGAGCATCAACAATATAACCTGTATCTCTTTCACACTTAGCACTATTAAATGTAAAGCTTCTTGTAAATGTATTATTAATAAACTCAATAACATCAGTTTTATAAAACTCTACTTTTGTAACACCATTTAGGTCTGCAAAGTCTGTTTGCAGCTCTGCTGCTGTCCAAGTAATGTCTGTAAGAATATCTGCCGGAATAGAATCTATATTGTTGTTATTAACAACATCTTCTACTATTTGCAACAGGTTTTGTGCTTCGCCTGCTGTACCAGCATCAGAACCTGGATTAGATGTATCTTGTGTTACACCTGATTGTTCTGCAGTTCCGTGTGTGATATTTTGAATAACATCAGATGCTACATTTGCTAGTTCATTAAATGCTGCAACTGTAGCTGCTTGTTGTCCAGCGCCAAGTTGAGAAGCTGCGCCAACAAAATAACTTTCTGCTGCATTTTTAGATGCTAAGTTACCGCGATATATAATATCATAACAAACAGCATCAATGATATATTTGGTGTCTCTTTCACATTTTGCTGCATCAAATGTTAGTAATGGATAGTTATTAGTAACATATGCACTAGTCTCTTTTGCTAAGAAATCTCTGTTTGCTTGTAGCTGAGTTACTGCTAGTAGATAGTTAGCATTTAGGCCGCTATTTGGGAATGTTAACGTATCTGCTGATGTATCTGTACTTACAACACCATTGTTAATAATATCTAATATTTCATTAAAGCCTGCAAGTACACGACTTCTAAATGTTCCTGATAGCTGTATTTCATCAGTATTAATAGTATCTCTTAGATATTCAATAGACTTAACTGTTTGTAATAGTTGTGAACCAACAGCTACCGCAGCATTTGCTCTTTGATATGCAAGTCCTGATGTTACTTGATTAAAGTTAGTTCCGATTGCTGCATCATAACACACAGCTTCAATCATAATGCCTACATCTCTAGCACACTTAGCTTCGTCGTATGTAAAGCTCTGGAAGTTGTTTGCAATCCAAATAATAACAGATTCTTTTACATCGTCTTTGTTGCCTTTGATAGTACTGTATGCTTGTTGTAAAACACTAGTTGACCAGCTAACAGATGGTAGTTGCACAGACGGTAGTCCGGCAATATTTCCTGCTGTAATAACATCTTCGATAATCTGTACTAGACCTGATACATCGTCTGCTTCTGTTGAACTTGCTGGAGTTCCACTAGTATCTTGTACTAAAACATTGCCTGCACTGTTTTCAACAACTGCTTCAATAACAATATCACTAACCACTTGACCTAGTCTATTGTATGCTGCTGCTGTAGCTGCTACTTGGCCTGCACCTAGTTGTGCAACAGCACCAACAAAATACGATTGGGCTGCTTGCTGAGTTGCGCTATTGCCGCCATATAATATATCGTGACATAATGCATCAACAATGTATCCAACATCTCTTCTACATTTAGCTGCATCGTAACTTAGTGCAGGATAGTTAACAGTGATCCACTGTATTATTTCTTCTTGTATGTATGCTTTGTTAGCAATCAACTGATCTTTTGCTTCAACAGCATTTGTCGAAGGCAATGCACTAGGAGTTGGGAATACTAATGCGTCTGCTGCATCGTCTGTACTGATATTTCCGTTTTCTAAAATATCAATGATTTCATCCATTGCTGCTTCAGCTCTTGGTTCTGCTGTATCACTTAGACCAAGTTTTACTATTTCTTTTTTAAGTTCTCTTAGTGCTCCAGATGTTTGTATTAGCTGATCGTCTTGTAAGTCTGCACTACTTGCTCTTTGATATGCAAGTCCTGCTGTTACACTGTTATAGTTTGTTCCGAGTGCAACATCAAGTGCAACGGCATCCATTATTAGCCCAATATCTCTTTCACACTTTTCTTGATTGTATGTAAAGTCTTTATAGTTATTTGTAATAAATGTTGCTGCTTCTTTTTGTAAGAACGCACGGTTAGCAACCATTTGATCTTTTGCATTAATCTGGCCAGTAGTTGCGCCTGTTGGGTTTGTCCATGTTAGTGTATCTGCAAATGCAAGACCATTTGTAACAATATCAACTACTTCATCAAATGCTGCGCCAACTGCTGTTTGTGCTGTTGCATCACTAGCTGTTGCTGTGTTTGCTTCGCCTTTTGCAAAGTTAATCGCTGCTAGTGTTTCGGTTAACTGATCTGATAATACTGCGCCAGCATTTACTCTTAGGTACGCTAATCCGTTAGTTACACTATTATAGTTTGTTCCGAGTAATGCATCGTATCCAGCGCCAGAAATAATCAGTCCTGTATCTCTTTCGCATTTAGCTTGATCGTAAACAAAGTTATTAGCATTAATATATGCAATAACTTCTTCTGTTAAAAAGGCTTTGTTTGCAACAAACTGCGAGTGTGCATTTATAAGTGCATCAGCTGCTGGCCCTGGTTCGGGATATTCTCTACCTTCACTCGGTAGTTGATTAAACTCGATAATATCAAAAATATTATCAAATAAGTCTGAAACTTTGTCTTGGAATGCTGCTTCGCCACTTGCTGCTGCTACAGTTAAACGTTTTGCTTCTCTTAGTGCAATAATAGTTGCAGGCTTTTGTTCGCCGTTTAAGTAGGCAACATTTGCACGATTGTAAGATAATCCTGCTGTAATACTATTTTGATTTGTCCCAAGCTGGGCATCTCTATATACTGCATCAACCATATAACCAACATCACGTTTACATTTTTCTTCGTTGTAGGTAAGTGTTGGGTTGTTGATTAAGTTATAATCTATTGTATCTACAAGGATAGTTGAAATAACCGAAAGTAGTTTATTTGCTGCATTTACTTGTCCAGCTGGTTCGTTTTCAATGTTTGGATAAGTCTTAGTAGGTAAGCCAGCAACACTTTGTGCATCGATAACACTTTCGATTATTTGTACTAACCCATCTAATAATGTAGCTTCAATCTGTGTAGCATCTCCACTTGTAAAATCTTGTGTTTCTGCGTTGCCTGATGTTTTTGCAACACTAAGTCCTCTAACAATACGTTGTACAATGAATCTTAATCTTGCAAACGAATCTTCAAATGCTTGCTGATTTGTATTAGTAAAGTTACTCCAAGTTACACTTTTAAAGAACCATGTTGTTTCTTGTACTGTTGCATTGTTGCCGCCATATAAAATATCGTATGATAGCGCATCAACAAAGTTTTCAACATATGCTTCCCATTCTGATGCAGTATAAGTTAGTGTGTTATCAAGAGTATCTAAGTAAGCAATAAACTCTGCAACAATAAAATCTTTGTTTGCTTGTAAATGATCCTTTGAATCAATGCCGTTTTGTGTAACACCAACGCTCTCTGCATATGTAGGCAAAATACCTGTACTATCACCATCGTCAACTACATTGATAATAATATTAAATGCTTCATTTACTCTAGTTACCGAAGTAGGATCTGTGTTAACTTCAGTATATCCTAAAACTAATGATCTTAGATAAGCAAAGCTCGAAACATAAAGATCTTTAAATCTTGCTCTCGATCTAAATTCTCTTGCTTGTCTAACTAGAACATGATCACCGCCTGTGGCAATATAAGAAGAAAGAGCAGTTAAGAATATTGTCATATCTTCATTATACCATGCTTGGTTATAACTTAGCTCAGTAAACTGATCATTAATATAAGCAGTTAGCTCAGCAATAATAAAATCTCTATTTTCTAAGATATTATTTTTTGCTTCAATGATTTCGCCATCTATGCTGCTTAAATCATTAAACGAGTCTTCAATCTGATCTCCAACGAATGGAATGCCAGTACTATCACCTGCTGCAAGTGTGCTAGTAACAATATTAAATCGTTGATCAAGTTCTTCTTTCATTGCAAGATTTGAAGTCAACGCTTTCATTTCGTCACGTGTTGCTTCTAATGCATATATAGTAGGAGCAAGCTGATCAAGAATAACTTTAGTAGAAGTAGCTCTTAAATAACTTTGTGCTGCTGTAGTCGTTTGATAATATGTACCCATAACGATATCACTAGTTAGTGCATCAATGATACGTCTAACATCGCGTTCGCAGGTTTCTTGATTATATACAAAAGGTTGTTCTGTAATAGTATTCGAAGTAATATAATAAAATGTATCGTCGCCGTCAAACTTAATAACAGAACCAGTTTGCGGTTTATCTCTCAAACTCGAAATATCAATACTAGCATTTGTTCTTAAGTTTACTGTTCCGGTTGCTTGTAATGTTGCGCCGCCGCCTGTAAATGTAATAGTTGGAATACTTTTATATCCACTTCCGTTGTCGCTAATACTAACTGCTGCAAGTTCGCCTGTGGTTAAATCAACTTGTGCCGTAGCAACTGCTGTTGTTCCACCGACAGCTTCTGGCGCACTAATAGTTACAGTTGGTGTACTAGTGTATCCAGTTCCTGAAAAAGACAGTGTTACACTACCTACTGTTGAATAATAGTTTTGGTCAGCAGTTGCAGTAGTGTATGCTATTGGATAATATCCATCTGCTAAAACACCTTTTGTACCAAAGTCACTAACTGAGTTTGAAATACTTAAATAACCACCTTTAGTAGTCATAAACCCTACACTACAAAAAACCGAGAAGCAACTAACAATCTGTGTGTAACCAAAGTTAGTAACGTGGAAACCAATGCCGCCTTGCGAAATCTGTGTAAATGCATCTGCAACAAAACTAAACACAAGCGATGCAGGATCATAATCGTCTCCGTCAACTAATAGGCCGCCGCCTCCGCCGTCAATGTTAACTTGTTTTTCTAATGGAACATTTGGATTGTCTGCTAACAATATTGGCTTTGCACCTGGTGTAATACCTTCAATCTGTACAGTTTCGAATGGTACAAACTCAGTTCCGTCGTTCAACCAAGGACCGTTCATGTTAGTACAGTTTTGTACATATGGCGATGTAGTTACAAGAGCTCCAGGACGTATTCTAGCACACCAACCTGGCGCACGTAATCCTCTAAATGTTATTTGATACAAATAACACGCATTACCCATAAGGAAGAAATCTGAGGTAGGATTTTTTGGAAACACTCTAGTATTTCTAAGTTCACCTTGGCCAGTAACAGTAACAAAATCTCTTAATGTTATTGGATTGTTTTCGTAGTAGTCACCTGGTGCAACAATAATAGTTGAACCAATCGGAGCTACTTCCGATGCACGTTTTATACTAGCAAATGCGCCATTTTTATCTGCACTTCTACCATCGTTGTCGTCGTTGCCATCTTCAGTAACATAGTATACGTTAGTAACTTTTGGACCAGTAACATCACCTGTGGTGATCATATTGGCGTTTACACGAAACTCCTTACCCTCTTCGAGGTTCATTTCCATGTCGCCGTCAGATGTGAGAATAAAAGTTTTATCCCCTATTTTTCTGCTATGTATCGACTGTCTTTTAATATAACTCATTTACACTTCCAAATAACTTAATGTTGCTGATAGATTTGTTGGCGCTTGTCCTATTAGCATAACTCTGTCTCCTGCTTCCAATATTAATCGTTCTGCCGAGAATGTAAAAGTATCAGCTGCACCAATTTCTAAATCGTTTAATATTAAGTTATCAGTTGTTTTGACTGCACCATTAGGAATAATATGAACATCAACTTTAGTATCATTACTACCTGTTCCGTCATTAAGACCTGTATTACATATTAGCAGAGTCGTTAATGCAAACTTCTTTTCTGCTGGTACAGTTAAAAGAGTTGTATCTGTTGTTAATATTGCTGCATTTACTATCGCCATTGTTTCTTCCTTAAAAAATAATACTATAAAGCAACGCTTTATTTCTGCTTACAAGTTCGTCTTCGGTACCGTCTGCGTTTATAAAATACAGACCAGTGCCGCCGTCACCAAGTGTTTTACTATATAAAGTACTACCTGCACTTGGTGGGCTTGCTGGTGTTACTTCTTCTGTAAAGTTTAACCAGCCATCTATTTGTACTCTTCCAGTTCCTGAACCTTTTAAAATAATATCACTATTAATACCTGATGTAGTAACAATATTATCATCAAATCTTAGATCTTCAAACTCAACTCTAGATTCAAAGAACGTAGCAATAGTACTTTCATTAATCGATATTTCAGCTCTACTAGTTCCGCCACCCGATTCAGTATCGTATACTTGAACAGTTGTTGGTGATAAAGTGCCTGTTGAGATTTTATCTTGGAAGTTATATGTAAAATAACCGCCAACATAATCAAGCAATCCTTTAATATTAACTAAAGCATCATCATTTATAGGAACACTAAGTCCATTTGTCTGAGATGGATCTGGCGTAATATAAGGATCTTCGTCTCCGCCTGGATCTGTGTATGGCCATATTTGTTGTTCATAGTCGGCAGTACCAGTAACATTAACAAGTCCAGTACCGGCACCGATTAAATACAAATCTTGATCAAGTTCTGGAATAATACTAGTAGTATGAATACCCGAAAGGTCTCCACTAGCTAGTTTAAAAATAAACGCACCTTCGGTAGCGGGTGATGCACCATTACGAATAGTTTTTAGATCTTCATCATAAAAGAACTTTGCATCAAACGCATCAGGTCCACGATCAATAATGATACCTGCGGCTCTTCCGTTACCATCAGATACGTCAGTAATCCCAGCGTCACCGCCAGGATCGCCATTATTGATTGTGATAGTTTTATCACGTACAACAACTTCGTTGACCTCTGTTTGTGTAATATCCCCTACTACATCCAAGCCACCAGTAATAGTAACTTTACCGGTTGCCCCAGTGTCAAGAACAATCTCTCCAGCTGTGTTTACAGTGATTGTGTACTTGTCAGTACCTATGCGATTAATGCGTTCAGCCATTTAGCTAGTCCTTATGCGTCTTCTGTGAAGTCGTCGTCGTCTGTTCCGATAAGTGTAT
>Ga0209653_1001111_pt1 | contig 22171 bp, 15 predicted proteins | sample SaaInl6LU_22_DNA_FD_184644 | JGI IMG/M metagenome (GOLD analysis project Ga0209653, IMG submission 184644) | Marine microbial communities from expanding oxygen minimum zones in the Saanich Inlet - ESP_116LU_22_DNA (SPAdes) (version 2) | ecosystem: Environmental > Aquatic > Marine > Intertidal...
CTCCGGTTGGGAGCAGCTGGTAGTGGCCGGCGGGGTGGAGAGTATGTCGCGCGTGCCGATGGCCTCGGACGGCGGTGCTTGGTCACAAGACCCAGCCACCAACTTTGCTACCGGTTTTATGCCGCAAGGTATTGGTGCTGACCTGATTGCCACACTGGACGGTTACAGCCGCACCGATGTCGACGCCTTTGCCGCTGCCTCGCACCAAAAAGCGGCCGCCGCTTGGCAGCGAGGGGCTTACGCCAACTCGGTAGTGCCGGTAGTGGATAACAACGGTGTAACTATTCTCGATCGCGATGAGTTTATTCGCCCAGAGAGCAGTGTCGAAAGCCTCGCTGTTCTTAAGCCCTCTTTTAAAGCACTGGGTGACATGGGCTTTAGCGATGTGGCGCGCCAAAAATATCACTGGGTAGAGTCTATTAACCATGTCCACACCCCGGGCAACTCGTCGGGTATTGTCGATGGCGCCGCCGCTGTGTTGATTGGCAGCGAGCAAGTGGGCCTGCAGTGTGGTTTGCAGCCGCGCGCCAAAGTGGTAGCCACAGCATTGGTGGGTACCGACCCGACCATTATGCTCACCGGCCCCGCGCCTGCGGCGCGCAAAGCACTGGCGGTGGCCGGTTTGAGCGTTGAAGATATTGATCTGTTTGAGGTCAACGAGGCCTTCGCCTCGGTGGTGATGCGCTTTCAGCGCGAGCTGAATGTGGACTGGGACAAAATTAACGTCAATGGTGGTTCTATTGCCATGGGGCACCCGCTCGGTGCTACCGGTGCGGTGATTATTGCAACACTGCTCAATGAGCTTGAGGCGCGCGGTTTGCAGCGCGGTATGGCCACGCTTTGCGTTGGCGGCGGCATTGGTATTGCCACCATTATTGAAAGAGTGTGAGGAGCGCAGCCATGACGACAGTACGCTATGAAAAAGATGCCGCCGGCATCGCCCACGTAATTTTCGACCGCCAAGATGGCAGTGCCAACATTATGGATGAGCGCTTTATCGACGAATTTTCCGAGCTGGCAGATAAACTGCTCGCCGATGATGTCAAAGGTGTTATCTACCGCTCGGCCAAAAAAATGTTTTTTGCCGGTGGCGATCTGAATATGTTCGCCCAAGTGCAGCCCGAGCAAGCGGCTCAACTGTTTGCCTTAGTTGAGCGGATGAAAGCTCCGATGCGCGCTATCGAGATAGCCGGTGTGCCAGTGGTAGCGGCGATAAACGGCGCGGCCATGGGTGGCGGTTTTGAGCTCTGTCTAGCCAGCCACTACCGGGTGGCACTGGCTAAGGGTGTTAGCGTTGGCCTGCCCGAGGTCACTCTGGGACTGCTGCCCGGCGGTGGCGGTGTCACTCGCATGGTGCGTATGCTCGGCCTGCAAGCGGCCATGCCCTACTTAACAGAGGGGCGCACGCTCAATGCAGCCAAAGCGCATGAGGCCGGTTTAATTGATGAGTTGGTGAGCGACAGCGATGGACTGCTAGCGGCCGCAGTTAAATGGATAGAGGCCAACCCACAGGTGGCACAGCGGTGGGACCAAAAAGGCTACCGCTTGCCCGGTGGCAGCCCATCATCACCGGCCCTTGCCGGCATGATCGCGGTAGCTCCTGCGGTAATGCGCCAGAAAACCCGCGGCCGGCTACCGGCGCCGGAGGCGATTCTCGCCACCATGGTAGAGGGCGCGCAGGTCGACTTTGATACCGCCTCGCGCATCGAGAGCCGCTATATGGTCGAGCTGGCGACGGGCGCTGTGTGCAAAAACTTGATTAACACCTTCTGGACCCAGATGAACGAAATTAAAGCGGGTGTCGGCCGTCCCAACGGTGTTGAAAAACGCCAGTTCCAGCGGGTGGCTATTTTGGGTGCCGGCATGATGGGTGCGGGTATCGCTTGGGCGTGCGCCAGCCGCGGCATCGCCTGTGTGTTGAAAGACGTCTCGATCGAGGCGGCCGAAAAAGGTAAAGCTTACTCGGCCAATTTAATCGACAAACAGATCGCCCGCGGCCGCGCCGATGGGGCTAAAAAAACCGCGCTGTTGGGTTTGATTGCCACTGCCGATGATTACGCCGAACTGGCCGATTGCGACTTGGTAATAGAAGCGGTGTTTGAAAGCCGCCCGCTAAAAGCCGAAGTGACCGCTGCCAGTGAAGCGGTAATAGCGGGCAGTGCCGTGTTTGCCTCGAACACCTCGACACTGCCGATCACCGGTTTGGCCGAGGCGAGTGTGCGCCCCGAGCAGTTTATTGGGCTGCACTTTTTCTCGCCGGTCGACAAAATGCCGCTGGTCGAAATTATTGTCGGTGCCGCCACTAACGACAAAACCCTCGCCGAGGCGTACGACTTTGTCCAACAGATTGGCAAAACCCCTATCGTCGTCAACGACAGCCGCGGGTTTTATACCTCGCGGGTGTTTGGCACCTACACCGCCGAGGGTATGGCGATGGTCGAGGAGGGTATTGCACCGGCCTCTATCGAGAACGGCGCTTATTTGGCCGGCTACCCGGTTGGGCCGCTGGCGGTCTCCGACGAGGTGACCCTGACCCTGCAAGACAAAGTGCGTCAGCAAACTATTGCCGACTATACGGCTGCCGGTGAGCCGGCGCCGGCCCTGGTGGGCGAATCTGTTCTGGATAAGATGCTTAACGCCCAACGCGCGGGCAAATCTAGCGGTGGTGCGTTTTACGACTATCCGACAGAGAAGGGTGGTAAGAAGTCACTCTGGCCGGGGTTGGCAGAGCTGTTTCCGCTGGCTGCCGAGCACGCCGACATTAACGAAGTGCAAGATCGCCTGCTTTATATTCAGGCGATAGAGACGCTGCGCTGCCGCGAAGAGGGGGTTATTACCACCACCCGCGACGCCAATATCGGTGCCATTATGGGTATTGGTTACCCGGCATGGACCGGCGGCACACTGCAATTTATTAACTCTATCGGCAGCGCCGCGTTTGTTGCGCGCGCGGATCAGCTAGCCGCCAAATACGGCGAGCGCTTTGCGGTACCGCAGCTGCTGCGCGATTTGGCAGCGACCAATGCGCTATTGACCGACTAAATCAAAATTTAACCGACAACATAATGATTAAATACTCACAGGAGAGTTAACCATGGCCAAGATACCTAGCCCCGTTTACGACACCGATCACGCTATGTTCCGCGATAGCGTGCGTAAATTTTTAGAAGTAGAGGCACTCCCCCACCACCTGCGCTGGGAAAAACAGGGCCAAGTAGACCGAGAGATTTGGACCAAAGCCGGCGAGCAGGGATTTCTCTGTCCCAGTGTCAGTGAAGAGTACGGCGGTGTCGACGCCGATTACCGCTATCACGCCATTGTCTGCGAAGAGGTGGCCCGGGTTGGTTTGAGTGGTATTGGTTGGTCGCTGCACTCCGATATCGCTGTGCCTTATATTCAGCGCTACGGTTCAGAAGAGCAAAAACAGAAGTATCTGCCCAAGTGTGTCAGCGGCGAGTGCATTATGGCGATTGCCATGACTGAGCCTGGCACCGGTTCTGACCTGCAGGGCATTAAGACCAGTGCGGTTCGCGATGGCGACGACTACATTCTCAATGGCTCTAAAACCTTTATTACCAATGGCCAGATGGCCGACTTAGTGATCGTGGTGGCTAAAACCGATCCCAGCCAGGGCGCCAAAGGCACCAGCCTGTTCTTGGTAGAAGCTGGCACCCCGGGCTTTAGCAAAGGCAAAAATCTCGAAAAGGTCGGCATGAAGGCGCAAGATACCTCAGAGCTGTTTTTCCAAGACGTGCGTATTCCCGCCTCGGCCATGCTGGGTGGTGAAGGCCAGGGCTTTATCTACCTGATGCAAGATCTGCCGCAAGAGCGTTTGGCGATTGGCAACGGCGCTATTGCCAATGCCGAGTGGTTGATTGAAGAGACCGTCGCTTATGTTAAAGACCGCAAAGCCTTCGGCCAATCGGTCGCCAGCTTCCAAAACACCCAGTTTAAGCTCGCCCAGCTGCACGCCGAAGTGACCTCGGCGCGGGTGTTTCTTGACCGCTGTGTCGAGCTGCATATTGAAGAAAAGCTCGACACAGCCACGGCCAGCATGGTCAAAATGCTGGCGACTGATCTGCAGTGCAAAGTTGCCGATGAGTGTCTGCAACTATTTGGTGGCTGGGGCTATATGTGGGAGTACCCGGTAGCGCGCGCGTTTGCCGACTCTCGCGTACAGCGCATTTACGGTGGCACCAACGAAGTGATGAAGATGATTATTGCCCGCGATTTACTGATGGGTTGATCGTTTGCAGAAAAAAAGGGCCGCGGAGATATCCGCGGCCCTTTTTTACGCCTGTACTTTGGTGCCAGGTTTTACCCTTGGCTTTGCTCAGAAGTTTAGCGTGTAGCTGATTTGTGAGCTGACGCGCTGGATATCATCGACTTTTTCGTAGTCGATTTTGAGTGCTAGATGGCCATCTCGTCCGGAGCGACTAAGGCCAAAGCCGAGACCAAAGCCGCACTGACTGGAGTCCGCTTGAGAACTGCGGTGCTGGCAGATGGCGCTGGGCGCCAACGACAGCATGGTGCTCTGCTTGAGGTTGGTAGCGGGCAGCGTGAACAGTAGTTCAGGTGTCAACTTGGCAATAGCAGCCTCTACTACACCGGCGTCGAGTGAGACCAGATCGCGCAGCCCATAGGCGTCTGCCGTGAAGTCTATTTCGCCTAAGCGGGTGGCGCCATAGGCGAGTGAGAGATTCGGACGCAGTTGTAGCGCTTGGTACTCGACCACCCCGGTGATGCCGAGACCGCTCTGCCAGCTATCGGCATAGAACTGACTGCCTAGTTGTAGTTGATGGTCGTTTTGCAGAGCTGTGCGCAGCGATAATTTGTTGCGCTCGCGGGTGGCGGCAACAAAACCATCTAGATAAAGCTGCTCTGCAACCCGTGATAGCCAATAACCACCGAGTGTCACCCCTTTGCCATCCTGTTCGCCGGTGAAAGTGTCGGTGAGTGTGGCCGAGGCTGAGTCCACTGCTAGGAAAAAACCGAGTAGGTGGTTTTCGGCCAACAGCTGTTCGCGCGACAGGCGCAGATCGTACTCTTTGCTGTCATTTTGGTTGGGTCCATCAATCACGCTGAGATTACCGCTGATGCGCCAGTTAACGCCGTTGCAAAAGTCGCTGGTGCTATCGATGTTGGCATTAATTTGCGTGCCTCGACTCCCTTTGCTGGCATAGCCCTGTGGGGTGATGCGCTCGGTGAGCGAGCGGGGCTGACAGCTGTTGCTGCCGTTAGCTATGGCTGTTATGCCTGCATGACGACTCTCTGTCATCATCTGTTGGTTACGGTTGAGTCGACCGACTAAGCGGGCTCCGATCTGGTCGCGAATGATGCGCCGCACCTCGCTTTTACGCTGTTCAAATTCGTATTGAGGCGACCCAGCCAAGACTGAGAACTGGTTTGAGGCAAGGTTGACGTTGCTGGCATCGTCACTGGCAACAGCAGCTGGGATACTAATAGCGACGACTTGCCCCATTTCTGGAGTGATCAATGCTGTGTATTCGCCGGGACCACCGGTCAGCTCTGTGACGGTGCCGTTGGTGATGGCGATATCGGCAAGCTCAAAGCCATAAACCGTCTCGGTGAAATTAATAGCAACATTGAAGGGGCCAACCTGAACCTCTTGTGGACCGACGATGGTGACGCCCGGCTGGGTGGTATCTACAATTAAAGTAAATTGCTCAGAGTTAGCCGAGGGGTTGCCGGCGGCATCGGTTGCCACCACGGTGATGAGATAGTCGCCGTCGCTCAGCTCTTCGCTAAAAGCGTAGTGCCAGTTGCCACTCGAGTCTGCGATGACTTCGGCTATCTCTACGCCATCGAGAGACAGTGTTACGGTGGCGTTGGCTTCCGCTGTGCCGGTGACGGTGGGAGCGCTAAGTGCGGTGATGTTGCTACTGACTAGACCGGTCGCTGAGCCACTGTCTAGGCCATCGACGACGGGCTTGGCGGGTGGTGTAGTATCTACCAGGAGCGTGGTCGTGGGCGAGTCTGTCGAGATATTGCCGGCTATGTCAGTCTGTTTAAGTGTGATGGCACGGCTGCCCTCAACCAGTGCTGGGTTGAAAGTGTAACTCCAGTCGCCGTTTGCATCGGCAAGGGTAGTGCCGACTTCGCTGCCATCGACGCTGATCGCTATAGTGGCCTGTGGTTCGGCCAAGCTACCGGTCAGTTGTGGTGTCGGGTTGTTGGTCGGGCTCTCTTCATCCAAGCTGGCCAGAGGTACTGCCACCTGGGTATCAATAGTCACCGCGATTGCAGAGCTGGGCGCTGAACTATTGCCCGCCGCGTCGTTAGCTATCGCAGTAATACTATAGGCGGCATCAGTAATCGTAGAGCTAGTGAAGAGCCAGTTGCCGCTACCGTCGGCGCTGGTAGTGCCCAGCGTAGTTGTACCGGCGAACACTGTAATCTGAGCATTGGGTTCAGCCGTACCTTTAAATGTGGGGGTGTTGTCATTGGTGACCAGATCATCGCTGCTAGCGCTGTTGGAGCCGCTGTCTAGCAACACCGGGCCAAGCGCTGGAGGGACAGTGTCGACGGTAAACGAAACAGTACCGGCGTCTCCCGGTTCGCCGCTGGCGTTACCGGCGATATCAGTCTGCTTTAAGGTATAGCTGTAGTCGCCGTCGCTGAGTGGGCTGGAGGGTGTATAGCTCCAAGCGCCACTGCTGTCAGCGGTTACAGTCGTCTGCAAAGTGCCATCGAGCCGGATCTCGACCGTGGCGCCTGGCTCGGCGTCACTACCCGATAGCATCGGCGTGGTGTCGTTGGTCTGCAATCCGCCCATCAGAGAGGCGCTAGGTATCGCTATCTGGGTATCGATGGTGAGTGCCAGGGCGTTGGAGGGGGCAGAGCTGTTGCCCGCGGCATCCTGCGCCACTGCGGTAAGAGTGACATCGCCGTCGCTGAGCAAGTTGCTGCTCACCGCCCAGTTGCCGCCAGCATCGGCGCTGGTGGTGGCCACCACAGTGCTGCCGGCATATACGGTGACAGTGGCCAAAGACTCTGCGCTGCCGGTAATTTGTGGTGTGTTGTCGTTGGTAACTAAATCTGCGGTGCTGGCGCTATTCGAGCCGTCGGCAAGCGCAATGGTGCCGATACTTGGGTCGAGGCTGTCGATAGTGATGATAAAAGGTGACGACTGCGCCGAAGTGCCGTTGCTGTCGGTGGCTGTGGCGGTCACAGAGAGGTTGCCGTCGCTCTGGCTGGCAAAGGTGTAGCTCCAGTTGCCACTGCTGTCGGCAACCACCGTGGCCAGCTCGCTGCCGCCCAGATAGAGGGTAACGGTTGCACCCGCCTGAGCACTGCCTGTGATCACTGGCTGGCCATTGGCAGTAATGCTGTCGCTGGTGCTACCGGTGTTGGTAGCATCGGTCAACTGGCTGATAACCGGTACTGGGGGCGCTGCGGGTGTAGCGGTGATAAAGGTCTGGGAATAACTGGTACCCAAATTGAAGCCGCCGCTATACCAACCTACCATGAAATTGTAGCTATAAAACTGACCGCCACCGTTTTGAACGCCACCGCTGATGGCATTAGCACTGTAGGCACAGCCGGTGCCGTTATTGATACTTGTGGGGTTGGCCGCTCTGGCGCAAGATTCGGCGGCGCTGGCATCGCTCCACCAAGGGTGTTTGCCGGCTGCGACATCGGCGACGAGGTTATTGTAGCCATTGACGCCAGCGTAGGTGGTGGTTGAAAGGTTGTAGATAACTCCGGTGGTGGGGTGAGTCCAGCTGGCCAGGGTTGAGTGGGTAAAGAGTGCCAGCAGCAGGGTGAGAAAGAGCTGATGGCGTACAGAAAGTTGCCTAAACATTGTTATGTACCAATTAATGTAGATTAAAAAATTGTCTTAGAGTGATACGGTTGGAGCTTGTGGCCCCCACTGCGCCGCTCAACCACCGCGCTGCTGTAGCGCGGCGACATAGTCGTTGCCAAAGGCGTGCTCGGCAGCGATCTGCGCCAGGGTTCTGCCCTCTGGGTTGGTGGCCTTAAGGTTGCGCCCAGCGGCGCTGAATAGTTCCAGAAACTCGACAAAGTTGTCGATATTCATACCGCGGTATGCGCGCTCAAGGGCGTGGAAATCGACATCGATGCCGGCCGGTGCTTGAGTAATTAAAAACTCAGCGACGCGGGCGCTGTCGAACACTTCGCCGAGTACTTTTTGTTTGTCTTTTTTCAGGGTGCTCATAGGGATCCTCTATTTAGCTTTCGAGCGCTTGCAGCTGCTCGAGAAGTATTTGATTGACCTGCTGCGGGTTGGCTTGGCCCTTTGAGGCTTTCATAATTTGTCCCATAAAGCCGCCGAGTTTTTTCTTGCGCTTCTCTTCGGGTGTGCCTAGGTAGTCGGCGACCATGGCGCTGTTGTTGGCCAATACCTGAGCGACTATGGCACCGAGTGCACCACTGTCTGATACCTGCCGCAAGCCGCGCTGATCGATAATGGCATCGACATCTTGCTCGCCCTCCCAGAGCGCGGCAAGCACTTCGCGGGCCATCTTGCTGGAGAGCGTATTATCGCTGATGCGCTGCAGTAGCGCAGCCAGTTGGCTGGCACCGATTGGGCTCTCGTCGATGCTGAGATCGGCGCTGTTGAGCTGAGCGCTGAGCTCGCCATTGATCCAGTTGGCGGCCAGTTTGGCGTCGGCATTGGCGGCGACCGCTTCAAAGTAGCCGCTGGTGGCGCGATCGCTGCCAATTTGCGCGGCGTCGTAGTCGCCGAGTTGGAACTGTTCGGCGAGGCGGGCAATGCGCGCATCGGGTAGTTCTGGCATTTCGCTGCGCAGCTGCGCGACCGTCTCTTCGCTGAGCACGACCGGCAACAGATCGGGACAGGGGAAGTAGCGGTAGTCGTTGGCTTCCTCTTTGCTGCGCATAGAGCGCGCTACTTTGGTGTCACCGTTGTAGAGGCGCGTCTCTTGGGTAATAGTGCCGCCATCTTCAAGCAGGTCTATTTGCCGCTCAACCTCGAGGGCGATGGCATCTTGCATAAATTTAAACGAGTTGAGATTTTTGGTCTCGGTGCGGGTGCCGAGCGTTTCGCTGCCGCGCGGGCGGACAGAAATATTGACATCAAAACGCATTGAACCCTGCGCCATCTTGCCGTCACAGATGCCGATAGAGGTGACGATGCTGTGCAGTTTGCGGGCAAAGGCGACCGCCTCTTCGGCGCTGCTCATATCAGGCTCTGAGACGATTTCAATCAGCGGTGTGCCGGCGCGGTTGAGGTCGATACCCGACATGCCATGGAAGTCTTCGTGGAGCGATTTGCCGGCATCCTCTTCGAGGTGGGCGTGGTGAATGCGCACGCTCTTCCTACTGCCATCGGCCAGTTCTATCTCTACATTGCCCGGGCCGACTATCGGTTTGTCGAGCTGGGTGGTCTGGTAGCCTTTGGGCAGGTCGGGGTAGAAGTAATTTTTGCGCTCAAACACCGAGGTCATGCCGATCTCTGCATCAATCGCCAGGCCAAACATCACCGCGTACTCGACTGCACGGCGGTTGAGTACCGGCAGTGTCCCGGGCATAGCCAAGTCTATCTCGCTGGCTTGGGTATTGGGCTCGGCGCCGAATGCTGTACTCGAGGCTGAGAAGATTTTACTGGCTGTGGCCAGCTGTACGTGGACCTCTAGGCCGATTACTGTTTCCCAGTTGCTCATTGGCAGAACTCCTCGGGGCCACGTTGATGCCAGTCGCTGTTGAGTTGGTAATGGTGCGCCGCCTGCAGTAGCGTACTCTCGTCAAAGTGGCGGCCGGTCAGTTGCAGCCCGACTGGTTTACCTTGGGCGAAGCCACACGGCAGCGACAGCCCGGGCAGGCCGGCCAAATTGGTGGCGATGGTGTAGATGTCTTCAAGGTACATAGAGACCGGGTCGCTGGACTTCTCACCTATTGCCCAGGCGGTATTGGGCGTGGTGGGGCCAGCGATGAGGTCGCACTGGTTGAAAGCGGCGTCGTAATCTTGCTTGATGAGCTGGCGCACCTGCTGCGCTTTGCGGTAGTAGGCGTCGTAATAGCCAGCCGAGAGCGCGTAGCTGCCGATCATGATACGGCGTTTAACCTCATCGCCAAATCCTTCACTGCGGCTGCGCCGGTAGAGATCCTCTAGGTCTTTTGGGTCGGCGCAGCGGTAGCCGTAGCGGACGCCGTCAAAGCGCGATAAGTTGGCCGAAGCTTCTGCGGGGGCAATTACGTAGTAGGCGGGTATCGCCAGTGCACTGTTGGGCAATTCTATTTCAACCAATGTGGCGCCGAGAGATTCGTAAACCGCGAGTGCTTCACGGACGGCTGTTGCTACCCCATCATCGAGACCGGCGCCGAAGTATTGACTGGGCACGCCAATTTTTAGATCGCTCAAATCTTTGCGTTGGTTAAGTTCGCCGCAGTAGTCAGGCACTGCAATTTCTGCACTGGTCGAGTCGAGCTGGTCGTGGCCAGCCATCTCGCGCAGCAGCAGTGCACAATCTTCGGCACTGCGCGCCATGGGCCCAGCTTGGTCGAGGCTGGAAGCGTAGGCGATCATTCCCCAGCGCGAGATGCGCCCGTAGGTAGGTTTTAGGCCGGTAATCCCGCACAGGGCGGCCGGTTGGCGAATCGAGCCGCCGGTGTCGGTCGCTGTGGCACCGGCCACTAAACGCGCCGCTACCGCGGCTGCTGACCCGCCCGAGGAGCCGCCGGCAACACTGTCGCGCGCCCAGGGATTTTGCACTGCGCCGTAGTAGCTAGTCTCGTTTGAGGAGCCCATAGCGAACTCGTCCATATTCGCTTTGCCCAGCGATATAGCGCCAGCTTGCTCGAGCCGCTCTACCGCGGTGGCGCTGTAGGGCGGTACAAAATTATCCAGCATCTTCGAGCCAGCCGAGGTGCGCACGTCGCGGGTGCAAAAAATGTCTTTGTGGGCTATCGGTACGCCACAAAGCGGCCCTGCATTGCCTGCCACACGTTGTTGGTCTGCGTGGTCCGCAGAGGCCAGTGCTCGCTCTGCAGTCACGGTTATAAACGCGTTGAGGGAGGGGTTGTGTTCAGCAATGCGCGCCAGCAGCGCTTCGCTGAGTTCGCGGCTAGAAAACTGGCCATTTCTGAGGCCGGCAATGCTCTGCGTAAGGGTCAGGTTATGCATGAATCGGATCGCTGTAAAAGTTTATGGATAGCGTGGCTGTCGATGTTTAATCGATCACTTTAGGGACCAGATAGAGTCCGGCTTCGGTGGCTGGGGCAATGTTTTGAAGTGCAGAGCGGTCTGCTGGCTGCGCTGCAGTGTCTCTGCGCAGCGGCTGATCGATCTGCAGTGGGTGTGCCATTGGCTCGATTCCGTCTGTTTTGGCCGCCTGTAGCTGGTCGACTAAACGGAGCACATTGTCGAGTTCTTCCGCCAGTGCGGGGCTCTGTTCCGGGGTGATGTTTAGTCGCGACAAGGTGGCGAGTTTTTGTAGCTGCTCGATATCCATCAAGACTCCATTTATGGGCGCTGCAGTGGTGTGAATTTTTGACAACACAATCGGCTGAAATTTAGCGCAACAAATTAACATAAATAGTTGTCTGAGGGTATGCTGGTCTGGCTTTGCGGCACGAAAAAAGTGAGCGATTGCTTGCTGTTAGCGCCTGCTGCTGTTAAATTTATGAGCTCTATAACTAAAAAAAACAAGCAACCGCATACGTGTCTTCAAGAGGACCTCAGTTAGCATGGCTATTTTTAAAAAATTGCGTGGTTACTTCTCCAGCGATCTCAGTATCGACTTGGGTACAGCTAACACACTGATTTATGTCAAAGAAAAAGGCATTGTCCTCAACGAACCGTCAGTTGTGGCTATTCGTCACCACCACGGCCAGAAAATTGTAGAGGCAGTGGGTATTGACGCCAAGCGAATGCTCGGCCGTACCCCGGGCAACATTACTGCGATCAGGCCTCTTAAAGATGGTGTTATCGCCGACTTTCAAGTAACCGAAAAAATGCTCCAGCACTTTATTAAAAAAGTGCATCAAAAGAGTTTGGTGCCGCCCAGTCCGCGCGTGCTCATCTGCGTGCCATGCGGTGCTACAGAAGTGGAAAAGCGCGCTATTAAAGAGTCGGCTTACAGCGCCGGTGCGCGGGTTGTCTATTTAATTGAAGAGCCTATGGCGGCAGCGATAGGCGCGGGTATGCCGGTCGATGAGGCTGTCGGGTCAATGGTTGTCGACATTGGCGGTGGCACTACAGAGATCGCTATTTTGTCACTTAGCGGCGTGGTTTTCTCCGACTCTGTGCGCATTGGGGGCGACCGTTTTGATGAGGCGATAGTTAACTTTATACGCCGCAAGCACGGCAGTGTCATTGGTGATACTACTGCTGAGCGGATCAAGATGGAGATAGGTACCGCGTTCCCCGCTAAAGAGGTGCGTGAAATAGACGTGCGCGGGCGCAATCTTGCCGAAGGTGTCCCCAAGAGTTTTACCCTCAATAGTGATGAGGTGCTCGAGGCGCTGCAAGAGTCTCTCACTGGGATCGTGCAGGCGGTGAAACGTGTGCTTGAGCAATCGCCGCCCGAACTGGCCTCGGACATTGCTGAAACGGGGATTGTATTGACAGGCGGGGGCGCCTTGCTGCGCGACTTGGATCGGCTGCTTGCTCATGAAACCGGCCTGCCGGTGTTGGTGGCTGACGAGCCACTGGATTGTGTGGCGCGCGGCGGAGGTACCTGTTTGGAGATGCTCGACGCCAAGCGACTTGACCTGCTCGGCAACTAATAGCTGGCAGCCAATTAGTAACCAGATTAGCCACTAATAGCCTTTGAGTGAGAGAGGTAGATTATCAACTCGAGATTCTCTTCAGGTACCTCTCTACTTCGGCGTCTTTTTTTGGTGGGGCTGGTTGCAGGGCTTTTGTTGCTGGTTGACCGCAATAGTCATTTTTTTGAGCCCGCCAAGAATGCATTGAGTCGGGCATTAACACCTCTGGTATGGCTTGCCAGCTTACCTGATAACGCTCTGCGGTGGGGTGAGAATCAGCTACAGCCACAAGAATCCGTAGAGCAACGTTTACGTCAGCTCAACCAAGAACTTCTTATTTACAAAGGCAAACTTCAGCAGGGAGTAGAGCTGGCTGCCGAGAACGCTCGTTTGCGTGCACTGCTCAACGCCACCGAAGTGCTGGCCGAGAGTTTGATGGTCAGTGAGGTTGTCGGTTTGTCCCCAAACCCTTATCGGCACACGGTGACTATCAATCGCGGCAGTCGCGATGGTGTCTTTGTAGGCCAGCCGGTAATCGATGCAGAGGGTTTAGTTGGCCAGGTGATCAGTGTCAGCGAGAAAAGCAGCACAGTTTTAACGATCACCGACGTCAGTCATGCGCTGCCAGTTCGCACACTGCGCAACGGAGCCAGATCGATTGCAGAGGGTACCGGTGATAGTAATCGGCTGCGGTTGCGCTATTTGTCGACGACAACAGATATCGCTGTCGGCGATGAATTGGTCACTTCAGGGTTGGGTGAGCTTTTTCCCGCGGGATATCCGGTAGGCTTGGTGGTCTCTATTGAGCGTGTAACCGGGCGTGACTTTCTTGAGGTTGAGGTGCGCCCGGCTGCCTCTATCGATCGCAGCCACTACTTGTTATTACTCTTCAATGAGCACAATGCAGAGCTGATGTCTCGCTGATGTTCGCACTTGTTGTAGCCGTTCCTCTCTCTGTGTTGCTGGCAATTTTTGTGCACCTAATACCTGCTGGATACACTGCTAGTCTCTACTCGCCCCATTATCTTTTGTTGGTGATGTTATTTTGGCTTGGCCGTCACCCCCAATCATGCGGTTTAACCTGCGCGGCTTGGCTGGGGTTGATAGCCGATCTGTTGTTTGGTGGTTGGCTGGGCCAACAGATGTTGATGTTTGTTCTTTTAGGGTTTTTACTGCTTGGGCTGGGCCGAGTTTTGTTAAAACCCACGCTTTTTCAGCAGGCTCTGATTGCCGTAGTATTCGTCGTGTTAGCTAAATTTTGGCAGTTGGGCTGGGCGCGAGTTGATGGTGCTGACGTCGCTGTGTTGCCGGCCCTAATCAGTGGCTTGTTGAGTGGCCTGCTTTGGCCAGTTATAGCCGTGTTACTCGAAAAATTTTATGACTCGGGTGCGATCCGTGAGTAATAACACTTTGCTGTTGGCGTCAGGTTCCCCGCGGCGTGCAGATCTATTGCGCCAATTAGGGGTGAGCTTTGATATCTGTGCAGTCGATATCGATGAGAGCCCACACATGGGCGAAACCCCGGCGGTTTACGTGGAGCGTATGGCTCTAGAGAAATCGAAAGCTGCTCAAGTGCTGTTCGGTGAGCGTGCGATACTAACCGCAGATACGGCTATAGCTCTGGATGGTGAAATATTGGGTAAGCCTAATACGCTCGCCGAGGCTGCCGGTATGTTACATAAGCTCTCTGGTCGCGAGCATAAAGTGCTAACTGCGGTTTGTGTGGTGCGTGGTAGCCAAAAAAAATTACGTTTAAGTGCCACTACAGTGCAGTTCGAGGTGTTAGACAACGCTATGATTACAGAGTACCTGCGCTGTAATGAATCTTTAGATAAAGCTGCGGGCTATGCTATCCAAGGTGCTGCTGCGGCTTTGATTACAAGCATTCACGGCAGTTACACCGGCGTTGTCGGTCTACCACTCTGTGAGACTAGGCAACTACTTGAGCAATTTGCCATTCCCTACTGGAAAAATAGTTGATGAGCAGAGAGATCCTAATCAATGTCACCCCTGCCGAGACCCGCGTAGCGCTAGTCGAGAACGGTGTGCCACAAGAGATAGAGATAGAGCGCAATCAACAGCGCGGCCTAGTCGGGAATATTTACAAGGGCCGTGTGGCGCGAGTTCTGCCCGGTATGCAGGCGGCATTTGTCGATATTGGTATAGCGCGAGCGGGGTTTCTGCATGTCGACGATCTAATTTCTCTGGAGCCAATTGGCACTCGCGATATTCGCCGCGAACTGCGCGAGGGTAGCGAGCTACTAGTTCAGGTCTTGAAAGATCCCGTAGCGGCTAAAGGTGCGCGTCTTACCGCAAAGCTTTCTGTTGCATCGCGTTATTTAGTGTCGATGGCGGATAGTGATCATGTCGGTATATCCCAGCGAATAGAGGACGAAGCAGAAAGAGAAAGATTGCGTGTGCTACTCGAAGAGAGTTTGGACGAGCTGCCTGAACAGCAGCGTCCCAGCGGTTTTATCTTGCGCACTGCCGCAGAGGGGGCAAGTGGCGAGGATATTCGTGCCGATTTAGCCTTTCTTGGACGGCTTTGGAGTCATCTCCAGGATGCCTCCAAAGGACAGCGCGCACCTGCGTGTGTTCACGGAGATCTGCCGTTGTTTAAACGTGTTTTGCGCGATATGGCTGGGCCGATGGTAGAGCGCATTTTAGTCGACTCGCGCGAAGTGTTTGAATTGCTGCGAGAGTTTTCTGCCAAGTTTAGTCCAGAAATTGCTGATTTATTGGAGCATTATCCAGGAGAGCGTCCGCTCTTCTATCTGCACGGCGTTGAGGAAGAGATTGCTCGCGCACTCCAGCGCCGAGTCGATTTAAAGTCTGGCGGTTATTTGGTAGTCGATCAAACTGAGGCAATGACAACGATTGATGTCAACACTGGAGGCTATGTCGGTCATCGCACTCTGGCTGAAACCGTTTATAAAACCAATTTAGAGGCGGCTGCAGCGATTGCTCGGCAGTTGCGCATGCGCAATCTCGGTGGAATTATTATTATCGATTTTATCGATATGCACGACGCTGAGCACCAGCGCCAAGTGCTGCGCGCTCTGGAAAAGGGCTTGGAACGCGATCGAGTAAAAACCACGTTTTCCGGTGTCACCGAATTGGGATTGGTTCAGCTTACCCGCAAGCGCAGCCACTTGAGCTTGCAGCACGTTTTATGTGATCCATGCCCCACCTGTAACGGTCGCGGTGCTGTTAAGTCGGCCGAGACAGTCAGTTATGAGGTATTGCGCGAAGTATTGCGCTCGGCGCGCGCCTATGAAACCCCTACGTTTAGAGTGTTAGCCGCGCAGCCAGTGATAGACAGATTGCTGGATGAAGATTCGGCCCAAGTGTCTGACTTGGAACTATTTATCGAACGCACTATCGAATTTAGAGTAGAGAGCGTTTACTCACAAGAACAATTCGATATTATCCCGGTGTAGCCATGGTGCTCAAAAAAATAGCTGTGAGCAGTTGGCGTATTACTGCTTTGGCCACTGCTATAGCCCTGTTAACTACGGCAGTAGGGCTCTTTGCCGCGCAGCGTAGTATCGATAGAGTTGACCAGATGCGGCCGCAAATCGCTCAGCTGATCAGCGACTCGCTCGGTGCTCAAGTAGCGCTAGGTGAGCTCTCTGCTGATTGGTATGGCCCCATACCTCGCTTGAAACTAAACAGCCTATCGCTCTATACAGAATCTGGGCATGTGCCCCTTGAGCTCTCTGTAGTTCGTCTTGAAGTTAACTTGTGGCGAAGCCTTTGGCACCGCACATTTATTTGGCGCGAACTCTCTGCCGAGCGTGTGGTCGTTGTTTTGGAGGAACAGCAGGCCGGGCGTTGGAGTATGCAAGGTATGCCAACCCGGGAGGAAGGCTTAAGGCTAAACACTCTTCTCGCTCCCCTGGCTTATAGCCGGTTTGTACAGCTACTTGATCTTGAAATTGAGCTACAACCTTTGCGCGGTAGTAGCACAAGGTTGCACGGTACCCAGCTGCGTGTAGAAAACCAAGGAGAGTTTCACCGCCTACAAGCATCGTTGAGTTTTGACCACACGCAGAGTGTGCCAATAAAAGTGGTTGCCGAAGGCCATGGCGATCCCCTTGACCGAGAAGCGTTCACAGGAAAAGGTTATATTGAGCTAGATCAATTGGATCTCGCCTCGCCGTTGGCGACTCTGGGCAGCGCGCTTTTTCCCGCGCTATTTGTTGATAAGCAACAGTTAACAGAGCTCTCAGTGCCGCTGGCGGGCGATGTCTGGTTTGAACTTTCACAGGGCGGGGTCCTCGATTTTCACGGCCAGCTTGAGGCGAAACAAATTCCGCTTAACTGGGCTAGCGATCTAGATCCCATCACCGATCTCACCACCCAGCTCAGCGGCTGGTTGACACCGGAAATAGACTGGGGAGTGCGGCTCCAGCAAATCGACTTAAACTGGGCGCAACGCCCCGTCAAGCCATTCAATATGGCCTTTAGTCAATCGCTCGCTGAACCAGTTGAGTTTGCCTTAGCATTTAATCAGATTAATGCAGACCTTTTGGTAGAGTTATTAGCCGACAGTGGTCTACTGTTGCCCAAGTGGCAAACGCTCGTTGAAGATGTAAACCCGCGCGGTGATTTGCAAAGGATTACCGTGGGGCGAACTGAGGAGGGCTATTTTGTCGCTGCAGATCTGCGTGATTTTAGCCTTGATCCATGGCGCGGTATGCCGGGTATTATCGGATTAGATGGACAGTTAGAGCTCCAAGGTGAGCGCGCTGCATTACAGCTAAGAGACAGCGATGGTCTGGAGCTGCTGTTGTACCCCAATTACAGCGATTACATCGTAGCCCATAGTGCTGAGGGTATAGTGACAGCGGAGTGGTCTAGCGCTAGTGGTGAGTTACAAGTGGCCGGGCATCAACTGGCTGCACAGGCGTTAGACGGCACTTCAGCAATTTCTTTTTATTCGTATCGCAGTTCGCCAACAAGTCGAGCCAATAGTTTTTTTGAGTTGAGCATTGCTGCGCAGCGATTGCAGGGCCCTACATGGGCGACTTATCTGCCGGAAAAACTACCTCCCACTCTGTTGAACTGGTTGCCCAATGCACTTCAGGATCCGCAGATTGAGGAGTTCAAGTTGCTGGTGCGGGGTGATCGAGATAGCCGTGAGACCCTCTCTCTGAGCAGCCAAGTAGCGGTCAATTTAGATGATGGGATGCTGAGTTACTCGCCCGATTGGCCGACTCTGAAGCAGTTAAAAGGCTCTATATTAGTTAGTGACGGGCGAGTGGGTGCGCAATTTGATCGCCTCATCAGTGGCCCAGTTATTTTAAGAAATATCGCAGTTGGACGAGCAGCAAGCAGCAACGAATTAACTATCGCTGCGCAGAGCTCTGGGACTCTTAAAGGTTATCGTGATTTTCTTAGCTCGACGACTCTGGCTGAGCCCTTAAAAGTACTGCTGGATTGGGATTATCGCGGTAGCGCCGAAGCTGATGTTGCCCTGACAATTCCTCTAGCGGCGCGATCGAATACAGAGTTCGCGCAGAAACTAGATTATCGTGTTGCCATGGAGCTTTTTGATGGAGCGATCCTACTAAATAAGCCTGCTTTAGTGATTGATCAGATAGATGGCGAACTAGTCGTTAGCCGCCAAGAGGGGGTGGTGGGCAGTGGGTTGATAGGTAGAGTTGTCGACAAGCCTGTCGAATTTTCGCTATACCGCAATATTGGCGGTCAGCGTGTCAGTTTTACGGCGCCTTTAAATAGTCAACTGCTCAATCAGCTCTCTCCACTGCGTTGGGAGCAGCTGATTACAGGTGAGTCCTCTCTAAGTGGACTGCTGACACTGCCACCTGCGAGCGCAAAACTGCCCGTACGCCTGACGGTACAGAGTGATCAGGTGGGGGTCGATTACCGTATGCCAGCGCCCTTGGAAAAATTGGCTGCTGAGTCTGAGCCACTTCAGGTTGATGTGATCTTTAAGCGTGACGAACAACGAGTCACAGTTAATAGCAGCAGGTTAACTGCGCAGTTAGTGGTAAGTGAAAACACTCTGTTGCGCGGTGTTGTTAACATAGCTTCCAGTGAGCCACTCCCCGAGCAAGGACAGTTATTGATAGCAGCGAAGCAACCCCAGCTCGACTGGCGGACGTGGCGAGATTGGTGGTCAGAACTGCCGTCAGACACCTGGGGTGCTGGATTGCAGCGAGAGTCGAGCTCAGCATTGCAGGTCGGTTTTGATCTTCAGGTGATCACACTACCCGATACAGGCTTTATCGGCGAGCAGATAAGTATGAGCGGAAATCTATCGTCTTCAGGAGTTGATTTTGCTGTCAATGCCAAGCACTACGCGGGTATTGGTTTTTGGCCCTACCAGCATTCAATTGATCAGCCGATCTCATTGGCGCTCTCTGAGCTAAACATCCCAGCGCTGCAATCGGGCGAAGATTCTCTACTTAATCCGCAGTTGTTAGCCAGTCTCCCAGCAGTTGACTTCAGTGTTCAATCGCTAGCTTGGGGTGAAAGACAGCTTGGATCTTTGATATTTCAGTTGCGCCCTGAATTGGATCGGTTGCGATTTGAAAAGATTGGCGGAGAGCTGCTCGGTGTTCATCTCGGTGGGGAGCGAGAAAAATTCGGCTTGGAGTCGAACGGACTAATTTGGGATTATGCAACTGCAACCCCAGCGACATCACTGGTAGGAGGGTTTGCTACCGGCGACATTGGCGAGCTATTTGGATTGTTAGGCAGTGAGCCGATTGCGGACAGTAGTGCGGCATATGTCCAGGCAGATATTAGCTGGCCTGGACATCCATGGCAGCTGAACAGCGAACAACTGTCGGGTGAGCTTCAAGTGGAGTTAAACGATGGGCAGTTCTACAGCCGTCGCGGTGGTGGAGAAACGGCATTGCGGGCGATAAGCCTATTTAACTTTGCCAACTGGCTGCGACGGTTACAGTTTGATTTCTCCGATGTATTTGGTGAAAACCTCGCCTACGACCAACTGGTCGGCAGCCTACTGTTTGATAACGGATTGCTGACTTTGTCTCCACCACTCACTGCCGAACTGCCTTCAGGCAATATGGCGCTTTCAGCTGAACTCGATTTGGCGGCACAGACAATCGATGGAATGCTGGTTGCAACACTTCCCGTTGCTACCAATTTACCTTGGATTGTTGCTTTGGTGGGCGGGCTGCCCGCCGCAGCGGGGGTCTACCTAACCAGTAAAATTATGTCACAAGAATTAGACAGATTGTCCAGTATCAGTTATCTGTTAAGTGGCCCATGGGATGATATTGAACTGGAGGTAGACCGAGTTTTTGCCCGCCAATTAGAGCAATAGGGCTATTGGTCGGGTAGACTGATCTCGCGCAAATACGCCATCAGCTTTTTACTGCTGGAGTTGGATCCTTCAGGTTGGCGGCTAATTTGGCGTTGCAGATTGCGCAGTTGTTGTCGCTCTGCTCTGGGCCATTCCTGCAACACTTCATCGATAGCGCCGTTATCTCCACTGCCAATACGGTCGCGCAGAATCTCTAAGCGCTGTAAGAGTTGCAGATGAAGTTGAGCGTTTTGCTCAACCTGTTGCATGCTGACATAGAGCGGCTGTAAATCTAGTCTGCGCATCATCTTGCCGATAAACTGTAAGAAACGACGTTTCGCCTCACGCTGTTTAAGCCTTTTGCACTCCGCCAATGCGGCGCGTAATTCATCGGGTATATCTAATTTCGCGAGTTGGTTCTCTGTCATTTCCACCATCTCAGCGCCCAGTTTTTGTAACTCAACCATTTCGCGTTTGAGCTGCGACTTGCTGATCTCTTCAGGCTCGCTCTCATCGCTATCGTAAAAGTGTGGCGTTGCACTAGACATAAACTACCCCTGATAACGGGCTACGCAAAAAATAGCGTGGCGAGACCGAGAAACGAGAGAAACCCGACAACATCAGTGACGGTGGTGAGGATGACGCTACCAGCCAGAGCTGGGTCAATTTTTACGCTACGCAGTATCAGCGGTAGCAGTGTGCCCACTGCGCCAGCTGCGCAGAGATTGATGAGCATTGCCAAACCGATGACCAGTGCTAAGTTCCAGTCGTCAAACCAGTAGCTGGCAACAGCACCCATGACAATAGCCCACAGTAAACCGTTAAGTGCGGCCACGCCGAATTCTTTGCCCAGCAGCCAACTGATATTGCTGCGCTCAATTTGACCCAAAGCCATAGCCCTAACCACAACGGTGAGTGTCTGGCTGCCGGCAACTCCACCCATGCTGGCAACAATCGGCATCAATATAGCGAGTGCAACGACTTTCTCGAGAGTGGCCTCGAACAGGCTAATCACGGTTGAAGCGAGGATGGCGGTGAGCAAGTTGACGCCAAGCCAGACTGCTCGGCGCGGAGCCGCTTTAGCTACCGACGAGAAGGTATCTTCGGTATCACTAAGCCTAGCCAAGGCCAACAACGAATGATCTGCATCTTCGATGATGACGTCGACGACATCATCAATTGTGACACGGCCGACCAGCCTATTATCGACATCGACAACGGGTGCGGATACTAAATCGTAGCGTTTAAACAGTTTGGCGACTTCTGAGTCGCGCATGTCAATGGGTATAACTGCGCTCTCGGTTTTCATGATTTCGCGCACAGTGGTTGCCGGGCTGGCTGTTAGTAGCCGACCAATAGGCAGAGTACCGAGGAAAGTGTCTCGTCGATTGACAACAAAAAGGTTGTCAGTTGTATCGGGTATGTCGTCAAATCGACGCAGATAACGCAGTACCACATCAACAGTGAGGTCCGGGCGCACGGTAATGATCTCCGTGTCCATCAAGCCGCCGGCACTCTCCTCGTCGTAGGTGAGCACACTCTCTACCCGCTGTCGATCTTGGCTCGACATCGATTGTAAAACTTCCGGAATCAGTCGCTCTGGCAGTTGCTGCAAGATATCGACAATATCATCGACATTAAGCCCCTCGGTAAGTGCAGCTACCTCTGAACCGTCCATCTCCTTGAGGAAATCGGTTTGAATATCCTCGCTCAGTTCTTGGAGCACTTCACCACTGTTTTCATCGTCGACGAGCTCCCAGAGAAACTGACGATATTTTGCGGGTGCGCTCTGTAGTTGGTGAGCAATATCTTGTGGCGTGAGATTGTTAAGGGTGTGGCGAATTTGATTGAGCGAGGTTGACTCAATAGCACTGTCTAGTTGGCTGAGAAGGTGATAATCGACTTTGCTCGGCATGTCACCCTCCCTTGCGGTGCCAGCTGTTGGCTCTGTAAAAAGAGTTAGTTTACCCGCTGAGAAGATTTTTCGCAGTAGCCTCAGCCACCTTCGCCAAAAAAATCTGATATCAGAGTAGCGACAGCGCTATGAGCTTGCTCGGCATCTGCGCCATCAAAAGTAAATTGCAGCTGGCTACCTTGGGGTGCGGCCAAAAGCATCAGAGACATAATGCTCTTGGCATCGACTAGCTGTCCCTCTCT
>Ga0209653_1001115_pt1 | contig 22140 bp, 19 predicted proteins | sample SaaInl6LU_22_DNA_FD_184644 | JGI IMG/M metagenome (GOLD analysis project Ga0209653, IMG submission 184644) | Marine microbial communities from expanding oxygen minimum zones in the Saanich Inlet - ESP_116LU_22_DNA (SPAdes) (version 2) | ecosystem: Environmental > Aquatic > Marine > Intertidal...
GCTACAGATTGTAATTTTCGAACTCGACTCGTGATGTGCATGGCACTCGTGAGCCTGGCCTTGGTATTGCCACTCACTGCCAGTTCCACGCTTGAGTCGAAAAGCCCTTTCCTCCCACCCGATCACAATAAGAAAACAGTGGTCGCCCCAAAACCCGTGCAACAGAACGGACCCATTTCACGTGAGATTGAGTTTCGAGGTGTTGTGGAGTTAAACGGAAACTATCAGTTCAGCTTGTTTAATAAAACAGACCAAAAGGGTTACTGGATAAAGCAAGGTGATAGCAAAGAAGGCATCAGCGTAAGCAGTTTCGACCTCAGTAGTATGTCTGTTACCATATCACAAAACGGTCGCAGTGAGCGATTAACTCTAATGGAGTCGACTGATAGTCCACTGCCAGTAGCCGTATCCGCACCGCCAACTAAACAGCCGACGGTAAAGAACAACAAACAGCCACAGTTGCCACCAGGCCTTCAAAACGCGGCCAATACAAACAACAGGTCCACCAAGCGCACGATCCCCCGTCGCCGTGTCATCTTACCCAAAAAGTAAGCTCATTTGCCAAAGGGCATAGCAGGGTCAAAATATACAAATATCCAAGCAGAACGCACAAACCTCCTGCCTCAAAAACTCCGTGTCTTTGCGCCTCCGTGAGAACCTCATTTTGTGCCCTTATGTAATTTCTGCGGTTTATGAAAAACAGAGCCATAGCATAAGCGATAAAAAACCACGCCAGAGAAGCTCTTGCATACACATCATTGATGGCGCGGAGGGACCCGCGCCGCTACCTCAAACCAAAGCGTTACCGCTTCGGCTACAAGCTTTCAGGAATCCGTGTTTATCTGGCGTCTATCCGTGGTTAATAATCACGTCAGAGAAGCCAGTCATACACTTGCCAAAAGTGCCTATGATCTCTTAGTGACTACATTGATCATATGTGCATTCTCTGGTCCACAAAATACAGAGCTATTGCATAATAGCGTGTATAAGCGGTTAAAAAATTAAGTATATGATTCAATCGTTTGCAGATGCTGATACAAAGCAACTCTTCGAAGAGGAAAGGAATCGTCGTTTCTCATCAATTCAGCGTGTCGCACTGCGAAAGCTGATCCAAATCAATCGTGCCGGAAAACTGGAAGATCTGATGGTTCCACCCGGTAATCGACTTGAGGCACTAAAAGGCAATTTGTTCGGTTACCATTCGATTCGAATTAACAATCAATGGCGAGTCGTCTTCCGCTGGACAGATCAAGGCCCTGAAGACGTGCAGATCATTGACTACCATTGACAATGCCCTCGTAACGTTACACGTTATACCCATGAACCCACCGATCACACCTGGCGAAATACTTCTAGAGGAATACCTAGTGCCGATGAACATCTCTCAAAACGCAATGGCACGAGCCATCGGCGTGGCACCGCGGGCAATCAATGAGATAGTGCATGGGAAACGCTCGATCACTCCACAGATGTCGATCCGTTTTGGAGCTTTCTTTAGACAATCTGAAGACTTTTGGCATGGTATTCAGGTGGAGTGCGACTTCCGCGCATTACGTAAGGACAAGCTGAAACTTACCAAATATGTGCAAACCGCTGAATCATTGATCGCCTGTGAAGATTGAGTCTATGCTTCATTAAAACGCTCCGACTACAGACTTTCGCACATCCGCGTTTATCTGCGTCCATCCGTGGCTAATAATCACGTCAGAGAAGCCAAGCCGTAGTCTGGTGCTCCCGGGCAGATTCGAACTGCCATTTGCGGCTTCGGAGACCGCTGCTCTATCCATTGAACTACGGGAGCTGTCCAAACTTCGCTAGACTCATGACTTACTCTCTTTGGTCAACGCGAAAAGCCGCTAGCGCATGGCAATCTCATTGTTATGGAGTCCAGCCTACTATTTCCCAGTATACATCAGTGTCCTTGTTACTTGCGACAAGTGTCTCATTTAATGAAAATGAGATTCAGTATCAAATAATGCTTGACGCGCCTTGACTGCTATTGAGACTCAATCTCCTTGACTAATAGAAATGATTATGATTCTGCCTAAAAAGCTACTCACGGTATTCGCACTCAGCGGAGCTACTTTACTATCAATGGTTTCGGCGGAAACCACGCCACAGTCTATGCCTTCGGCTGAGGAAATGTGGCGAATCATCCAAGCGCAGCAAAAACAGATTGATACGCTCTCTGCCCTCGTGAAATCCAACCAGCAGGAAGTCAGTGCAGCTAAAACTGAAGTCGCCAATGCAAGAGCTGTCGCTGCAAATGCACAAACGCAGGCTAGCCAGACCAGCAAGCAATTACAAAGCACCCAGGCACAACTTGAGGCAACGACGCTGGCCGTAGAGGAAGGTTCCAGTGGCTTCGGTAGCTCGGGTTGGTGGGAACGCACCTCGATCGGTGGCTACGGTGAATTACATGCGAACTTTTATGACGATTCGGAATACAACCAAATCGACTTCCACCGCTTTGTATTATTCTTTAATCATGACTTTAATGATTGGATCTCACTCTACTCTGAACTTGAGATTGAGCACACATCGATCAGTGACACTGGCGACGGCAGCAGCAGCGGTGAAGTCAAGCTAGAACAAGCCTTCGTGCGACTGAATTGGACAGAGAACTCCAGCACCGATGCAGGTCTAATTTTGATGCCAGTAGGTATCTTGAATGATTACCACGAGCCCACCACTTTCTATGGAGTTGAACGTAACGACATCGAAGCAAATATCATTCCGACGACTTGGTTTGAAGGGGGTGTTCGCCACACGCATCGCTTCGGAAACGGCCTCTCTTTTGAAGGTGGCATTACCTCAGGGTTGAGCGTGAGTGATGATTACAATATCCGCTCTGGTCGAAATGACGTGGCTAAGGCTCCTGCTGAGGAACCAGCATTTGTTTCCCGCGTTCGTTTCACGGGTATTGCAGGGCTAGAGCTTGGAGCCTCAGTATTTTACCAAGATGACCTTGCGCAAGAGGATCGCGACATCGACTTCTCTGGCTTACTCACAAGTGCACACCTCGTTTACAATTATGAGGGCTTCACACTGAAGGCACTCTACGCACAATGGAACTTAAATGGCGATGTAGTGCCAAGTGATGCAGAAAGTCAGTATGGCTGGTATATCGAGCCATCGTATCGCTGGAATATAAGTGAGCGCTACGGCGATCTAGGCGTCTTTGCGCGCTACAGTCAGATGGAATATTACAAGAGCGGACTACTCGAAAACGGCATCATCGCACTCGGTGTGAACTGGTGGCCGACCAACAATGTCGTGTTCAAGGTGGATTTTGAAAACTATGATAGCGGCGCAAATAATGGTGCCTCTAAAGGCAACGAGAGTGACCACTCCGTCAACTTCGGCGTGGGTTACCAATTTTAAATTTAGTCCACCGGTTGTAGGGCTTGGGCTTGCTAGATTTGCGTTTCTAGACAGCTTGAGCCCTACTCAATCGAATGTTTAGCCAACCAATAGCTTCAGCTTTATTGCTCGCCTGTATTTTCATACAGGCGAGCTTTTCGCTGCACGCCAAAGAAGACATTTACCTCGAACCTGATCGTTTCATCGAGCAAAGCTTCGATGAATTGCCCGAACAAAAAGTCCTCTGGCTCACCAAAGATGCTAAAGCTGAAATCAAGAAGGTTTTTGGGCGTGAGTATCCAGGGCTGCGTATCCGTTACTGGCAACTTGGCAAACGCACTGCATGGATCTTGGAAGAAATCGGTAAAGTGAAGCCAATCACGACTGGTTTTGTCATCGAGGAAAACAGAATGCTACAAATGCAAGTGCTCATCTACAGAGAAAGCCACGGCTGGGAAGTTCGCTACCCTTTCTTTACCGATCAGTTTGTCGGCTTGGAGCGAAATGAGTCCAACAAGCTGAACAAGAAAATCGACGGCATCAGCGGCGCCACCCTATCGGTAAATGCCTTGACTCGTCTTTCAAAGCTAGCGCTCTTTCTCCATAAGGAGGTCACTCAACTATGAGCCTACAACTCCCTCGAAAACGCACTATCCTTGCTTGGCACAGATGGCTAGGTATCGCCTCTGCGCTTTTCTTGGTGGTGCTCTCTATCACGGGGCTTTTGCTCAATCATACCGAGCGACTAGGGCTCAACCAAATTACGATCCACAACGGATTCATCCTCGACCGCTATGGGATGGCCGGTGGCAATGAAATTTCCGCCTTTCGTATTCATGAGTCCAATACAATTGCACACCTTGACGGGCAGCTCTTTTACAATCGCACAGCACTCAGCGCTGGGCATCCACCACTCGGTATTCTTGAAGGCGACCCAATCACTGTAATCGCGACCAAGGATGAACTACTCTACTTGAGCGCAGAAGGTGAATTGATCGAAAAAATTAATAGCACACAATTACCCTATTCAGCACTGCATGCGGTTGGTATAAGCATCGACAATCAACCCGTTCTCATCACCGACGAAGGGCAATACACCCCCGATTCTGATTGGCTAGAATTTGACCGCTATCAAGCAGCTTACAGTGTCGAACCACTCCCTAAGGTAGAGATCGATGAAGCCACCGAGCTCGCGATTCTTGAGCAGTTTCAAGGTGGCGGCGTCACGCTCTATCGCGTCCTGCTGGACTTACATTCTGGTCGCCTCTTTGGATGGGGTGGCCGCACCTTGATGGACCTAAGTGCAATCGCCATAATTCTCCTAGTCACCTCAGGGCTTATGGGCTGGTTGCGCAAGTCTCGCCGCCAACAAACTGAAAAACAAGCTCCCTAAGTAACATGCAGCGCCGACGTTTTATCAAAATTTTAGCCAGCAGCGCAGCCAGCTTACCGCTGAGTGCCGCACATCTAACAGATGCGCCGCTGCATCCAGTAAAGTGGCACGGATATACACTTGGCGCTAAAGGAAGCATTACACTCTTTCAAAATGACCGCTCACAAGCGAGTGCTAGTTTGCACAAATGCTTTGCTGAAATTCAACGTTTAGAAAAGATCTTCAGCCTTTACGATCATCACTCGGAACTCTCTCAGCTCAACCGCACAGGCGCTTTAGCCAATCCATCCAAAGAATGGACGCCACTTCTACAGGCAGTAAACCATGCACATGCTATGACATGTGGTCTCTTCGACCCAACGATTCAGCCACTATGGAAAGTATACGAAACACATTTTTCGAATCAGCCTGACGATGAAATACCTGCTCACAGGGTCCAACAAGCCCTTGAAAAAACTGGTTGGGGCTTTGTCGATTTCAATGCGTCGCAGATCAAATTTACCAAGCCAGAGATGCAGCTCACCCTGAATGGTATTGCTCAAGGCTTTATTACCGATCGCGTGACAAAGCTGTTACGTAATGCAGGTTACCTGCATGTTCTCGTTGAACTTGGCGAGACCTCTGCCATTGGCAAACACCCTCAAAATCGCCCTTGGAACGTAGGCATAAAAGATGCCAACAATACCGAGCAGATCCATGAAGTCGTCGAATTGACGGACCAAGCGCTCGCCACCAGTGGCAGTTACGGCAGCACGTTCACACCGGAGGGTGACTATCACCATTTGATCCACCCAAAATCTGGACGTCCGCAAACACGATGGAAAAGCTTAAGCGTGATCGCGCCGACCGCTACGGAAGCAGATGCCCTTTCTACCGGTCTATCCTTCGCCTCTGAACAGGAAATTAACACGCTTCTCAGGAAACGATCTGACCTACAAATCTACCGCCAAGTCTAAGTCGACAGACCACGAATCAGAATTCAATAGATCGAAATAGCTGACATTCGACTGGTAATCCAGTTGCCTATGAATCCCCAAGACTTCTTCAAAAAAAGGTTCATAAATCACCTTCAGTAATTTGCATATTCACGAAACTCTCGTTCATCAAATGTCGATATATTCGTTCACACCAAGATAAATAACTACCATGAAAAAAAGACTCCTTATTTCCTTCCTGATGATCACTGCTTCACTTGCATATGCAGGTGCTGGATGCGGCGATTCATGCGACAAAGATTCAAAAGACGAAAAAGCTGGCGCGTTCGAAACATCGGTTATCGTAGCCGGTGATAATTGCGGCAAGAACTGCGGCGGTGACAAAACCACTGCTACTGAAGAAGCGGGCCACACAGCAATCGACACACAATTGGCTGGAGAGAGCTGCGGCAAAAATTGCGGTGACAAGAAAGCTGAGACTGAAACATCAGACTTCCAGTCGTCACACACCGAGCTTGCAGGAAACTGCGGTGCAGGATGCGACAAGGATAAAGAAGCTGGTGAAGCATCTGATTTCTCTGCCAGTGACTACGCAGTTGCCTAACTAGTCGTCATACGCTACTTTTCAAAGTCCTGCTCACGTTATGTGACGGGGCTTTTTTTCATTAATGTGTCTACCTGAATATGATTGTATGAATTGCGGCGCTTGTTGTCGCTGTTTTCCTATATTTGCAAGCCACACAGACGCCATTCGTGAACCACGCATCCAAAGGGAAACACGACAATTAGAGCTACATTTGCAAAGTCCCGACAAGGCCTATCAACTGTATCCGCTCCCCTTTCACAGTAGCTGTGCCTTTCTAAAGGAGGATCAACTTTGTCAAATCTACGAAACGCGACCAGAGGTCTGCAGACGTTTTACAGCAGGCAGTGAACAGTGCATTGAAGCGAGGGCTCGTATGGGAGTTGGCAAAGCTTCCTAAGCAAGCGCTTGCTGGACGAGACTGAGCGCTTTCTCAGACAGTGGAAGTTTCATCGCGGCTTGATGTCCAGTTTCACTCATTTTGCCCCAAGTTTTTCGCAGGATTCGAACAATTTTATCGTCCTCCCACTTGCCGATGTAACCTTCGAATTGAAGCTCTAGAAAGACCAAACAAAGCGCATCCTCAATGATTTGCACCTCTGGATTCGATTTCAAGCCTTGCTTCAGGTTGATCGTCGTCACGGCATCTATCGTAGCTGCTGAATAACCCACTTGACGGAGCACCTCTGCGCTACGATCGGCATGAAACTGCTTAAGGTCGCTGCGCCATTTTAGATATCCCGCACGACCCTCAGGATAACTACTACGTGGCTTCTCCCAGCGACATAGATGCTGACAACGTGCCGCAAGGTGAACCGTTTCACTCGCAGCTGGATACATCGTTTCGACCCAACGCGACATCGCCAGCGCATCGTGTAATTCTTTTGGCGCACCATTCACTTGATTCGGATCCTGCGCATTGAGTGCATCAAACCGCGCAAGCGCCTGCTGGAAATTAGGGTCATTTTGAAAACTCATTACAGCCTTAATATTATCTTTCCTGGCGAGCCGCAAGCTAGGTTTATTTTAAAACATCAGTTCCATTTGATCATCCTTAGATAATGACCAAGCCGAATAAGCCTTCTGTCTAAGCGTGGCAGCAAACTCACGCTCCCAACCATGTGTGGTATAAATCTCTTCTGCACCGACTGTGTCGACGAATTGTAATAAATCTGGATAATCTGCATGATCCGAAAGCGGAATCACTTCGTCGACTCCATAGCGATACTTCGCCGAGTCATCGATGCCCCACCCACTCACCATTGCAATGGAGCAATTTTTGCGGGGTAGTTTTTTCAAAACTGCAGGTGGCATGACCACGATGCAATCTCGCATATTTAGAAAATCCAAAGGACGCGTCGTGGGTAAATCGATTCCAAAATAGCGATACACTTGGTTCAGTTCCTGAATCGTTCGGTGCACCATGATCGGCTGCGAACGGGCTTCGACAAGTTTCAAAACTTCCTGCGCCTTGCCGAGCGAATAAGCTAATAGAACTGGCGTTTTACCAACCGACAGCGCTCGATCGCAGAACGCATGCACCTGCTCGCAGGTGCTCTCAAATGGTGGAAATACATAATTTGGTTTACCAAAAGTAGTTTCCATGACCAAGGTGTTCGCTTGCGGAATCTGGATCGCCTCTGCCGAAAGACCGACTCGCGTCTTAAAATCGCCAGTATACAGAAAGGTTTCGCCACCCTCGGTTGTTAAATGCACCATTGCCGATCCGAGCACATGTCCTGCGGGATACAGCTGTATGCGGTAGCCCTTACCTTGATAGACTTCGCCAAAAGGTAGCGCAACACCTCGATCTGCAAAGGCATTGCCATTTCGCACACGTATCAACGCAATTGTTTCAGGTGTCGCCAGAAAGCACTCGTGCCGAGCAACGTGATCGCCATGCGCATGCGAAATCACGGCAAAAGGTTTGCGTTTATGTGGGTCCATCCAAAGACCGAGTTCGGGAAGCCAGATTCCACCTCTATAGACTGGTTTAAGCATCAGCTTATCTCTACACAAAAAAAGACCGAATCCCAAGTGGGTTTCGGTCTTTTTGAAAATTTCGAGTCAATCTAGATGTGGATCGCTTCGCCAAATACAGCTGCTGCCGCTTCCATGGTCGCCTCAGCGAGTGTTGGGTGCGCGTGGATTGTATTGTGGATCTCTTCCGCCGTCGCTTCCAGCTTCTTACCGAGGCAGTATTCGGCGATCATTTCTGTCGCGTCACCACCAACGATGTGAGCTCCAAGGATCTCACCATACTCTTCACAGACGAGCAGTTTCACAAAGCCTTCAGGATTTCCTGATGCGACTGCTTTACCGGATGCCATGAAGGGGAACTTACCGACCTTGTATTTAACGCCCTCTTCCTTAAGCGCCTTCTCGGTCTTGCCGATCGATGCCACTTGAGGAATGCAGTATGTGCAACCAGGGAAATCCGTAACTTGCTTTGCTTGACCATGCCCAAACATGCCTTGCACGGCTTGAATGGCCTCGTAAGTGGCCACGTGTGCGAGCCACGGTGGTCCGATAATATCACCCGCAGCGTAGATGCCCTTTACAGACGATTCGTAATTCTTGTCGACAGTGATATAGCCACGGTCTTGCGCGAGCTTCACGCGTGGTGAAAGCAAGCCCTTAGTGTTGGCCACCACTCCAATCGCAACCAGAATGCTGTCGGCTGTGACGGACTCGGTCTTATCCCCCTTAACGAGGTCCATTTTCACACTGGAATTGTTGACCTTGATGTTTTGCACCGCAGTCGATGTGCGACAATCTATACCTTGCTTTTGAAATTCTTTCTCCACAACTGCTGCGACTTCCGCGTCTTCAACAGGCAGCACCTGGTCCAACATTTCGACTAAAGTCACCTTTGTGCCGAATGCATTCAAGAAATAGGCAAACTCAGCGCCAATCGCGCCAGCACCGACGATCACGATGGACTTCGGTTGCGTCTTCATTTCAAGCGCTTGGCGAGACGTCATCACACGCTCACCATCCACCTCGATATCTGGGAGTTGACGTGGCTTACAACCTGTAGCGATCAAAATTCGCTCTGTAGAAAGGATTTTGCCCTGATCCGGACCGTCTGAGACTTCCACCATTCCTGGCACAGAGACCGTGCCGACACCTTTGATGTAATCGACTTTGTTCTTCTTGAAGAGGAACTCGATCCCTTTCGCCATATTATCCGACACGCCACGAGAGCGTTGAATAATCTTGGTGAAATCATAGCTCGCCCCCTTCACGCTTAGGCCAAAGTCTTCACAATGGTTGATCTTATTGAACAGTTCCGCACTCTTTAAAAGGGCTTTCGATGGGATACAGCCCCAGTTCAAGCAAGTTCCACCTGGACGCTCCTGTTCAACGCACGCGACTTTTTTACCGAGCTGTCCAGCACGAATCGCTGCTGCATAACCAGCTGGTCCACCGCCGATGACGACGAGATCGTATTTTGAGTTATTAGCCATAATGTAAGTAAATTCAGCGAAATATTTACGCAGATTCTGATGTAATATTAGAAATAAATAGAGAGCATGCCTCTAGGATCGAATTGCGTATACAAACGCCTTACACGGTTATCGTCAATGCCAGTGAAGCCCTAACTAAGAAAACTGCCGATTTTGAGAACTAATTTTGGACAGATTCCACCGAGTCTGCTACGAATTCTGTTTTTTATGAAAGAAGACGAATCCCTAGACTCATTTCGCTCATCGCTGGATGCCAATTACGAATGGCCCTGCCTATTTCCGTTTAAATTCATTGTGCCCAAAGACCAAACCGACGCGGTATTGGACTTATTTGCAGACGATCCAGTTAAATCTCGAGAGTCTTCAAGTGGACGCTTTACCGCCTACACGATGGAAATGAATGTCCACTCATCCGATGAGGTCATTGCGATCTATCAGCGTGTTGCTCAAGTGCCAGGCGTGATCTCACTGTAATTATATCACTTCACGAGCCTGGAAATCGCTGCCCAACTACAAGCTTTTGCTGCCAACGGATTGCTTTTTGAGCGATATAAATACTGTATTTACCAATCAGCCTCGGCGCCTCTGCCCAATAGACCACTCGCAAGTTTACAATCATGACTACCGACAAAGATATCTCATACGAAATCGCGACTTTTGGCGCTGGCTGCTTTTGGTGCGTCGAAGCTGTGTTTGAGGGACTCGACGGCGTCATCATGTCAAGTCAGGCTACATGGGGGGACAGACGCCAAACCCGACCTACGAAGCTGTTTGCAGTGGGCAAACCGGGCATGCTGAGGTCACTCAAATTAAATACGACCCCAGTAAGATTACTTTTGAAATTTTACTTAGCTGGCTATGGCGCTCTCACAATCCGACGACGCTAAATCAACAAGGAGCCGACCGTGGCACTCAATATCGGTCAGCGATCTTCTATCATGATGATCGTCAAAAAACGCTCGCTGAAGCATCTAAACAGGCAGCACAGGCCGAATTTGACAGTGAGATTGTCACTGAAATCACTGCGGCATCTACTTTCCACGAGGCAGAGGACTACCATCAGGACTACTATCGTTTGAATAAAACTGCCCCCTTCTGCCAGATGGTCATACAGCCAAAATTGAAGAAGCTCGAACTTGAATAAAGCGTCAGGCGTTGCTTGTATTCGCCTATGGCGGAACGAAAACGAACAGCTAAAAAAAAGACGGCCCGAAAAACGAACACGCCAAAGCGGTCGCCTCGTGATCACAAGGGCAACGAACGAAGCCTGCTCGGTAAGTGCTTACGCCTACTTTGTATCTGCTTTTTAATCGCATTGATTGCCTTGAGTGCAGTCTACTACTTCAGCTCATTTGAAACGCGCAACCAGCTACATGCAGCCGCGATCAATATGATCAATCCCATGCGTCATGCCAACTGGATGCCAAAGCCTGTCGCAGCGCTCTTCAATACGCTTTATGACCATATCCCATCCAGCGAGGGCCTCATCGTCGATGGCGGCGAGCTAGGTCGAGGCGACAATCCAATACTTGCAGGTATACCGCAGACTAGAAAGTCGGTTCGTATACTGCAAAACACATCTTACGTAAATCTATTCGATGAAAAAGAGCGCCAATCGCTCTGCATTATCTATCGCATCGGTCAGCCAACTGAGTCCGCGAACAATACTCGCAGCGATCAGGCACTCAAAGACCCACGAGTGCACAATCTGAATGCGAGTGATATGCACTCGAACGAATGGCTCCCCCAGCCGATCGCACTTCCCAGTGCCCTTTCTGAAGCATTTGGAAGTAAAGGACACAACGAAGCGATGTTGTTATCCAACTGTGCACCACTCACTCAGGACTTCGTCGGGCGCGTATGGCAGCCACTCAATCACATGGTCGCCATCAATTATCCGCAACGATTTGGTGAGATTTGGATTTATTCTGGCCCAGTCTACGATACAAACCGATCCAAATTGGCGAGCGGCCTACAGATCCCTAATGCACTCTACCTCATTGCTTTCGACATCACCGATTCAGGAGGCTTGAGGGCAATCGCCTTCCTTGTGCCAACGCAAGGATATGACGGCAGACCACTTAGCGATTACTTAACATCGATCAAAAAGATCGAGCAAGTAACTGGACTTCGCTTCTTACCCGAAATCGGCTACGATGCGAAAGATGTGCTAGAGTCTTGGGTGAGCCCCACTCTATGGTAATCGAGCTTTAAGTGCTGCCTTAATCCTAAATACGGGAGCCAGAATACTGAAGTCAGGAGTCAGTAGTTAATACTGAGGATCTTATCAACAACACAGAGAGCTTCGCCAAATTGGCGAAGCGTATATTTCGGCAATCGGTTGATTGTGAATCCTGACTGCATTTTAGGTTAATACGACTTCGCAAAAATCACTCGCTTACCTGGCTTACCCGTAAACACGCAAGGCACTTCTTCGTTCACAGTCGCATTTGGAATACAGCGAACGGTGACTTTGTATTTCTTGGCAATCTGGTCTTCGAGTTCTGAGTCACAGCAGAAGCCCATCGAAGCAAAACCTCCGTGTATTTCAGGGTTATTCTTATTTTTCGGTGTAAAGAATTCAACAAATTCAGCCTCAGACGTGATCTCCTTAGTATGAGCCTTTCGAAACGCCTTTGCCTTGGCGAGCAAGCCTGCCTGCATTTCGTCGAGCAATGTAGCGATACCTGTCACAAATGCTTCACGTGCATAGCTCTGCTTATCCTTTGGGGCTCGGTCACGACGGCCCACAAAGACCGAATCTTTTGCCATATCGCGAGGGCCGACTTCGACGCGAAGTGGTATACCCTTCTTGATCCATCCCCAAGCTTTCTCTCCGCCACGTATATCGCGATCATCGAATTCCACGCGAACACGGCCGTCCATGTAATACTGATCCTTAAGCTGCTGCTCTAATTCGCGGCAATATGCGATCACTTCATCACGCGTTTCTTCTTTAGGAGTGACCGGAATAATCACCACATGCGACGGTGCAACACGAGGTGGCAACACCAAGCCATCATCATCCGAGTGCGTCATGATCAAGCCACCAACTAAACGTGTAGAGACGCCCCACGAAGTCGTCCAAGCAAACTCTTCTTTGCCCTCAGAGCTGAGGTATTTGATGTTGCTTGATTTGGCAAAATTTTGGCCCAAAAAGTGCGAGGTGCCAGCCTGTAATGCTTTGCGGTCTTGCATCATCGCTTCGATCGCGAAGGTCGCATCAGCGCCAGGGAAACGCTCTGCCTCAGTCTTTTCTCCCGTGATCACTGGCACGGCCATAATGTTTTCAGCAAAGTTGGCATATACATCGAGCATTTTGCGAGTCTCCTCGATGGCTTCTTCTTTTGTCGCGTGCACCGTGTGGCCCTCCTGCCAGAGAAACTCTGCAGTGCGTAGAAACAGCCGTGTGCGCATTTCCCAGCGCACGACGTTTGCCCACTGATTAATCAGCAAAGGCAGATCGCGATAGGATTGCACCCACTTAGAGAAGAGCTCTCCAATTATAGTCTCCGATGTCGGACGAACAATCAGTGGCTCCTCAAGCTGCCCCGCAGGTTGTAATTTACCGTCTTCATCCGCTTCTAGCCGAGAATGAGTCACCACTGCGCACTCTTTGGCAAATCCTTCAACGTGGTCGGCTTCCTTTTGCAAAAAGCTCATTGGTATGAACAGCGGGAAATACGCATTCTTATGCCCAGTCTCCTTAAAGCGTCGATCTAGGTCGCTCTGAATATTCTCCCAAATCGCATAGCCCCATGGTTTAATAACCATGCAGCCACGCACGGGTGAAGTTTCAGCAAGATCAGCCGCCTTGACGACCTGTTGATACCACTCAGGATAGTCTTCTTCGCGTGTGGGAGTAATTGCAGTTTGTGCCTGTTTAGCCATAAGTGGAGCAAGCAAATAACTACTCACCTCGCCTGCAATGCCAAACTTCTCTTAACGTTCCGGCGGACGATGCTCACCAAGCCAGCCACCTTTCACAAAATCAATCAAAGGGTCTAAGACTCCAGGTGCGAATTGATGCAAAACAAAACCTGCGATGACGATGATGACTATGGCCATGGCAATCTTACCCGCACTTTTGAGAAACTTTAAAAATAGCACCAGCACCACGATCGCAACGATCCAGACGATAATATTTCCTGATAAAAGAGACTCTCTTAATTCTTCCATTAACTAGATTCTTAACAAGGGGGTTACTAAAGCAAGCATTAGCTTTCAGTAGATACGAAAGCAGCACGTATTTGGATCGAAAATCGTAACGCTAGCGCTATTTAGCTTCACCAATATAGGCTTGCTGCATCCAATATTGTAAGCAGTCGGGCACCTTCACTCGTCCGTCTTCTTGCAAATTATTCTCTAAAATTGCAGCGAGCACACGCGGCACCGCAAGACCGGAGCCGTTCAGTGTATGCGCAGTAACAGGCTTGCCGTCTTTACCGCGATATCGAATACCTGCGCGGCGTGCTTGGAAATCGGTAAAATTACTGCAACTAGAAACTTCGAGCCACCGTTTTTGACCCGCCGCGAACACTTCAAGGTCATACTGTTTGGCATGTGGGAAACCGATGTCGCCAGTGCACATACGTAATACGCGATACGGCAATTCTAGCTTTTGCAAAGTGCCTTCAACATCTTCTCTGATTTTCTCAAGCTCCTCCATGCTTGAATCAGCATCGGTCCATTTCACCAGCTCAACTTTGTCAAATTGGTGTAGGCGGTTAAGCCCACGCACATGCGCACCCCAACTTCCTGCCTCACGGCGGAAGCAGGGTGTATAAGCGCAACGATATATCGGCATTTGCTCGGCTTCGAGAATCTCGTCGCGGTAAAAATTAGTCACTGGCACTTCGGCAGTCGGCACTAGGTAAAGTCCCTCGTTTTCATCGACATACATTTGCCCTTCCTTATCGGGCAACTGCCCTGTCGCTGTGGCACTTTCGGCATTCACTACGATCGGAGGCAGCACCTCTTCGTAGCCGTTCTGACGTGCTTCCTCGAGGAAGAAATTAACCAAAGCTCGCACCAGACGAGCCATTTCACCTACGTAAAATGGAAATCCTGCGCCAGCGGTTTTAACACCACGTGCGAAATCAATACGTGACTCAAACCATGGAATATCATAGTGCGGTAACGCATGAGGAAACTGTGCGTCCGCATCTCCCCAAGTGGAAGCGACGACATTCTCATCCTCTCCCTTGCCCACTGGCACCGAAGGATCGGGGAGATTCGGAATCGAAAGAAACGCTTCCTGAAATGCGGCATCTGCTTCCTTAGATGCCACTTCCAATTCTTTCGCTTTTGCAGCGATTGCTTTCATTTCCTGAACCTTGGCAATAAACTCTGGCGAGCCCTTTGGCAGCGCAGCCATTTCTTTGTTAGCCGCTTTCTGCTCAGCACGCGCCTGCTCCGCTTCAGTGATCTTAGACCGACGCGCGGCATCGAGCTCCAAGACAGAATCTATGTCTGACTGGAATTTTTTATTAGCAATGGCAGCACGGACAAAATCCGGCTGCTCGCGAAGAAGCTTAATATCGATCATATGAACCAGAATTGAGAAGACAGAAGCGGGCAATCAGTCAAGACATGAATCGGATCTAGCCTTCTAAGAGGTATTCGAGATCCGTGCGACTCAGTTTGGCTGAAGCCGATTTGCCACCAGGCTCTTCGACGAGCTGACGGAATAATTCAGCCTTACGAGCTTTCAATTCAAGCATGCGGGCTTCAATTGTGTGTTGCATAATTAAACGCTGCACAAACACCGAGCGCGTCTGCCCGATACGGTGCGCACGGTCACTCGCCTGATTTTCGACCGCAGGGTTCCACCAAGGGTCGAGATGGAAGACGTAATTCGCGCGAGTTAAGTTCAATCCAACTCCTCCAGTCTTGAGACTGATAAAGAAAAAGCTAGGCCCTTCACCACTTTGAAACTTCTGAACTAGGTGCTTGCGCTGGGAAACCGGAGTGCTGCCGTCCATTCGAAGATACGGAATGCTCCGCTCTTCTGCGATTGCCTGCATCTGGTCTAGCCCGCCAATAAATTGACTAAATACCAAAGCTGAGTGCCCTTCCGCCTGTAGCTCTTCGAGCTTATCCGCCATGTGACTGAATTTCGGCGCTGGCTCATCCATATGCTTACCTAATAAGGTCGGGCTCACACAGACCTGGCGCAGACGTAGAATGGCCGCCAATGCAACAATGCCTGCCTGTTGCTCCGGGCGGTCTTCATATGCCGCAGCCACTTCTTCACGCACTTCAGAAACAGTTCGCGTGTAGATCTCCTTTTGAACAGGCGACATTTCAAGGAAGAGTTCGTGCTCTTCCTTCTTGGGTAATTCCTTAAGGATTTTCTCCTTTGTGCGACGTAGCACAAAAGGTGTTGCACGACGAAGCGTGCGCTGAGGTTCCTTACGATAGCGTTCTTTAAAGTCTTTCAATTGCCCAAAGATACCTGGGACGGATGCTGTGAGAACTGAGTAATACTCAGACACATTATTCTCAACGGGTGTGCCGGTAAGGCACAAAGTGAAGCGACGATTGAGGCGTGCAGCGGCTTTGGTGCGTGCAGTGGAAACATTCTTTAAGTTATGCGCCTCATCAAATACCAGAATGTCAAACTCATGTGTCGACATCGTTTTCGCTTCAATACGCACTCGATCATAGGTCGTGATCACAATCTGTGCTGTGCTTAAAGATTGCTGCCATTTCGATGGTGAGAGGCAATCCACCACTTTTAAATGCGGTGCAAAGCGAGCAAATTCATCCAGCCAGTTAAACACTAGACTCGGTGGCACGACGATCAAAACGGAAGCAAGCGTCTCCCCTTGTTGCTCGGCTTGTTCAAATCGATGCGTTAAAAATGCAATGGTTTGAACCGTTTTGCCGAGGCCCATGTCATCCGCCAAGCAGGCGCCGAAACGATGCTGATACATGAACTCAATCCATGCACACCCATCACGCTGATAGGGTCGCAAGTCCGCCTGTAGTTCAGATGAGGGCACAAACTCGGGTAATTCATTAAATTTGCTTAAGCTTTGAAAGACCGCTTCGACCTCATCCGGTAGCTCAACTTGAACGCCTCGACGACGCAGTGCGATCCAATCAAGCATTTCCAGCCGTGAAATCTGCAAGCCACCTTCTGTAGTCAGACCACTCTCGCCTCGACTCGGTCGCCCACGTTGCAGGATCTCAGCAATCATTTGCAGGCCATCAGCTTCGCCATCGCCAACTTCTGGCATGATTAAGCTACCATCATCAGCTTCCAGAAAAAGTTGCCCCCGAATCAATCGTTTCCACTCAGATTGAGTGATTGTGCGGTCGCCACAAGTGATGGACGGGTGCAACTCAAACCAGTCGATGTCTTTACCCTCGCCGCCGTGGCGACCTTGTAAATTGATCGCCAATGGTGCCGAGCGAATTGCTTGATCATTAAAGCGCACACGCACCCCTAACGCGGCGCACACTGATACCAGACGTTGCAGCACACCGTCGTCATTATCGTGGCGAGAGAGCAACAAGCGCCCTTCTGCAAGTCCCTTGAGGTCATCGCGAGAAACTGCATCATACATACTGAAAAGTAACATCGCTACTTTTCCGAGATGAAGTGGACATGCCAACCATCGAGCTTGCAGTTCATCGATCACCAGCCTGGGATCATCGACTCGCGTCGCTCCAATGTAGTTCACTGTTCTGTCAATAATGTGACGCACTACAGTGCCATACTCTTCACCTAAAAGCTCGGGGAAATCCGCTGCTAACTCATGCAAATCAACAGTGGTTGATTGTTGGTTGGCAGACAGCACACGGCGCAGCAAATCTGTTAGCGCGCGCACGCGTCGCTTGGCTGAAAGCAAGGCACCGTAAGCACTGCTTAACACAACTTCAAGCAATGACTCTTGATAGGCATTCAGGTCTAACTTAAGGGAGCCAAAACATGCAAATAGATCGAATTCGAGCGATTCACGCTCGCCTGCAGCATTTTCGACTGCGTGTAGATCCAGCTCTATTTTTACGGAGTCTGCGTCGACGCCCTCTGGGACAATCGCTTCACCATCCACATGAAACGAATAGATGCCTTTACTGGCGATCATTGCGGAATAACTACGACGATGTGCCAAATCGTTAAAGCTTTCGCCATCAGTTGAGTAGACGAGGCGGCCGGCTTTTTCGGGTAAAGAACGTGGATCTTCCTTCACCGAGCAAACGCTACCATTGGCGAGTATGACATAACGGCTATCGGGAATGAGACAATAGGGCTCCAAAGGCTTACCTTTTGTATCTTTAAAGCAAATACGACGATTCACTTCATCATTCACATAATCGTATACAACTTGCATGCGACACGCTTGCTTACGCATCTCTAGGCGTTGAGAATCTCCACTCACACCAGCGATCACAGGAATACCCGCTTTTTTCGCTTTAGTCAGAAAGTTAGGGAAGTTTTTGTCTACATCACCGAGAGAAAATTCACGCGCGACTGAAAATCCATAGCTGCTCGGCAAACTGACTCCAACCGAGCGCAAGAATTCTTGCGGCACATCACCACGGATTTGAAAATCCAAGTTTCCAAATTCACGCACTTCCATAAGCCATAGCTCCGTCTCTTCGACTTCGCCCTCTTCACCATATGCCCCGCCTTCGCCACCAACATCACGATAGCCAAGTTGCTTACGCAAGTCCTGCGCGTAGTCAGGTGGCATTTCAAAATTACCAACACTCTTGCCTTGAACAGCAAGTAGCACCGCAGAAGTAGCCGCTATCACATGCTTACAGCCACCATAAGTCGCCCATGCTGGACACTCACAACCATGCTCTAACTCGCCAGAACGTATTTGTAGCCATACATCATATGGCTCACGGCGGCTACCTTGAACCACTGCATTGATACGTCTTGCCTCGTTGTCCCATTCGCAACCTTCGACAGCAAAATTGCGGTAGTAAGCCAAACCGCGTTCAACGAACTGACGATTTCCGATATAATAAAGCTCGCCAATATCAAGTCGCTCAAAACCTTCTAGGCCTTCCAATCTGTTTATAGTAGTCGCCATCGCAATCCTCGACACAAAACCTAAAACCTGCGAAGAGACGAGCTTCAAATGACTGTATTTTTAAAAATCTTAATCTTTTTTGTATTCAAATAAGACTGGTGCACACAAACACAGTCACCTTTAATCAATAACTAATGAAAGTTATTCAGATATTACCCGAGCTCAATACAGGCGGCGTTGAGCGCGGCACTCTGGAGGTCGGCAAGTATTTAGTGGAGCACGGCCACGAATCCATCGTCATCTCGAACGGCGGCCGACTCGTTGAGCAGCTGGAAGCTGAGGGTAGCCGACACATCACACTCCCTGTCCATAAGAAGCGGCTCCGCTCACTCAAGCAGGTCAAAGTATTGCGAGCGTTATTCGAGCAGGAACGGCCGGATATTCTCCATCTACGCTCACGTCTGCCGGCATGGATCGCCTGGCTTGCATGGCGCAAGATGGACCCGCAAACACGTCCCAAACTGATCACGACCGTCCACGGGTTTTACTCCATCAACGCCTACTCGAAGGTAATGACGCGCGGCGAACAGGTCATCTGCGTCTCCAATAGTGTCCAGGATTACGTCCTCAAGAACTACCCCGATGTGCCAGCAGAGAAGCTCACCGTCATACACCGTGGCGTCGACCCTGCCGAGTTTACGGTCGGCTACCAACCGCCGGCAGAGTGGCTGGCGAAATGGAAAAGCGATTACCCTCAACTAGAGGGCAAATACGTCATCACCCTGCCTGGTCGCATCACACGATGGAAAGGTCCACTCGACTTTCTGAAAGTCATCGCCGGCCTTAAGGACCGCGGCCTACCGGTTCATGGCTTGATCGTCGGAGAGTCGCATCCGAAAAAAATCGAATTTCTGGAGGAACTCAAAGCCGCCATCACCACTCAACAGCTGGACGAGACAATCACGCTGACCGGACACCGCAGCGACCTCAAAGATGTTATGGCGGTCTCCGACGTCGTCGTCTCCTGCTCCACCGATCCGGAGGCCTTCGGTCGCGTCACTCTCGAAGCGCTCGCCATCGGCAAGCCTGTCGCAGCATATGATCATGGTGGAGTCGCCGAACAGCTGAATGCCCTGTTGCCCGAAGGCAAAATCCCGCTTGGTGATACTGAGTCGATGATAGAACTGCTAAACAAGTGGTATACCGATCCGGCGCGGCCACAAAGCTTTCACACATTCACGCTTGATCAGATGTGCCAAGACATCGCCCGCGTTTACACAGCGCCTTAGCAGACAACGCTCGCGTCGACCTCAGTTATCGATCGCAGAGTTTCTGATACACGCGTTCGATTTGCGGCAATACCGCATCTTCATAATAGAGATCACGATACGTTTGCAGCGCACGGCTTGCTTTCAGCCTTGTGCCAGCCTCATCATTGATGGCTGCAGATAGGCCCATATAGAGAGCATCGACCGATGCCAGTTCAACTAAATAGGCGAGATCCTCGTTCAAGACTTCTACCGGCCCCTTCGTCTTCGTGGAAACAATCGGCACGCCACGCGCCATGGCTTCCAACATGACGATGCCGAAAGGTTCATCCAAGGAAGGTAAGACAAAAACGTCAGCAAGATCCAATGATTCTTTAACATCATCCAACCAACGCCCCATCTCCAGCACGTCGGGGCCCAGGCTTAATTCGTCCGCCAAGCGTCTCAGGGAATCGAGCTCTGCCCCTTGACCACCAATCATTAGATGCGCATGGACTCCGTCATCCAATAAAAGGCGAAAAGCGCGCAAGAGGTAATCAAACCCCTTCTTCTTGACATATCGGCCATAGCTCAAAAGCCGGACCGCCCCCCCTGCCGATCGAGCCTTCACCTGTTGCACAGGCTCCAATCTTGAGAAATTCGGGATCACAGACACTTGATCAGTCGGCCAACCCGCATCCAACACATGACGCCGTTGATCCGCTGTGGTGCACAAGAGCTGGTCCACATAGCGGTAACGCTTCAAATGCACATAGTTGTGCAGCTTGGACACCACTGGCACATTCACCTTACGGGCCCCACGGCTGCCGTGCCAGGCTGCTCGCTTGAGCTGCGTGTGCACGACCTGCGAGCCGAAATCTTTCAACAAAGACGCAATGCGGAGCGGCGTGATAAAGTCCCACTCTCCCATCGTCCGAACCGTATCGACGCGTAAGCCATCCTCCGCAGTCAAAAGATCAATACGGCTGAATTTATGATGGCAAATCGCCTGCACCTCATGGCCCCGCCGTGACAACGCGATTGCCGTATCGACAAATGAGCGCTCCGCGCCCCCGAAGCCGGATGCCAACATTATTTGAGTAATTTTCATAAACTAAGCGTTGCCTAAGCAGAATACGGCAGCTTTCCTTACACATCTGCCATCAATGCTGCGATTTGTATCAGTCCGGCGCCTTAGGACGCAAGCCACATATCCGAATCACATTCCCTGTCATCATCTCATCGATATCAGACACCTGAAATAAATGCGAATAGTTCACTCCGATAACATGATGCTACGGCGCTATGGCGAGGCCAAGGTCGCGACGGGCCGTAAGCTATTCAATGGGATGATTCGCAACAATTGGAAGGTCTGCGAATTCAGCGAGCGGGATGTCGCCTACTTCGAAGCCCCCCTGAATATCAAGCCACTGGGAGTAAAAGTAGCCAATCGCCGCTTCATTGAAACCTGCGAGAACTTTCAACCAGACGTCATTCTGATTGGCCATAGTGATTTGCTCAGCAACCAGACCCTTAAAAACGTAAAGGCCATGCTGCCCGATGCCGTCTTGATCTACCGAAACGTGGATCCATTGTGGCGCAATCGAAATATCAAAATGATCCACCATCGCAAAGAAGTCGTCGATGCCATCTTTGTCACCACGGCTGGTGAGCCCTTGAAACAGTTCGCCACCGGTCGGAACATCGTCGGCTATATTCCGAATGCCTGCGACCCCGCAGTCGAGGATCTCGATAATTCGCAAAAAACAGAATTTGACCGCGACTTGGTTTATTGCGGCAAGGGATCAACGGACGATGACCGTTACCCAATCATCGTCGATTTACATACGAAGTTAAAAAACACACTTCGCTTCGACACCTATGGTATTTACGGCAAACCACCGGTTTGGAGTCACGCCTACGATGCTGTTCTGGCAGGCAGTAAAATGGCACTGAACCTCAACCGTTTTGAAGACTGGCCCTGGTATAGCTCCGCACGGATTGCTCAGCTGATGGGTAACGGCCTGCTAACCTTTCTTTGGGACAAGGGCGACATGCGCCATTTCTTCAGCGACGCACAGGCTGTTTTTTTTAAGGACACAGACGAACTTGAAAGCAAAGTGCTGAAATATCAGAACGATGATGCGCAACGACAA
>Ga0209653_1001117_pt1 | contig 22128 bp, 17 predicted proteins | sample SaaInl6LU_22_DNA_FD_184644 | JGI IMG/M metagenome (GOLD analysis project Ga0209653, IMG submission 184644) | Marine microbial communities from expanding oxygen minimum zones in the Saanich Inlet - ESP_116LU_22_DNA (SPAdes) (version 2) | ecosystem: Environmental > Aquatic > Marine > Intertidal...
TTGGAACAGAAGTATCTGGCGCAAGGTCTTGGTATGCCATTGGCGGATTTAGCCTACAACCTTCAGAGTTTGCGAAAGTTGCCGTTGCACTTGCACTTGCCAAGCACTTAGGTGGTTTTAATACTCGTATAGATAACGTAAAAGATTATACAGGCGCCTTTGTCATTATGGCCATTCCTGCTATATTGACGATACTCCAACCCGACCCTGGAACAGCCATAGTGCTTTTAAGCTTTTTCCTTGTACTCCATGCCGAAGGACTTCCAGCCAACTTTCTTTATGTCATACTAGGTCTGTTTGGGCTATTTATACTCACGTTGCTTATTGGTGCCAATGCAACCCTATGGACCATTGGTGTTTTATCGTTGTTTGCCTATACCTACAGACGTTTACGTAAGGTGAAAAAAGTACTCAGACCCATACTATTAATAGGAGTCATGGGTGCTGCTTTTACGCTTTCTGTGTCCTATATTTTTGACAATGTGTTTGAACAACGACACAGAGATCGCTTTAATATTTTATTGGGAAAAGAAGTTGATGTTAGGGGCGTGGGCTATAATATAAATCAGTCTCAAATAGCCATTGGTTCAGGCCGCGGATTGGGCAAAGGCTATCTACAAGGGACACAAACCAAAGGAGGATTTGTCCCAGAACAACAAACCGATTACATCTTCACAACTGTGGGTGAAGAATGGGGCTTTTTAGGCACGTCCTTGGTTTTGGGTCTTTTTATGATGCTTATGATGCAGATTGTCAAAACAGCCTACAAACAAAAAACCACTTTTAGCCGGGTATTTTGCCTTGGTTTTGCTTGCATATTACTCATACACGTAGGCATTAACCTAGGCATGGTGGTTGGCTTGGTGCCGACCATTGGTATTCCACTGCCGCTGATGAGCTACGGCGGATCTAGCCTGTTGGCTTTCAGTGTTTTTATGGGAGTTTACTTACGTGTGTATTATCAAAGAATACAATAAACTCGTTTATTAATTAGCGCTGCAGGGCAAGCGGTTTTTTGCCAATAAAGCTCAAATCCAAGGCTTCTAAAATCGAAACGGCCTCGTTAACATACATATCCTTATTCAAAGACTTTTGCCAACGCTTGCGCTTTTCAGCAAGCAGGGTGTCTGACTTCATTTTTGCCAACTCATACGGAAGCGATTTAAATGTCAGTGAATTGGTGTATTCGTTCAGTATTTCAAATTGATCTGCAAATGATTCGTCTTTAGCTATTTCATTCGAAAACAGTTGGTAGTTCAATGAAAAATCGTTTTTGTCTTGTTGCTGACGCACCCATTTGGCATTTTTGTCAATAAGCTGAAACAGGGTATCACTAGCTACACGAGCTGCGCTATCTTCAATAACCTGTTGATAGTTTTGATAACCATTCCATTTGCTAAATGATGCCGAAGCAATCTGATCCCACACCAAGGGATTTTCTTCGTCTTTTTCTCCAATATCAACATAAGCATATTGATCTGGTGCAACCACATCGCTGTAAACTCCTTCGAGCTGGGTGGATTTGCCTGTAATGCGATAGAACTTTTCAGTGGTAAATTTCAACGCACCCAAATCGCCATAAGTACTCTTAGAAACAAAACGATTGAGCTCTATAATATTCTGGACGGTTCCCTTGCCAAAAGTTTGCTTGCTGCCCAAAACAACAGCTCTCTCGTAGTCTTGCATGGCTGCTGCTAGGATTTCAGAAGCCGACGCCGAAAGTTCATTGACCATAATTACAAGTGGACCATCCCAAAGTGTTTTGCCGTCTCGGTCTTTTAAAACCTTACTCCCCGCATCACTTGTCTTAACCTGCACAACAGGTCCTTCATCAATAAAGAAACCGGCCATATCCACTACCGTTTGCAGCGAACCTCCTCCATTATTTCGCAAATCAATAACCAGGCCTTGAACCCCTTTTTGCTTGAGACGGATAATTTCTTGCTCCATGTCCTTGGCAGCGTTGCGTTCTTTATAATCTTTAAAATCAACATAGAACTTGGGCAGGTGTATCAGTCCAAACGTTCTACCTCCCTTTTGGATTAGTGATGACTTCAAATAAGATTCTTCCAATTCTACCGTATCGCGTTTTATGTCTACCTCTTCAATGGTGCCGTCAACGCGTTTTATGGTTAGGTAAACCGTGGTATCCGCCGGCCCCTTGATAAGTTTAATGGCATCATCTAAACGCATGGACTGTACATCAACAGGGTCGCCCTCTTCTTGACGTACCATCATGATTTGGTCACCAACTTCAATGGATTGGTCGCGCCAAATGGGCCCACCTGAAATCACATCAACAATCTTGATGACTTGATTTCGCTTGGTAAGTCGAGCGCCAATACCTTCATACTTTCCAGACATGGATGCGTCAAAGCGGTCTTTGTCGACTGGGGCGAAATAAACAGAATGCGGGTCAAACTGGGTTACAAAAGCGTTCAGATAGCTTCCAAACCAATCCTCTTCGCGCACGTCTTCCATCAAAGAAAAATAGTTTTCCATGTTTTCTTTGGTAATCTCTCGTGCTTCTTTTTCCAAAACCTCAAAAGTCTTGGGTACATAGCTTTCATCTTTTGCCGCCAGTTTTTCTTCCTCTTCTAATTTATTGTGTAAAATATTAAGGGTAGAGAGTTTAAGCTGCTTGCGCCACTTTTCTGCTTTTGAGCGTAAATTACTTGGGTATTGCTGATTTTCATAATCCACATTTATCTCCTCCTTTTTATTAAAATCAAAAGGCTTCTCTAAAATCTCAAAATAGAATGACTTGGTTTCATTTCTGCGCTCCAAATAACGCGTATAAACCAAATCGAAAAAATTAGTTTGCAAGGCTCTAAACTCATCGTCCAATGCATATTTATATCGATCAAATTGAGCAATATCTTTTTTTAGAAAATACCGTTTTTGACCGTCCAGCATTTCCAGAAAGGTTTCATGTAAATCTTCTGAAAAGTCGTCGCTTATGTCCTTAGGATCGAAATGTCCGCGTTGCATAAAATATGCAATAAGCTCCATAAGAAGCTTGTCTTTTGAAGTGTCTTCAGAAAATTCGTGCGTTGTTGGAACATGGAAGCGCGTCCACGCCACAAGCATCAGGGCAGCAAAAAACAGGGGGATAAATAACTTTTTTTTCATATTTGTCTTTGGAAGCAAGGTTAAAAATACAGCTTTTTTGTAACTTTTTTAACAACTATTCCATAACCGTGCCAAAAAAAGCAAATATGAAGCCGTCATTGTGTATTTTTATCATTCAAAACTAATGTATGAAAAAGCCTTTAATTCTTGTAACAAACGACGATGGAATTAGCGCTCCAGGACTACGGAATCTGATTCAGGTGATGAACAGCATTGGTGATGTGGTGGTGGTGGCTCCCGACAGTCCACAATCTGGCATGGGTCATGCCATTACCATAAACAACACGCTGCGATGCAGCAAGGTTACCATAGACGATGGACCTCAGACAGAATACGCTTGCTCTGGCACACCCGCTGACTGTGTCAAAATGGGCGTGCATGAAATTCTAAAACGCAAGCCAGACCTCTGTGTTTCTGGTATCAATCACGGATCCAATTCGTCCATTAATGTCATCTACTCAGGAACCATGAGCGCTGCTGTTGAAGCGGGTATTGAAGGCATTCCCGCCATTGGGTTTTCACTTTTAGATTATGCTTGGGATGCTGATTTTGAGCAACTAAAAACCTTTGTAAAACGCATTGCCCTGTCTGCCCTTACAAACGGAATTCCAGAGGGCGTGGTGCTAAATGTTAACCTGCCTAAATTAAAAGATAAGGACATCAAAGGAATACGCATATGCAGACAAGCTATGGCATATTGGGTTGAAGAATTTGACAAAAGGGCAGATCCAACTGGTAAAGAATATTACTGGCTTACAGGAAAGTTTATCAACGAAGACAAGGGCGAAGACACCGACGAGTGGGCACTCGAAAACGGCTATGTAAGCGTTGTGCCTGTTCACTTTGACATGACAGCACACCACAGCATACAGAAATTAAATACATGGGATTTTTAACAAAACAACTGCGTAGGGGGCTGCTACTGGGGTTAGGATTGCCATTATTTATGCTTGGCATTGCATTACTCAATCTAGATTTTGAACTTACGGAAGTAGAAAAATTTGCGGGCATCGCAACACTTTGTGCACTCCCCAATCTGTTGCTATTTTTTGGAGCTCTTCGAAAAAATAACGAAACTTTTGCCTACGGAATCCTTGCTAGCTCCATCTTGTGGGCATTGTTTACCTTTGGATTAAAGCTTTTTGGATGAAGTACTACATCATTGCCGGAGAAGCATCTGGTGATTTACATGCTGCCAACCTTATAAAATCGCTTAAGCAAGAAAATGCCAATACAAGCATTCGTGCTTGGGGTGGCGACCGCATGAAAGCCCAAGGTGCAACCATCGTAAAGCACTACCGCGACTTGGCTTTTATGGGTTTTTGGGAAGTCGCCAAAAACATCCGAACCATTTTCAAAAACATACGCTTTTGTAAAGAAGATATGTTGGCATTTCAACCAGACGCCATTATCCTTGTTGACTATCCCGGCTTTAACCTCCGCATCGCCAAATGGGCAAAGGCTCAAAAAATCCCTGTGCACTATTACATCAGCCCACAAGTTTGGGCATGGAAAGAAAACAGGGTTACGCTTATGAAAAAGGTAATTGACTATCTGTATGTCATCCTCCCTTTTGAAAAAATCTTTTTTGAAGACAAACACCAGCTGGCTGTTGATTTTGTGGGGCATCCATTGTTAGATGAAATTGCGCAATTTGACGCAGGAAGTGCCGAAGCCTTTAGGGCAACACACAAACTCCCAAAAGACAAGCCCATAGTGGCTTTACTCCCTGGGAGCAGAGTGCAAGAAGTAAGCAAAATGGTGCGCATTATGTCAAATACAGCCAAAGACTTTCCCGATTATTGTTTTGTGATTGGAGCAGCACCGCACCTAGACGAAGTGCTCTTTGAAAACCTAGGCCTGCACATTGTCAAAAATGACACCTACAAATTATTGTCGCATGCCCATGCCGCTTTGGTTACCAGCGGAACAGCAACCTTAGAAACGGCATTGTTTGAGGTGCCACAAATTGTATGTTACAAAACCAGTGCCTTGAGCTACGCCATTGGAAAACAAGTTGTAAAACTGCCCTACATCTCACTTGTTAATTTAATTTTAGACCAGATGGCCGTGCCCGAACGCTTGCAGCGCAATTGCAACGCAAAGCAGTTGTCTATAGACTTATCCAAAATTTTGAATGGACCAGCACGAACAACCCAGCTTGAGACCTACAAGGTGCTTAAAACAAAACTGGGCGGAAGTGGCGCTAGTGATCAAACAGCCAGACTAATTTCACAACGAACACATGCGTAAGCTACTTGTCTTGCTGTTGGCGTTGAGTGTGGCTTCATGTGGAAGTCTAAAGAAAGGTAGTAAAATGAAACCCAGAGACGGGGTTGTTTACTACGCCAAAGGATATTTAGGCACTCCTTATGCTTTGGGTGGAAATACCAAAGGTGGTATTGATTGCTCGGGACTTATTTACAATGCCTACCGCCAACAAGGCGTTAGAATACCCAGAACAGTTGATGCCTTGCGAAAAAAAGGCAAGCGTATTTCTGTTGACCGAGCCAAAAAAGGAGATCTTATTTTTTTTAGGACTTCCAGAAAACGCAGGCTTACCCATGCTGGTATTGTGGTAGGCACAAAACGTGGGATTCCCCAATTTATTCACGCCTCCTCTTCACGAGGAGTTATCATCTCAACACTCGATAATACGTATTGGAAAAAAGCCTACGCCCAAACCCGAAGGTTGCTTAAAAAATAAACTATTGCGTACTTTGTAGTATGCCTCATTCAAGTACACCCATTGCGCTCATCGGATCTGCCTTTGGCTTGGGGATACTTTTGCAAGAATATGTTCGACCTGATTTCGGCTATTTATATCTTATTTGCTTTGGCGTGGCACTTATTGTTTGCCACATAAAACGCTGGCATTTTCCTTACATGATAAGTATGTTTTCTTGCTTTTTGGTATTGGGCAGCATGAGACTAAACCCCGTATTGCCAAAACCAAATACAACAGAAACAGTCCATGAGCTTGTTGTGACAAAAGCAGCAAACACCAACACATTTGGACATCAATATATTGCAGCAACAACAAAGAAGGAACGTATCCTCCTTCAAACCAATCTTTCACAGCGCCTCACCGTTGGCGATCGTTTGTTGGTGCAAGCTAAACTGACACCCATACAAGCGCCCAGGAACCCCATGGATTTTGATTTTAAAACCTATATGCTGCGAAAGGGCGTGGCAAGGAAAATCAGCTTAGATAAAAAACCATTTGTTGCCTTGTCGCCAAAAAAAAGCTTGAAACGTTGGGCATATAAACTCCAACAACAACTGATAGCACAGCTAAAACAAACCCCGCTCAACCAAAACAACAAGGCATTGGTAATGGCATTGGTACTTGGGCATAAGGCCGAATTATCAGAGGAACGAGTAGCACAATACCAAAGGGCTGGCGCCATGCATCTTTTGGCTATTTCTGGACTCCATATTGGTATTGTCCTTATGCTGTTGCGATTTTTTGTGAGACCACTAAAAAGCTTGAAATACGGCAAAGTGCTTGCTGCATTGATACCGGTGCTGTTACTTTGGTGCTTTGTCCTTATCACAGGCGGATCCGCATCTGTAACAAGAGCGGTAACCATGTTTACTTTTTTGCAATTGGGACTTGCGTTAGCCCGTAAAAATGCTGGTATTCAAGGGGTTTGGGTAAGTTTTGTCTTACTGCTCTTTGTAAATCCGCGGTTTATTTTTGACGTGGGATTTCAATTGAGCTATGCGGCCGTTTTTGGAATTGTTTGGATGATGCCACACTGGCAACGCCTATTTATAAAGCAACACAGAACTGTTCGTTACCTCGCTGACCTTTTTGGAGTAGGCATTATTGCCCAACTCGCCATTTTGCCCTTAAGTCTTTACTACTTCAACCAATTCCCACTGCTTTTTTGGGTTAGCAATTTGGTGCTTGTGCCCCTACTGGGCTTTATCATCACGCTGGCAATTGCCGCTGTTGGCTTTAGTTTCTTTCCATCGGCCTATCCAGCATATGATTTCGCTAACCACATCTTTGATGCGTATCAAAATACCGTTGCGTGGATTGCCCAATGGGAACGCTTTTTTATTGAAAGCATCCCATTCAGATCAACAGACGCTGTGCTCTTGGGCGTGGCTGTTGTTTGCCTGTTTGTTTTGCTGTCTCGTCCTACCCACAAAAAGATGTTGCTATTGGGTGTGGTGTCTGTATTGTTTCACTCAAACCTCTTGGTGCAATGGAAATCGCCACCTAAAGGCCTCATTGGGCATGTATACAAAAACAGCTTGTTGCTTACGACCGAAAATCGAATAGGCATGGCACATTACGACAAAAAAACTGAGAAAATAGTGCAATTGGCGTCGCGGTTTCAATTAGACAATCGCCTTGACGGCATGCAGTTCCAACGACTACATAACAGCTATGAAGATTTACTTGTCATTGATAGCCTAGGTATTTACGAGGGAGTTCAACCACATAAAATAATCCTTTTGCGTCAAAATCCGAGCATTCATCTTGATGACCTAATTGAACAGTTGAAGCCAGATATAATTATTGCTGACGGAAGCAATTATCCTTCATTTGTGGCGCGCTGGAAAGCTACTTGCGAAGCAAAAAATACAGCGTTTCACAGCACTGCTACAGAGGGTAGTTATCCCTTAAACTGACCCTTGAAATTTTTTATGTAAGCCGTAAAGTCATCTTGAGACTTGATAGACTCGTACTCTTTGAGATGCACCAATTTTAAGTAAATTTCTATTTGGGCTGGATTTAAATATCCAACTACGGGGGTGATGTAATTTCCCGTATCGTCGAAAAATACTAGGGTTGGATAACCAGACACGCCTAAGTATCGCGTGAGGCTATGTGCGCTGTTACGACTCTTCGCTCGCTGAGGATCATAATTTGGATTGTCATAGGCTTTGCCTTCAAAACGCACCACTTCATTGCCTTCAGCATTAAATTTTACGGGGTAAAAGTTGGCGTTTAGGTAGTCGCTAACGTCTTTATTGCCAAAGGTGTTTTTGTCCAATAACTTACAGGGGCCGCACCAAACTGTGTAGGCATCCACCATAATGGGTTTTGGGTCCACTTTTTGTGCTTCAAAAGCCTCTTCAAAGGTGTACCAATTGACCTGAGCGTTTAGGCTAAGGGAAAGGGTTAGTAGAAATAGGGCGGTTATACTTTTAATCAATTCCATGCATTTTTTTAATAAGAATAGGTTTTAATACAATCATCAAGATTCCTGCCAAAACAGGAATTACAAAGAAAATCAAGAAAAAGTTTGACAGGCCATATGCCTCAGAAATTTTATCGATATAGCTCCCCGTTTTTCCTCCCAAATAATTTGCAACAGCACTACAAACAAACCAGAAACCAAACATAAGACCAACTAGCTTTATTGGAGCCAGTTTACTGACGTAGGACAAGCCTACAGGTGAAACGCACAGTTCTCCCATGGTATGGAACAAATACGCCAAGATGAGCCAAACAATGCTAACGCTAGCCTGTTCTGCACCCAACGGAATACCCCAAGCACCGAAAGCCAAGAAGGCAAACCCTGTTCCCAAAAGAATAAGGCCAATGGCAAATTTTACAGGTCCGCTAGGGTTGAATTTGGAAGCCCATATTTTGGAAAACAAAGGCGCCAATAAAATAATATAAAGTGAATTTAAAACTGAAAACCAAGAAGCGGGGATTTCAGTTGCGGTTTCTGAAAACTCACGCACAATCATCCAAATAACGATGCCCCAAATAATGGCAAAGCTTGTGCCTAAGAATAGATTAGACAGCATGAAATTGCTGAGCATTTTACTAAACAAGCCATAGAGCACTATGGTCAAAACAACCATTGGAACGAGGGTGATGATGGTATTGGCTATCTTAAAAATACTAGAAGCATCCCCAACCAATGTTCGTTGGGTAAAATCTTTTGCGAATATGGTCATGGAGCCGCCTGCTTGTTCAAATGCCCACCAAAAGAAAATCGTGAATATGGAAAAAACAACAATGACAATCAAACGGTCTATTTCAACATTAGAAAATCCTTTCTTTAGCTTTTGGTCTTTGTCAACCGGCTGTGCTTCTGCAAGCTTTTTGGGGGTTATTCCAATATTGCCAAATATTTTTTGAGCATACCAAAACTGCAACATTCCAAAGAACATAAAAATACCAGCCAAGCCAAAACCGAGGTGCCAACCTACTTTTTCCCCTATGTACCCACAGAGCAGTATTCCCAAGAAAGCACCGGCATTGATACCCATATAGAAAATGGTATAACCGCCATCTTTGCGCTTGTCTCCATCTTTATACAATTGCCCTACAATGGAAGAAATATTGGGTTTAAAAAAACCATTACCAATGATTAACAATACCAAGCCAAGGTAGAAAAAGGAATCTGTAAAGGTTTCTAGTGCCATGGAAGCATGTCCTAAAGTCATGATCAAAGCACCCAAAACAGTTGCATTGCGGTAGCCAAGAAATTTATCAGCGAGGAATCCACCAAGGATGGGTGTAAGGTATACCAAGCCTGTGTATAGTCCATACAATTGTAAGGCATCTTCGTTGGACCATGCCCAGCCGTCGTTCATGATGGATGATGTGAGGAACAACACCAATATGGCGCGCATGCCGTAGTAGCTAAAGCGTTCCCACATTTCGGTGAAAAATAAAACAAATAACCCAACAGGGTGGTTTAGTATGGTCTTTTGGTTAAGGGCGGAACCGCCAAATTGTGCTTCCATAAAATACATTGATAGATAGCTAATATAGGATTTTTATATAAAGTCACACTTTCCCTAACAGTCGTATCTTTGCAATATGACAAAAGGCAAAGGGCAAGATGCATTCGTTTCGGGGTTTTCCAAAAAAACCAAGGTTGAAAAACTAGATTGGATCAGCCAACAGTTTCACAATCCCGCCCAAGCGCTGGAAGTGCTACAAAACTACAACCACAGCAACAAGGAACTGCAAACCCTCCACGATGAGTTTATCGAAAACGCCTTAACCAATTTTTATATGCCGCTCGGCGTGGCGCCCAATTTTAACATCAACGGCACCGTTCTGACCATCCCCATGGCAATTGAAGAAAGCTCCGTGGTTGCGGCAGCATCCAACGCCGCCAAATTTTGGAGCACCAAAGGCGGATTTACAGCAACCATACTAGGCACCGAAAAGGTTGGACACGTCCACTTTATGTATCGCGGTGACTCCCAAAAACTACACCAGTTTTTTGAGCAGCACAAGACTGCTCTTTTAGCATCAACAGATGAAATTACGCATAATATGCGCAGGCGTGGTGGGGGTATTACGGCACTTAGCTTGGTAGACAAAAGCGATGCAATAGCAGATTATTACCAACTGGATGTGCGCTTTGAAACCCAAGATGCGATGGGCGCAAACTTTATCAATTCCTGTTTAGAACAACTGGCCACCCAACTGAAAGCATTGGCTGCAAAACACCCTGGTTTTTCTGAGGAAGAAAAAGCCATTGAGGTAGTCATGAGCATCTTGTCAAACTATGTGCCCAACTGCATGGTTGAGGCGGCTGTTAGTTGTCCAGTAAATGAACTTTTACCAACAGTTGAAGACAGCAAACTTTTTGCCGAGAAGTTTGTGCAAGCCGTAAGGATTGCAGAAGTGGAACCCTTCCGAGCAGTGACCCACAACAAAGGCATCATGAATGGCATAGACGCCGTCGTAATGGCCAGTGGAAATGACTTTAGGGCAGTGGCCGCAGGCATACATGCCCATGCAGCGGCTAGCGGGCAATACCGCAGTCTTTCTAAGGCGGAAATCAAGGATGGTGTTTTTAGATTTTCACTAAGAGTGCCATTGGCAATAGGTACTGTTGGTGGATTGACCAAGCTTCACCCTTTGGTGCGTTGGTGTCATGAACTCATGGGAACACCCAATGCGCAAGAGCTGATGCAGATAGTTGCCGTTGCGGGATTGGCACAGAATTTTGCAGCGGTAAAAAGTTTGGTTACCACTGGCATCCAACAAGGGCATATGAAAATGCATCTCTTGAATATTCTAAATCAGCATCAAGCAACGGAATCAGAAAAAAAAGCAGCAATAGCACACTTTAAAGACAATACCGTTTCCCACCATACGGTTGCTGACTTGCTGGCAAAACTCCGCAACACATGAAGTTTTACGCCAAGGGAAAATTATTGCTGACAGCCGAATATGCCGTTTTGGGTGGGGCCAAAGCACTTGCACTACCCACCAAATTAGGGCAATCACTCGAAATTACCGAAACCACAACCGGGACAGTTACATGGAAAAGCGTTGATGTTAATGGACAGTTGTGGTATGAAAATAGCTTTGACATAAAAACGTTTGCACCACAACAACAAAACGATGCTATTGGGCAGCGTTTACAGCAACTCTTTCTAGTAATCAACCAAGTAAATCCAACGCTTATGACAAACGCCGATGGGCTGTTGATTGTGAGTACGCTCGAGTTTGATCGCAATTGGGGGCTGGGAAGCTCTTCAACCTTGGTTTCATTATTGGCCCAGTGGTCTGAAGTAAATCCTTATGTACTGCTTCAAAAGGTATTTGGTGGAAGTGGCTATGACATTGCTTGTGCAACGGCTGACGGTGCGCTTTTGTATGAACGCACAAACGCAATTCATCCAACCGTTACTGCGGTTGATTTTAACCCCACGTTTAAAGACCAGTTGTTTTTTGTGTACCTCAATCAAAAGCAAGACAGCCAACAGGCAGTTGCCGCCTTTGACAGCGGTATGCTCACGCCACAAATAATGAAAATACTAAATGAACTAACGCTTTCCTTTTTAGCGGACTTAACATTAGCAGATTTTCAAAACTTAATGACGCAACACGAAGCAATTATTGCTAGTTTGATCCATGCTACGCCCATTCAAAATCGCTTATTTGATGATTATGCTGGAGCTATCAAAAGTTTGGGTGCATGGGGCGGTGATTTTATTTTGGCCTGTGGAGCTGCGGATACAATAGATTATTTTGCTCAAAAAGGGTACAACACTTGTTTTACATACCAATCGCTAATAGGCAACTAGTTACGTGTTTTTAAGTCTAGCGGTGCATACAGGATGGCTTTTGTTCCGCTTGGAGTACCATCGTCATTATATAAGTCTATCATCTCAAATGAGAGTTTTTGCTTGTTGTAATAATTAAAAATATCAATCCTATCTCGCATAATTTGGGTAGCATGTGATTTGTATTTTGCGTATCCTTCTTTTTGTGCAGCTGCTGCTTCGCGGCCAATGCCATTATCTGTTACACTTATGCGCAACATCTCGTTCTCAAGATCAAATTTAATCTTTATCTCTCCTGTGTCCTTTTTTGGTATAAGACCATGCACAATGGCGTTTTCGACAATAGGTTGTAGCATCATACAGGGTAAATAGACAGCCTTTTGAACTATTTTTGGATCAACATTTATTTCCAAATCAATTTTTTGATCAAGTCTGTGATCTTGTAATTCAACATAATTTTTAATGTATCTTAATTCATCCGCTACCGTAACCTTATCCACACTACTCATATCAATGGTGTCGCGAATAAGTCTAGAAAAGGAAGCCATATATTTGTTAAACTCTTTTTCTCCACCTAATACCATAGCACCTTGCATGCCATTCAAGGCATTAAAAATAAAATGCGGATTCATTTGCGCGCGATAAGCTTTGGCCTCTAAATTTGAAACTTCAAGGTTTCTGTCCCGACGTTCTTCCAGAAGTTTACTTTCAAGTGATATAAAAGCATAAAATAATAACAGGGCCAAGACGATATAAATCGAAATGCACCACCAAGTGAGGTAAAAAGGGGTTTTGATAAAAATATCATATTGCAAAACATTACTGGAAAATTGACCATCCCGTTCACCGCGAATGTGAAGCTCATGGTCGCCCCTACTTAAACCAACTAAATGAATTTCTGAACCTGCATTTTTCCATTGGCTCAAGGATGCTTCACCCGTAACTTTATAAGAATATTGTATACTGGAATCGTCTTCAAGCGAAACAAAAATATGATTGTAATTTCTAGGTAATTTTATAACAGTACTCGTGTTGGTTCCATCAATATAGGTATGCGCTTTTGTGTTGACATCTATATATTCAATTTGTTTTAACTTAATTTCAAAAGCATCAGGGGTCTGGGCAATTGTTTTAGCGCTACTAAGGGAAATAATTAAAGAAAATAAAACACAAAAAAAGGGGTAGGTGCGAGTTTGGCACGGTTCGTGTGCAGGTAGTGTGTAATGTCGTAACATTTTTTATTGGTTATTGTTTTGACACCCGCACTTTTCGAAGTGCGGGTTTTTTTTTGGGTGCCTAAATATAACATATGTTTACAAATTTATCTATAATTTAGCAAAATGCATCCACTTTACGACTTTCTCATCAATAGCAATTGGTCCGAAACATGGGCTTGGTGGGCTGATTTTACAGCCATTACCATTGTACTCCTTATCATTTCTTGGGTATTACGTGTTATCGCGCGTTTTATACTTGTTAATGCTTCGCATAGGATTTCAGGCGCTACAAAAACCACTATAGACGATGCGCTAATCGAACACAAGCTACCCAAAAACGTTTCCCGCTTTGTGCCTTACTTCTTCCTCCATGCTGCTATTCCATTCTGGAGCAACGGAAACGACAAGGTTGATTCGTGGATTACAGCCGTAGTTGACGTTTATGCGGTATTGGTTGCTATACTTATCATACGAAGTCTTTTAAGGGCTTTTAGGCAACAGCTACAAAAGCAAAAACAATTTAAAGACAAGCCCATTGACAGCTATATACAAGTCGTCATGATTTTTTTGTGGGGCATCGGGGTACTGCTTTCACTTTCCATACTTTCGGGCAAAGAACTCGTGTATTTCTTTACAGGCTTAGGAGCTATTTCAGCAGTTATACTATTGGTGTTCAAGGATACCATTCTGGGCTTTGTTGCCAGCATTCAAATCAGCGCAAATGATTTGGTCCGTATAGGCGACTGGATCACCATGGAGTCTTTTGGGGCAGATGGCGACGTTATTGAAATCAACCTTTCTACCATTAAAGTGCGGAATTTTGACAATACCATTACAACGGTTCCTACCTATAAACTGCTGTCAAGCTCCATCAAAAACTGGCGTGGTATGAGCGAATCGGATGGGCGTCGCATCAAACGCCCCCTGTTTATAAGAGCCTCTTCTGTTCGCTTCTTAAACGCAAAAGAGTTGGAAAGCGTATCTCAACTGGACCGATTTAAAGCCTTTGTCGAAAGCAAAAAAAGCGAGATTGAAGCCCACAACAAAGCGACTGAAGCAAATACTTCAATTCCGCTAAACGGAAGAAACCTGACCAATTTGGGCTTATTCAGATCCTATATTCAAACGTATTTGTATCAACACCCCAACATCAATCAAAACCTAACGGTGATGTGTCGCCAGTTGGCACCTACCCCACATGGAATACCTCTAGAGATCTATGCCTTTACGTCTGATAAAGTGTGGAAAAACCACGAGGGAATATCCGCTGATATTTTTGATCATGTTCTTGCATCAGCTTCCTTTTTTCAGCTTAAGATATTTGAATTTGAGCAGCATAGTACGAGTAATACCTAGCTTTTTTTTGGGTCGTAATTAATAAAAAAGCTTGCCCAAATCACTTTAGATAATTGGTAATTATACGGGGCAAATAGTATTATCGTAATTGCGATAACCATTATTGACAAAACCATATTTTTTCCAAAGCCAAGCAAGAGCAACAACAGATATGTAGCAACTGCCATTGCAACACCCAAGGCATAGGAAACGTACATGGAACCGTAAAAAAAAGAAGGTTCAAGTTGATAAGAAATCTTACAATTAGGGCACGATTTATTCATCGGTGAAATCCCTTTAAAACTATATGAGCTAAATCTAAACATTTTACCCTTTCTACACTTAGGGCAACGAAGCTTAAGCAAAGACACTAGATAATTCATGTAGATTTTTGAAGTAAAGTTAAAATAGCTAAAAACAAAAAAGCCCTCCAATACAGGAAAGCTTCTCATGGGTTCTCCTACGAACCTCTTGCAAACAACTGTTTGCAAGCAACACAACGCATTTAGTATTGAAAGCTTTTAAGCTTTGCGGTCTGGACGGGACTCGAACCCGCGACCCCATGCGTGACAGGCATGTATTCTAACCAGCTGAACTACCAGACCCTTTGCGTTAGGTGGGTGCAAATATACACGCATTTTCGGATACACAAAAGCAAAAAGAATATTGACTATAACTGTTGGTCAATTGCAGTGGCATAAACAGCCTTTGGAGACACACCAACCTTGCGGTCAACGAGCTCACCATTTTTAAATAAAAGTACCGTTGGAATATTACGAACCCCAAATTTGGCAGCAAACTCTTGGTTGTTGTCAACGTCTACTTTTCCAACAACGGCTTTGCCCGCATACTCGTTACTGAGCTCATCAATAATGGGGCCTACCATGCGGCAAGGACCACACCATTCTGCCCAAAAATCAACCAATACAGGTTGACTGGATTTTAAAACAACTTCTTCAAAGGATGCATCTGTAATTTCTAGTGCCATAACATAATTATTTTTGGATATTCAAATGTACATTGTTTTTTTGCAACCAATACAATAATGCATCAGTAGTCGCTATTGAGATATTTGTAAAATCAATAGTTAATTCAGTTTGTAAGCGACGGGATATGCGTCCAAAGCTTCTAACAATTCACCGCCAACGTGTACATTGAGTTTACGGCTCATGGTGTGTAGCTTAATCTCTTCTTCTGTTTCATAGAATGTCATATCTACTTTGTGATCTCCCTTATGTTTTTTAAAGAGCTCATCTAAAAAAGAAGCCAACTTTTCGTTTGCGTGGGCCACATCCAGTTTAAGCGTTATTTTGTGTGTACTGGTGGTCAAGGTGTCTTGAAGCAACTGAAAAGCATTGAACTGCATTCTTGCAGCGCCTCTTTTTCCCGTTTCACGGTTCAACCAACCTTCTCTTACGGAGGCCTTGACGTGGATAAAGTTATCCTCCACCAAAAAGTGTCGGTATTTGAGGTACTCCTCTCCAAATATTTTAAATTGATAAGACTCTTCAAAATCTTCTAAAATAAACATGGCCCAACCTTTTCCATTCTTGGACACGCGATGGTCTACTTCTCCAACCATGCCGCCAAAACTTAACTCCTTGTTGACCAAAGCATCCATGTCATTGAATACCCCAAGTTTCGCGTTACAAAAATGTTTCACGGCAGGTGCAAAATCATCAAGTGGGTGGGCTGAAATATAAATGCCAACTACTTCTTTTTCTTGCTTTAACTCCTTTAGAGCGGTCCAAGGCTCGCAAATAGGGAGTTCTGGAGTGGCGATGGTGACTGCGGCATCGGCACCAAACAAACTGACCTGCGAAGATTGTTCGTTTTCTTGGTGTTGGGCACCATACTTAAGCGCCTTTTCCACAAAAGTTACCCCATCTCCGTTGTGATGAAAATATTGCGATCGGTGTGCGTCAGACAAGGAGTCTAGCCCCCCTGCAAGTATCAAGCTTTCAAACGATTTTTTGTTGGCCGCCCTTAGATCTATACGCTGCGTCAAATCAAAAATAGATTCGTAGGGTTTCTCTTGACGATGTGCGACTATGGTCTCAACTGCAGCTCGACCAACACCCTTAACAGCACCCATACCAAAGCGAATGGCTCCTTTGTCGTTTACCGTAAACTTGTAGAATGATTCATTGACATCGGGTCCAAGAACCAATATGCCCATCCTGCGACACTCTTCCATAAAGAAGCTGACCTGCTTGATATCGTTCATGTTGTTGGACAGTACCGCTGCCATATATTCTGCGGGGTAGTTTGCCTTTAGGTAAGCCGTTTGATAAGCAATCCAAGCGTAGCAAGTGGAGTGTGATTTATTAAAGGCATAGGAAGCAAATGCCTCCCAGTCTTTCCAAATCTTTTCAAGCACTTCTCTTGGGTGACCCCGTTCTTCTCCACCGTTTAGAAACTTAGGCTTTAACTGCTCCAGTAAAGCAAAAATCTTTTTACCCATTGCCTTTCGCAGCACGTCGGCTTCCCCTTTGGTGAACCCTGCCAAGGCTTGAGACAACTGCATCACTTGCTCCTGATAAACCGTGATACCATAGGTTTGTTTGAGGTACTGCTCCATGGCTGGTAAATCGTAAGCGATTTCCTCCTGTCCGTTTTTTCTACGAACAAAGCTCGGGATGTATTCCAGTGGTCCTGGGCGGTATAGCGCATTCATGGCAATTAAATCTTCAAATACGTTCGGCTTTAAGTCGCGAAGGTATTTTTGCATTCCCGCACTTTCATATTGAAAAACCCCTACGGTTTCACCGCGCTGAAACAACGCATAAGTGGGTGCGTCATCGAGTGGAAATTCATCTGGATTAAGCTCAATATTGCGTTGGTATTTGACAATTTTCACCGTGTCTTTTATGAGCGTGAGTGTCTTCAGCCCTAAAAAGTCCATTTTCAGTAACCCTGCATCCTCCACAACTGAGTTGTCAAACTGAGTAACGTATAAGTCAGAGTCCTTTGCGGTAGCGATAGGAACAAATTCTGTAATATCATCGGGTGTAATGATCACACCACATGCGTGTGTTCCAGTGTTGCGCAAAGAACCCTCGAGAATCTGGGCCTGCTTAAGCGTCTCAGCCTCTAGGTCGCTTCCTTCTGCAATGGATTTCAATTGGGCAACACGAGCAAACTCATCCGAACGCAAGGCTTCTTTTAGTGCCTTGTCCTCCAAATTGAAAATTTTCTTCAACTTCATGTTTGGAACTAGCTTGGCCACTCGATCTGCATCGCCCAACGATAAGTCCAACACCCGTGCGGTATCCCGAATAGACGATTTGGCTGCCATGGTACCATAGGTAATGATTTGCGCCACTTGGTTTGACCCGTACTTTTCAATCACGTAATCAATGACTTTTGATCTTCCTTCGTCATCAAAATCAATATCAATATCAGGCAAACTTACACGGTCGGGATTTAGGAAACGCTCAAAAAGTAAGTCGTACGCAATGGGGTCTATGTTTGTGATCTTTAGGCAGTAGGCCACCACAGAGCCTGCGGCAGATCCACGTCCTGGTCCAACCGATACGTCCATTTCTCTTGCAGCAGCAATAAAATCTTGTACAATTAAAAAGTAACCCGGATACCCTGTGTTTTCAATAACGCTCAATTCAAAATCAATACGTTCTGTAAGTTCATCGTTTAAGGTTCCATACCGGGCTTTAGCCCCTTCATAAGTGATGTGGCGCAGGTAGGCATTTTCGCCCCGCTTCCCCCCGTCGGTGTCGTCTTCAGCAGATTGAAATGCATCGGGTATATCAAATTTTGGAAGCAATACTTCTCGAGCCAAATCAAAGGCGGTTATTTTATCCAGTATTTCGGCTATGCTTTCCAATGCTTGTGGCACATCGGCAAACAACTCTTGCATCTGCGCTGGCGTCTTGAAATAATATTCTTGGTTTGGAAGACCATATCTATAACCACGGCCACGGCCAATAGGCGTTGCTTGTTTTTCTCCGTCCTTAACACACAATAATATATCATGTGCATTGGCTTCTTCTTGCTTTAGATAAAACACAGAATTGGTTGCGACAAGTTTTACATTGTGCCTTTGTGAGAACTGAACAAGCACAGGGTTGATGCGGTTTTCATCCTCCTGTTGGTGCCGCATGATTTCAATATAGAGATCCTCTTGAAATTGTTCTTTCCACCACAACAGCGCATCCTCTGCCTGCTTTTCACCTACGTTGAGTAGTTTGGAAGGTACTTCGCCGTAGACATTCCCCGTCAACACAATGAGGTTGTCTTTGTACTGCTGTATTAATTTTCTATCAACACGAGGCACATAATAGAAGCCTTTGGTGTACGCCATGGAAGATAGCTTGGATAGGTTTTGGTAACCGGCTTTGTTTTTAGCAAGAAAAACCATCTGATACCCATTATCCCTTCGACTGCGATCCAAGTGGTCTTCACACACGTTGAGCGTAATGCCCACTATGGGCTTAAGCGGCGGCCTATCGTCATCTTCGGCACGATTGGCATTGACTTGTTTGACAGATTTTACAAAATGGAATGCACCCATCAAATTACCCAAATCTGTTAATGCCACGGCTGGCATCCCCATTTGGTCTGCTGTTTCGGCTAGTTCTTTTACCCTAATGGTAGACTGCAAGACCGTAAACTGTGAAAGGGTGTGCAAGTGTGCAAAAGGAGTGCTTAGGGCTGTTTTGGCTGGTGCAGCTGGTACAGAAACAGGCGCTTGCTTCTCTTGAATTAGTTTTGCTGATGCTGCCTTAAGGTCGGTGTGTGACAAACCTATTAACGGCACAGCTTCTTTAAAAGTTTCATTTAGCCGTGAGACAAGGAGCTGACCATCTGTGATTTGGTTTGCAGGAAATTTATTTTGACGTAGCAATTCGAAAAACGCACGGGCTGTAGCTTCTACATCCGCGGTGGCATTGTGCGCTTGATCAAAGGTGTCATCAAATAGATGCTTGTAGAGTTCTGAAAGGGTTGGTAGTTTAAATCTTCCGCCCCTACCTCCTGGAATTTGACATAGCGTAGCGGTGTGCTCTGTACAAGTGTCTAAAATGGGGGTTGTGGTAATGGAAGTATCCAAACCAAGACGGTCTAGCTCAGCCCCAATGATATTGACGTCAAATTTAACATTATGACCAATGATGTATTTTGATTTGGCCAATGCATTCGTAAAATCAGCTAGGATTGTGTTTATTGGGGTTCCTTCTTTGGTCGCTAGTGCTGTGCTAATCCCATGTATTTGTTCTGACTCAAAAGGAATGTCAAAGCCTTCCGGTGCAACAATAAAATCCTTGTGTTCGACACAGTTACCAAAACTATCGTGAAGTTGCCATGCAATCTGAATACATCGCGGCCAATTTTCATGATCTGAAATAGGCGCATCCCAGCGTTTAGGCAAGCCTGTAGTTTCGGTATCAAATACTAAAAACATGGTAGCGGATTAGCCAACTAATTTAGTGAAGTTAACATGTAAAATATACCGCAATGAATATGAAGTTATTAACGTTTGGTAAAATCAAAAAATAGTGTAGATTTGCCACGCATTAATAACCAGGGTTTTGCACCCAAAAATTTAATTTGATATGTCAGTAAAAATTCGTCTTCAAAGACACGGTAAAAAAGGAAAACCCTTCTATTGGGTAGTTGCAGCAGATGCACGTTCTAAAAGAGATGGTCGCTACCTTGAAAAAATAGGTACTTACAATCCCAACACCAACCCAGCAACATTAAAAATCGACGTTGACAGCGCTGTTAATTGGCTTCAAAATGGAGCACAACCAACAGACACAGCTCGTAACTTACTATCTGAAGTAGGTGCTATGTTGAAAAATCACCTTGTTAATGGTGTTCACAAGGGTGCGCTTAAAGAAGAAGACGTTGAAACAAAATTTGAAGCATGGTTGGCTGATAAAGCATCACGCAACACTGCTCATGTTGAAAAACTTTCCAAAGCAAAAGCCGACGAAAAAGCCAAAGCCTTAGCTGCTGAAAAAGAAGTTAGCGAAAAGCGCAAGGCAGATGCCGAAGCTGCAATAGCAGAGGAAGAAGCTGCGGCTGCGGCTGCAGAAGCTGAAGCTGCCGCTGAGAAAGCTGCATCAGAGGCTGCTGCCGAAGAAGCTGCACCAGAGACTGCTGCCGAAGAAGCTGCACCAGAGGCTGCTGCCGAAGAAACTGCACCAGAGGCTGCTGCCGAAGAAACTGCACCAGAGGCTGCTGCCGAAGAAGCTACACCAGAGGCTGCTGCCGAAGAAGCTGCACCAGAGGCTGCTGCCGAAGAAGCTGCACCAGAGGCTGCTGCCGAAGAAGCTGCACCTGAAGCTGACAAGAAGGCTGAATAACTCGAACACATGCGTTTCGAAGACTGTTTTTTTCTTGGAACAGTGGTCGGTAAATACAGTTTTAAAGGCGAAGTACTCCTTAAGCTAGATACTGACGAGCCAGAAGTATATCAATCTCTTGATAGTCTCTTTCTAGCACAAAACAATGCGCTTATCCCTTTTTTTGTTGAGAAGTGTTCTATGCACAAGCCTGGACTATTGCGTCTTCGCTTAGAGGATGTCGATAATGAGGAAGAGGCCAATCTGATACTTAAGTCAAAAGCATATTTGCCATTGACGAAGCTTCCAAAACTGGCTGGAAATAAATTTTATTACCACGAAATCATCGGTTTTGATGTTGTTGACAAAAACTTGGGCGCCATTGGTGCTGTTGTAGCAATTAATGAACATACCGCACAGGCAACCATTGAAGTTTCCATTGGTCAAAAAATAGCTTTAATCCCAATAGTTGATGAGATTATTTTGGAGGTTAAAAGAGATACAAAATCCATATACGTTGATACGCCACCAGGCCTGATTGACCTGTACACCAACGATGCGTAAGGCTTTATACTTTATGGTGTTTTTTACCGCAATTTGCCATGCGCAAGTGCAACAGTTAGAAGAAGTAGTTTTACGTGCACAGCGAATACAAAGTAGTATTCAACCCATAAGTCAAACGGATATTGCCCAAGACAGCCTACTACTAAAGCAAGACATTGGAGAATTATTACAAGGCGTACCCAGCTTATTTGTCAGCAGCCAACAAAATTTCAGTCAAGACACACGCATTTCCATTCGTGGGTTTGGTACACGTGCCACTTTTGGCATTCGTGGCATTAAGGTTTTGTGGGACGGCATCCCCGTTACTACACCCGATGGACAGACACAATTGGACCACATTCCGTTGTCGTCAATGGGAACTATTGAAGTTATTCGAGGCGTTTCTAGTGGGCTGTATGGCAATGCATCGGGAGGTGTTATCATGCTCAAAAGCACGCCGTTAAAAAACGAACAAACGCTTACTGCTACATTCGGAGACTTTGGGACTCAACACTTGGTTGGCAGCTACGGCTCCAAGAATGAAAAAAACCTTTTTCGCGCCATTGTAGTGCACAAAAAATACCAGG
>Ga0209653_1001122_pt1 | contig 22081 bp, 17 predicted proteins | sample SaaInl6LU_22_DNA_FD_184644 | JGI IMG/M metagenome (GOLD analysis project Ga0209653, IMG submission 184644) | Marine microbial communities from expanding oxygen minimum zones in the Saanich Inlet - ESP_116LU_22_DNA (SPAdes) (version 2) | ecosystem: Environmental > Aquatic > Marine > Intertidal...
AAAATACGCCCACCAAAAGACTCTGAACGTTATTTTGCCTTATTAAAAATACGTGAAGTCAATTTTGATAAACCAGAAAACTCACGTAATAAAATCCTTTTTGAAAACTTAACGCCATTACATGCGAATGAACGTCTTCGTATGGAACGTGGTAACGGTAGTACTGAAGATATCACAGCACGTGTATTAGATTTAGCATCTCCTATCGGTAAAGGTCAGCGTGGTTTGATTGTTGCCCCCCCAAAAGCGGGTAAAACCTTATTACTGCAAAATATTGCTCAATCGATTGCAGCGAACCATCCTGATTGCCAGTTGATGGTACTACTGATTGATGAACGTCCTGAAGAAGTTACGGAAATGCAGCGTCTGGTCCAAGGTGAAGTTATTGCATCAACCTTTGATGAACCTGCGAGTCGTCATGTTCAAGTTGCCGAAATGGTCATTGAGAAGGCGAAGCGTTTAGTTGAACATAAGAAAGACGTGGTCATTTTACTCGATTCAATTACTCGACTAGCGCGTGCTTATAACACCGTCATCCCATCATCGGGTAAAGTGCTTACTGGGGGTGTAGACGCTAACGCATTGCACAAACCGAAGCGTTTCTTTGGTGCTGCGCGTAATGTTGAAGAAGGTGGTAGTTTAACCATTATTGCAACCGCGTTAATTGATACAGGCTCTAAAATGGATGAAGTTATCTATGAAGAGTTTAAAGGCACGGGTAATATGGAGCTACATTTGAATCGTAAGATTGCTGAAAAGCGGGTATTCCCAGCCATCGATTACAACCGTTCCGGCACGCGTCGAGAAGAATTGTTGACGAACCAAAAAGAACTTCAGCAAATGTGGATTTTACGTAAAATTGTTCATGAAATGACAGAAATTGATGCGATGGAATTTTTAATTAGCCGTTTATCGATGACGAAGACGAATGATGAATTCTTTGATGCAATGAAGCGCCAACGTACTTAATTCTTATACAAATGAATATAAACCATGTCCTCATTTTGGTGTAGACATGGTTTTTTTTTACTTATTTTTTGCTTTCTTCTATATAACCAACTTACACTGTCAAACTTATAGAAGCACAATAACATATGGGAAACATCATGAAGATACAGTCATTTTCACGACAAGTTTGTAGGTTTATAGGGGTTGTAACAGTATTGAGTGTCTCATCACTGAGTTTCTCATTTCCAGGCCATGCAAAACCACAAACTACTGTTATTAATCAAAAAGTAGATGAGGTTGAAGCTCAGGTCATTCAGTGGCGTCATCATTTTCATGAGTTTCCGGAATTATCGAATCGCGAATTTAAAACAGCCGCGTATATTGAACAATATTTACGTTCTCTAGGGTTGCAAGTACAAACAGGGATAGCTAAAACGGGTGTGGTGGGGTTATTGGATACAGGTAAACCTGGACCTGTCGTTGCACTTCGCGCTGATATGGATGCTTTGCCAATCGAAGAAAGCAGTGACTTACCATTTAAATCTGTCCAACGTGGCAAATTTAATGGTAAGGATGTTCCGGTGATGCACGCCTGCGGCCATGATACGCATATGGCAATGCTCATGGGAGCCGCCAAAATTCTAACGGATATGCAAGATGATTTGGTTGGTCAAGTTAAGTTCATCTTTCAACCGGCTGAAGAGGGTTCGCCTGAAGGGGAAGTCGGTGGGGCTGAAATCATGGTAGAAGAGGGGGTCTTAAAGAATCCTGATGTAGATGCTATTTTTGGGTTACATATATCAGCAGCAACCCCAGTTGGAAAAGTATTATGGCGTGAAGGTGGGATCATGGCTGCAGTAGATCCGTTTAAAATTGTCATCAAAGGCAAACAAGCGCATGGCGCTTACCCATGGTTAAGTGTTGATCCTATTACGACTGCCGCCCAAACTATTATGAGTTTACAAACTATAGTGAGTCGTGAATTACAGTTACTTGATGACGCAGCGGTTATTACCATAGGCGCTATAAATGGCGGGAATCGTTCTAATATCATTCCTAATGAAGTCGAATTAGTGGGTACAATTCGGACATTAAATGAAAAAGCACGTGATCACATTTATGAAGCTCTACCTCGTAAGGTCCATGCGATAGCGCAAAGTATGCGCGCAGAAGCAGAAATAACGTTACCATTAGATTACCATTATCCAATCACTTTTAACGATCATGCCTTAATGAAACAAGTCTTACCGACGCTGACGCGAACCGCTGGAGAAGATAATGTCGTCTATTCTAAACCGGTGACCGGAGCTGAAGATTTTTCGTTTTTTCAAAAGGAAGTGCCAGGTGTGTATTTATGGGTAGGTGGTCGCTCACCTGATATCACTGAAGCACAAGCCCCTGCTCACCATACTCCGGAGTTCGTTGTACAGGATGAAGGAATGAAATTAGGGGTGGCTCTTTTGACCAACTTAACTGTTGATACATTATTTAATCAAGAACAGCCATAAGTACATTAATGTCATTGAGTAGCAATTATCCGATGTGGTAATTGCTGCTATAAAGACACTGAAGCTAGTTGGCCGTGATTTAACAAGTGATATGTAAATTTGTTACTAATATCTGATTGTGGTCTGTTTTTGAGGGTGACTGAATGCCATTGGTTAACAATAGGGAAATCAACAATATTTAATTCTTTTACCATAGCATTCGTCTGTTGACTTAATGTTGCTTGAGACAGAACGGCGACACCTAATCCTGAAGACACCGCAAGTTGTATCGCTTCATTACTTTCAATCAGCATAATGTTAGATAATGTAATATTATTTTGTACACAATAATCCACTAACACCTTATGTGTGGCAGAACCTTTTTCCCTGACCAAGAATTTTTGTTCTTTAAGTTCATTTAAGTGACAATGATTGGGACCATTGTAATCCATTGGGCCAACCAATTTGAGCTGGTTATCCATAAAAGGGGTTGATGTGATGTTGTTGAGTTCTGGCACAGATGAGAAAATATATAAGTCATCTTTATTTTCAGCTAAGCGTTGTGTTATTTGCTCTGTGTTGCCCACTTTAAGCTGAACATTCACACCTGGGTTTTCTAAACAAAATGGTTTTAGGATTGGCGTGATTAGATATTTAGCAGTGGACACTACCGCTAATTTAAACGCGCTAGTCTGTTGCATTTTTAGTGAATCTATATGAGATTCTAACACTTTTTGTGACTGCATTATTTCATTTGCACAGTTGTATACAGCCGTGCCTGCTTCAGTCAGACGAAGGGTACCATGATGAGTCTCAAGCAAAGTCATATTATAAATTTCTGACAATTTTTTGAGTTGTAATGAAACTGTAGGTTGAGAAAGTTTTAACGCTGCAGATGCGGCGGTAATAGACCCTGTTTCAACAACTTGCTTGAAGACTTCTAGTAATCTAAACGTTAATGAATTCATAGATTTCTACTATATAGTGATAATCAAAAAAGTAAATACTTATTAATGGTAAACCTACAGCTTTGCTTTAATCTAACGCGGATGGATAACGTTATTTCATTATAGTTAAATTAAGGTATAATAGCCGGTTTCCACGGCATTAAATCAAATAGTTTGGTTATGTCGGACTAGTCGCAGTAAAGAGAGTATAAAATGGCAAAAGTTGCAATTGTAATGGGGTCTACATCTGATTGGCCTACGATGAAACTGGCTGCAGAGATGTTACAACAGCTCGGTGTTGAATTTCATGCGCAAGTTGTTTCTGCACACCGCACTCCTGAATTATTAACTTCATTTGCCCAGACTGCTCATACTGAAGGTTATAGCGTGATTATTGCGGGTGCAGGTGGTGCTGCTCATTTACCTGGAATGATAGCTGCTCACACTCATATTCCTGTTTTAGGCTGTCCCGTTCGTTCCAGTCAGTTAAATGGAATTGATTCTTTACTATCGATTGTACAAATGCCTAAAGGTGTCGCTGTTGGTACACTTGCCATTGGTGAAGCAGGAGCGGCAAACGCAGGTTTATTAGCAGCTCAAATCGTTGCACTTCAGGAACCTAAGGTCGCTCAAGCGATCATTGATTTTCGTCAAACTCAAACGGACACCGTGCTTAGTAACGGTCAATTAGAGCTTTAATTATGAATGTGTTGGTATATGGTTCCGGTCAACTTGCTCGAATGATGTATTTAGCCGGTAGTCCCTTGAATATTAATATTCAGGCGGTCGATGTGGCGACGAATAAAATTGTGAATCCTGTTACAAAACGTAATTTGAAAATATCTTTAGACGATGCCATCGCTAATGCCGACGTATTAACCGTCGAGTTTGAGCATGTGCCTGAAGCACTTCTTGAACAGGCGGAACAGTCAGGTAAGTTAGCCCCAAATATGCGATCGATTCTCGTGGGTGCAGACCGTGTCCGTGAAAAACAACTTTTAGCATTGGCTAATATTCCAAACTGTGAACACGAAATTATCACAAATGTTGCTCAACTTGATGGGATCACGGAACGCTTAGGTGACAAAATTATTTTGAAGTCAAGCCGTGATGGCTATGATGGTTATGGGCAATGGCGTGTGAGTCAACAAAGTGATTTAGACGAACTCATTACTGTATTTAATCATTTAGATTTAGAAAAAGTGCCAATTATCGCTGAAAAAATGTGTCCATTTGATCGAGAGTTATCATTAGTAGGAAGTGTTGATAGCGAAGGTAATGTCGCACTATATCCGTTGGCTCAAAATACGCATTTTGAAGGTCAATTGCATGTTTCGATCGCCCCAGCACCTGAGTTAAATGATACTTTAAAACAAAAAGCAGAAAGTATTTTTGCAGCATTAGCTTCTCAAATGGAATATGTCGGTACATTAGCAGTAGAGTTGTTCCAAGTAGGAGATGACCTATTAGTTAATGAGTTAGCGCCGCGAGTGCATAATTCCGGACATTGGTCTATGCAGGGGGCTGATACCTGCCAGTTCGAGAATCATCTTCGTGCTATTTGTGGCTTACCATTAGGTGATTCTCATGCCGATAAAATCAGTGCCATGGTCAATATCATTGGCGTAAGTTCATTTTCAAAAAATCTAATAGGGATCCCAGGTGTGCATCTGCACTGGTATGGAAAAGAAGTCCGTGAAAAGCGTAAAATGGGACATATCAATGTCACTGCTAATAGTTATGCTGATCTGGGTAAAAAATTCGAGCAGCTCGGTGAATTTTTACCTATGCAACATTTTCCGCGGTTATTGACCCAAGCCAGTAAATTAGCTAAACAATAAATCGGAGTTATGACATGTTAAAATTATTGAGTACTATGATTGCAATCTGTGTCTTATCAGCTTGCACCCCATCATTACCGGATACGTTAATGATATCAGATGCTAAAATCCGTGCTGCTTATAGTCAGGCGAAAACCGGCGCTGCGTATATGACGATCACGAATCCTACAGAAACTACTACAACACTAACTTCAGTGAGTTCATTGACAATGGTGGCGAATGATATTCAATTACACACCATGACAATGGATGGCGATGTAATGAAAATGGAAGAAGTGTCAGGTGGTGTGACGATTGATGCGCAAAGTACAGTCACGTTTGCACCGGGTGGTTTCCATATTATGTTTGTAGGGTTACAAACAGAATTAAGTGAAGGTAAGCAAATAGCGTTAACTTTAACGTTTGATAATATGCCGGCACAAACTGTCAACTTTCCTGTAGTATCCATGCACAGCTCAGGGATGAAACATTAATCTAAATGACATCTTTTACGTATAGATTAGTTCAATACTTAAAGGAAAATATTATGTTGAGTTCAAGCAAAGTTGTGGCTGTGGCCTTTTTTGTCATGAGTTTCTCGCTGATGACTGGTAGCAACAATGTATTCGCGCAGTCCATTACGGCACAAACCGTCATAGCAACTGATCTCTCTAGTCCGTGGTCGCTTGCTCTTCTGCCACGTGGCGAATTTCTTGTGACCGAAAAAACAGGCTCGATAGCTAAAATTACAGCCACGGGTAACGTCACCCGTCTAACCGGACTGCCGAGTGTCGTTGCAGAACGTCAAGGTGGAGTATTAGGCGTCACTTTGGATCCTGATTTTGCTCAAAATAATAAAATTTATGTATGCTTAGTGAGAGCTGATGATGAAGGTAAAACTGGTTCAGAGGTCTATTCAGCTACGCTTAGCGGTAATGAATTAAGTGATGTCACGAATATCTTTACCGCGCAGCCTAAGGTGAATTCAGGTTTTCATTTTGGGTGTCGTTTAGCATTTACGGATGATAAATCGTTGTTTATCACACTCGGTGACCGCGGTGCCGGTAAAGAGTTAACTCAAGACCTTGATAATCATTATGGCAAAGTGATACGTGTGTTACCTGATGGCACTCCACATCCTGAAAATGCGTTTCTAGATTCAAAGGTACCAGAAGTCTATTCTATTGGTCATCGAAATGTGCAAGGGATCGTGTGGCATCCTACTGAAAAAGTCATGTGGGCACATGAGCATGGACCTAAAGGTGGTGATGAATTAAATCGCCTTAAAGTAGGTGCCAATTATGGTTGGCCAACCATCACTTATGGGGTGAATTATAACGGTACCATTATCACTGATCAGACTGAAGCGCCAGGATTAGAGCAGCCTTTAACATATTGGGTGCCTTCTATTGCGCCCAGTGGTATGGCATTTTTTAATGATGACATTTTGATAGGCTCATTAAAATTCAGACATTTACGCTATTTAGAAATGGAAGGCGATAATGTCGTGAAACAGACGGAATTGCTGAATGAGTTAAACGCACGTATTCGTGATGTACAAGTCAGTTCAAGTAATGTGGTTTATGTGCTAACTGATGAGCCTAAAGGCCGATTAATTGCGGTTCAATTGCAAATGGATGCTCAATAGCAAACTGCATCCATTGCATAGTAGTGGGATGGTAAAATCCCAGCTCAGCAGCATGTAGCCATAATCGAGTGACTCCCTCACGGGTATAAGCTTCAGTATATAAACGGTCACCTAATATTGGGTGACCGATAGACAGTAAATGTACACGCAACTGATGCGATCGTCCCGTCACAGGGTGTAATTCAACGAGGGTCGTTTTTTCACCCACTTCAACCACTTTAAAGTGCGTTAAACTTTTCTTACCCGTTTCATAGCAGACTTTTTGTTTAGGGCGATTTGGCCAATCTACAATTAAAGGTGCTGTGATCTCCCCTTCGCTGACGGACATCTTGCCCAAAACTCGTGCAAAGTAGCGTTTTTGAGTTTTACGCTCTGCGAACTGAGCACTTAAATGCTGATTGGCCGATTTATGCATCGCCATGACGATGATCCCAGAGGTCGCCATATCTAAACGATGCACAATACGGGCATTGGGATACACGTCCGTCACACGCTTTTGTAAACTATCTTGGTGGTTCGCAGCTCGCCCACGGACACTGAGCAAACCAGGTGGTTTAGCTAAGACAATAATGTCCTCATCTTGATGCAATATATCAAGAAAGGGATCAGTGGGTGGTTGATAGTTTAAAATAGCCATGTTGATTGATTATCACTTTTTGGGGTTATTGATCACGACTCGGATCGCATCTAAATATAACGTCGCTTCTTGAATTCTTGTTTGAGCTTGCTCTAATGTACTTTGCATATGTGCAATTTCAATGTCACTGATACTTGGATTCACTTTTTGCAGTTCGGTTAACCGAGTAATTTCCGCGCCGAGTTGTGTATGGATGAATTCATGCGCGGCTTCTTTTACCGATGTAACCCGCTCTTGGGCTAAGGCTTCCGCTTTTGCTAGGACCAGTTTAATTGGTTTGGCGAGTGCGGGAACTAGTTTTTGGCTGAGTTTACGGTCAACCTTAGTTAACTCGACCGATACATTATTCATCGAGTTACCTTGACTATCGAGCTGGATCAGAACTGGTGTCTGAGGCAAATAAGGGTTAAATCCTGTCGTGTTATCAGTATTGGCTTGTAAGATGTATAAACACTCAACAAAAAATGCACCCGCAGGTAAAGCGGTGTTACTCATAAAGCTTAATGATGCTTTGCCGTTCACTTCACTGGTGATAATGTCGATAGCTTCATGTATCAGTGGATGATCCCAGCTAATAAAGCTCAGCTCTTCTCTTGCAGTAGCGACATCACGACGATAAGTAATCGTTAATCCTTCATCAGGTAAGCTAGGAATAGCATGTGCTAATTGATCAGTGGGTTGTAAAATAAAGCTATGAGCGTCATTTACAATATGCGCAATGCCAAGCGCGTCACAGATTAAGTGCATGAAACTTTCTACGCTATGCGCTAGTTCTGGCGCATTCAATGCGTCGACTAATGATTCTATTGTACCTTTACCGCTAGCACTGATTTCTAACAACTTATCACGGCCTTGTTGGCGTTCTTCATTAAACTGAGATGCTAGTGCTGCTGCTTGGATTATTACATCATTAATTTCGGAAGGTTCTGCTAAGGCACTTTGAATCTTGTGGTCTAGCGTTGCAAACACTTTTGCCCCAATGGCACAGGTCTGATTAAAACTATTTAGACCCTCATGATACAGCTTAAACAAGGTGGCTTGACCGGTATGTTCAACATACGGGACATGGATGTTCACCGTTTGTGATTGGCCAATGCGATCAAGTCGACCTATGCGTTGTTCTAATAAATCCGGATGTGCAGGTAAATCAAATAAGATTAAATGCTGCGCAAATTGGAAATTACGCCCCTCTGAACCAATTTCGCTGCATAATAATAAGGGTGCACTGTTTTCCGGATCGGAAAAATAATGTGCAGCACGGTCTCGTTCAATAATACTCATGTTTTCATGAAAGACAGGTAAATGTTGACCCGTCAGTTTCTTAATAAATTCAGCAAGTTGCAACACAGTCCGTTGGGAGCGACAAATAAGTAAAGTCTTATTCGTGGTATCTTCTAAATATTCCAGTAACCAATCTACGCGAGGATCATCGTATAACCAACTTGAATGTAATGCGGGTAACTCATGAATAAAACAGGTATGTGATCGAGGACAATCTAATGCTTGCCATTCTTCTGGTAACGCTAATGGATAGGCATGTAAAATCCGCTCATTCAACCCTGCGATAGATTGTCGAGTGTTTCTAAAAAACATCCGACCGGTGCCATGGCGATCAATGAGATGATTGATCATCGATTGATGTGATGTGGTCGCAAGATATTCAACATCGATATCTGTATAGATAGAGGCGATATGTGTTTGTAATTCATTACTGATTGTCGCTTCAGTCTCAGCTAGCTCTGCAACAAGAGACATAGAGCTTTGCTCATCTAGCAATGCATCCGTTAATTCAGCCAGCACTTTATATTGAGCCTGTTCAGCTTCATAAGTAGCAAAGTCAGTAAAACGGGCAGGGTCGAGTAGGCGTAAGCGTGCAAAATGACTTTCATGACCCAGTTGATCTGGCGTGGCTGTCAATAGTAAGACGCCCGGTGTGATTTGAGTCAGTCCTTCTACCACGGCATATTCATCTGACACGGTTTCATTTGACCAATGTAAATGATGCGCTTCATCTACAACCATTAGATCCCATGATGATGCTAAAGCCCAAGCATTAATCTTAGGCTCCGTCACTAAGGTATCGATACTAATTAAGACGATTTGCTCTGCATCAAATGGGTTCATGCCATCTTCGAGTAAGGCTTCAACACGACTAGCATCAAATACTGCACAGGGTACATTAACCCTTCTATGCATCTCGACTAACCATTGATGGATCAAGGTTTCAGGGACAATAATTAAAATGCGAGTAGCACGACCACTGAGACGCTGTTTTTGTATGATCATAGCTGCTTCAATCGTTTTACCTAAACCCACTTCGTCAGCAAGTAACACGCGAGGGGCGAAACGATTACCTACTTGATTCGCAATATGAATTTGATGTTCAATTAAGCTAACTCGTGCGCCGCTTAAACCCAATAAAGGCGATTGTTGGTGCGTAAAACGTGCATCAAACGCCTCACGTCTTGCATCAAACCAGTTGTATTTATCTAGTTGCAGCGTAAATAAGCGATCTTCAGGCTGATTAATTTGCGTTAAGTGTGATAACTGAGTTTCAGTTAATACGACCGACTCATTATTGTGGGTATATTCGACTAGATATTGGATGAGACCATTGGTGTCCATCGTGTCGAGTACACAAAATTCTTGCTTATCGACATCGAGGCCAATATCGCCTTTTTCTAATAATAAACGGATCAAAGGTGAACTATCGATGGAATAGTGCTTATCTTCTTGGGTAACAGGGAAATAAATAGTGACTTGTCTAAGTTGAACATCAGCAACAATGCCTAGTCCAAGTTCGGGTTGCTGTGAGCTCAGCCAGCGTTGACCAACGGTAAAATTCATAAAATATAGGTAAATAATTTCAAGAGTAAAAGGATAAAGTGTAATTATCGCATGAATTCTAGTAGACGTCTGAGCAATATGAAAAAAAACAGGTAATTTCAATCTATATGGATTATTGTAAAGGTATTGAATATAAAACTTTGTAAAAAATTATCGGTCAGATAAGGAGTTTTAAATGACAGTATCTTCAAGTGCTACCAAAATTTACGTTCTTGATACGAATATTCTATTACATGAACCTCTCGCCTTTTTATCCTTTCAAGAACATGATGTCGTTGTGCCAATGACTGTTTTAGAAGAATTGGACCATATCAAAGATAGTAAAAAAGATGTTGCACGGGATGCTCGCATATCTATTCGTGCGATGGAAAATGTATTAAAAGATGCAACCCCTGAACAAATGACTCAAGGGGTCAGTCTTGAGGGGGTTACTGGCGGAGAACATGGTCCCCGTGGGCGATTGTCTATTTATACTGACCTAGTAATGGCCCAAGAGTTACAAGTATTTACAAGCAATGAAAACGACAACCGTATCATCAATGTCGCACTCGATATGCAGCAGTCTCACCCAAATAATGAAGTGATTCTCGTCACTAAAGATATCAATATGCGTTTAAAAGCTAAAGGCGCAGGCATGGGGAAAGTCGAAGATTACCGAACGGACCAATTGGTAGACGATATTAAATATCTATCGAAAGGTTTTATGACATTTGAGGGTGATTTTTGGGAACAAGTAAGTAATGTAGAGAGTCGTCAAGAGGGACGTGATGTTATCCACCGAATACCAAAATCAGTATTGCCAGATGCTTATATTAATGAGTTTATAGTGGATGAAAACGGCACATTTGCGGGAATTGTTGAAGGTATTGACTCAGATTTTATTGAAATCCTTGATTTAGGTGTGGAGCGATTAATGTCTCGTCAAGCATGGGGCATTCGTCCGAAAAATATAGGACAAGCTATGGCACTGCATACCTTACTCGATCCGCATATTGATTTGGTCGTGATGACGGGTCCTGCTGGAAGTGGTAAAACTTTACTCGCTTTAGCTGCTGCACTTGAAATGGTGGTGGAAAAGAATATGTATGACAAAATTATTGTCACGCGTTCTACTCCCGAAATAGCAGAATCGATTGGTTTCTTGCCGGGTACGGAAGAAGAAAAGATGGCCCCATGGCTATCGGCAATTACGGATTCATTAGAGGTGCTACATAAACACGATGAAAGTACTGCAAGTTCGATGTCTTACATCATGGAGAAAGCAAACATTCAATTTAAATCTGTCAATTTTATGCGCGGTCGGAGTATTCAAAACGCTATTGTCATTTTAGATGAATCGCAAAATTTAACGGCGTCACAATTAAAAACGATTATCACTCGTTGTGGTGAGGGCACTAAATTAATATGTGGGGGGAATTTAGCGCAAATTGATAGTAATTACCTATCTGCGGTGACTTCAGGACTGACATACTTAGTCGAAAAATTTAAAAACTTTGAGGGGAGTTCAACCATCACTTTGGACGGTGTCGTCAGAAGTCGTCTTGCAGAATTCGCAGAACAGTCGCTTTAACAATCATGGTATGATTATTTGAATAAAGAAAGCTTACCGGTCCAAATGTCTTTATACATCACCCAATCGCCTATCAGGCTATATAGCGGATAGCTAAAGGTGGCAGGTTTATTTTTTTCAAAAAAGAAATGCCCCACCCACGCAAAGCCATATCCTAATAAAGGCAAAGACCACAGCCATACCCATTGTTGGGTGACTAATACAGCTATCAACACTAGCAGCACTAATGTTGAGCCAATAAAGTGCATTAACCGGCATTGGCGATTTTTATGTTCTTGGAGGTAGTAAGGGTAAAATGCTTTGAATGATTTATACGATTGCTTCATAGAAAATGCTACCTAGAATAAAAATATTTTTAGATAATAAGACCAACTCAGCTAAAGCGCAATATTCCGCTATTGAAACTTGCTTTCTGTGTAAACTGCCCCATTATAAAAATATTACTATTTAATTTCCCAACCAAGGTCATCAGATATGAACGCACCGATTGCGATTACCTTAGATAATTTCCAGCAAATCTTATTAGAAGAGTCCAAGCAAAAATTTATTTTGGTCCAGTTTTGGGTGCCGGAAAGTCAAGCATGTAGCCAAATCACTCAATCATTATCGGTACTGACCGCTAAGTACAGCGAAGTGATGCAGTACACCCAAGTGAATTGTAATGAGCAACAACAAATTGCCTCTCAATTTGGGATCCAAAGTTTACCGACTGTGATGTTAGTTAAAGATGGTCAGCCGGTGGATGGGTTTGCTGGAATGGTAGAAGACGCACAGATTACCGCTTTTCTAGAGAAGCATCTTCCACAACCTGAAGATGCTTTACTTATCCAAGCCCAAGAGAAACTTAACGAAGGTGATGCACAAGGTGCTTTACCTTTTGCACAGCAAGCTTATGCCATTAAGCCTGAGAATCTAGACTGTCAATACATGTTAGCTGATTGTCAAATTGACGTAGGGCAAATTTCTGCTGCCAAAGCATTGTTAGATAATATCGGATTGGCTGATCAGGATAATCGTTATACGGTGTTGCAAGGCAAAATCGAGTTAGCAGAACAAGCGGCAGAGTCTCCTGAGTTAAAAGCATTACAAGCACAATACGATGCTGACCCCACAAATAAACAGATCAGTATTGAACTTGCCGTTGCATTACACGCAGCACACAAAACAGAAGAAGCCCTTGGATTACTTTATAGTGTCGTGCAAATTGATTTAAATTTCGGTGATGCGAAAAAGCATTTATTAGATATGATCAATGCATTACCAGATGGTGAACCCCTTAAATCGAGTTATAGAAGAAAGGTTTATAGTTTACTCTATTAGTCTAATCGCCTAGTTAAGAAAAAAAGCCTTATCAAACGCGTGAATTTGAAGCGAGTTTTTGCTACTATTCACGCCTATTTTTTTACAGCAAGATTATTATGGCAAAGAACGTAGTCGTGCTCGGCACTCAATGGGGTGACGAGGGTAAAGGTAAGATCGTTGATTTATTAACTGAACGTGCAACGTATGTAGTACGTTACCAAGGCGGACATAACGCCGGTCATACATTAGTGATTGATGGTGAAAAGACGGTATTACATTTGATTCCATCTGGCGTACTGCGTGACAACGTCACCTGTGTCATCGGTAATGGTGTTGTATTAAGTCCTGAAGCGCTAATGACGGAAATGAGCATGCTTGAAGCACGCGGTATTCCAGTCAAAGAACGCTTAGTCATTTCTGAAGCGTGTCCGCTGATCCTTCCATATCACATTGCATTAGACCAAGCCCGTGAAATTGCACGTGGTAATAAAGCTATCGGTACCACCGGTCGCGGCATTGGTCCTGCGTATGAAGACAAAGTGTCGCGTCGCGGTTTACGTGTAGGTGATTTATTCAATGCCAAAGATTTTGCTGAAAAGCTGAAAGAGATACTGGCATATCATAACTTCATGCTGACTGAATATTATAAAGTCGACCCTGTTGACTTTGATAGCGTTTATAACGATGCAATGGAAGTCGCGAAAGTCCTCAAACCGATGATCGTTGATGTCACCGATTTACTCGATGAAGCGCGTAAGGCCGGTAAAGAAATTATGTTTGAAGGTGCTCAAGGGACATTACTTGACATTGACCATGGTACTTACCCTTACGTTACCTCTTCAAATACAACGGTTGGTGGCGTCGCTACCGGTGCTGGTTTTGGTCCGTTAAACCTAGATTATGTCTTAGGTATTGTTAAAGCGTATACCACCCGTGTAGGCTCAGGACCTTTCCCTACTGAGTTGGATTGTGAAGTTGGCCAACACTTAGGTGTTAAAGGGCATGAATTTGGTGCGACTACTGGTCGTAAACGTCGTACTGGTTGGTTTGATGCAGTTGTGATGAAGCGTGCAGTACAAATTAACTCAATTACCGGTTTATGTTTAACGAAGTTAGACGTTTTAGATGGTCTTGAAACCTTAGAAATTTGTACAGGTTATAAAGACAAAGACGGCAATATTGCAACTGTACCGCCAATGGCAGCTGATGGTTATGATGTTATCGAACCTGTGTATGAATCAATGCCAGGTTGGAGTGAAAACACGTTTGGTGTGCAGTCTTATGATGAGTTACCGCAAGCTGCGAAAAACTATATCAAACGTCTAGAAGAGTTGACTGGTGTACCGATTGATATCGTATCAACCGGTCCAGACCGTGTCGAAACCATTGTTCTGCGTGACCCATACGACGCATAATGAGCGAATTACGTCCTTTCCATCTAGCATTCCCGGTGACTTGTTTAACCCAAGCCACCGCTTTTTATGGAGAATTGCTAGGGTGTGCGAAGGGGCGTGAATCTTCCCAATGGATTGACTGGAATTTCTTCGGTCATCAAGTCGTGACACACCTTGTTGCGCAAATGCCATCTGCACCTGCTTATAATGCCGTCGACAATCATGCTGTGCCGGTACCTCACTTTGGTGTTGTGCTGAACTTATCTGACTGGCGTGAATTAGCTGATAAACTCATCGCTGCGAAAGTGGAATTTGTTGTTGAGCCTTACACGCGCTTTAAAGGCGAAGTCGGTGAGCAAAGTACGCTATTCTTGCTCGACCCGTTTGGTAACGCCTTAGAATTTAAAGCATTTGAAGATTTATCTTCGCTGTTTGCCAAATAAGCCAATTATCAATAATAAATAAGCAATAACCCGCGTTCCATTTTGTCACTCGCGACCCGTTTTGTAACGGGCCCTTAGTTTACATATCTAGCACTAGCGCGTCATGAATACTTGCGCTTTTCCCCGACCATGGCTTTCTGATGCTGCCTCGACACGGTCCCCATTCACACTAATTAAATGTAGATCACCATAGCGACTTTCTTTGAGGGTGTAGCCCATCTCGGTTAGTGCGTTGGTGGTTTTATCTGGTAATCCTACATGATGACGGATCTGGTTAACAGGCAATAACTGGTGATGGAAACGCGGGGTATCAACTGCTTCTTGAGCACGCATTCCGAATTCTAAAATATGTAAGATGGACTGATAGACACTGGAGATGATCGTCGTGCCACCTGGTGAACCGGTGATTACTTTCACTTTGTTGTCTTGCAACACAATCGTCGGTGACATGGAAGATAACATGCGTTTATTCGGTTGAATTTCATTCGCGGTGCCACCGACTGCGCCAAAGAAATTAGGCACACCGGCTTTCACACTAAAATCATCCATTTCGTTGTTCAGCAAAAATCCAGCTCCCTCAACCACGACACCATTACCAAAACCTAAGTTAATCGTTGTCGTATTGGAGACGGCATTACCGTATTTATCCAAAATAGAAAAGTGTGTCGTTTGTTCCGATTCAGGCAATCCAGGTTTGATATTTTTTGTTATTGAGATCCCACTGCGTTTTACACCACTGGCACGCTCGGTAATATACTCTGCATTAGTAAGCGCGTGTTGAGGGATGGTCACGTAATCAGGATCACCAAGATATTCGGCTCTGTCAGCAAAGACCCGTTTGCCTATTTCAGCTAACAAATGGACATACTCTGGTGAGTTGTGTGGCAGGCGAGGGGACGTCGTGCCATCGGCGTTGATGATACGAGGATTTAAGCGTTCAAACATCGCTAACCACTGAGTAATAGCTATTCCACCTGAGCTCGGTGGCGGTGCGCTCAGAAGTTCAAACTCGCGCCACTGAGTAGCGATGGGCTGACGTTGTTTTGCCCGATATTGAGCTAAATCCTGTTTCGTAATTAAACCGTTATTGCTGGCCATAAAGTCGTGAATGATGTCAGCTGTTTTTCCTGCATAAAAGCCCGCCATGCCCTTATCGCGGATCCTTATTAAGGTCTGCGCCAGTTCAGGTTGAACAAAGCGTTCACCAGTTTTAGCCGCACTAAAATATTGGGCAAAATTTACATTAATCTTTTGGGTCGCTAACATTTCTATGTATTCATTGATGCTGCGTCCGAGTTTGGGATGGACGATAAACCCATTTTGGGCTAAATCGACTGCTGGTTGAACTAAGTCTTTCCATGGTAATGAGCCATATAATGCATGCGCTTTGACCATACCTGCCACTGTGCCAGGGGTGCCTGAAGCCAGAACACCATAAAGACTCTTACGTGTTATTGCATTGCCCTGTGCGTCTAAATACATATCGCGCGAAGCTGAAAGTGGGGCGGTTTCACGATAATCAATAAAATCATTGCTAGTAGGAGTGTGGATCAGCATAAAGCCACCACCACCAATATTACCCGCTTCAGGTAAGGTCACCGCTAACACAAACTGTGCAGCAACCGCAGCATCGATAGCATTGCCGCCACGTTGCAATATATCCATGGCAACATCTGAGCTGTAACTATCTGGCGCGGCGACCGCCATCGCTTTGGGGATGATAGGTGCTTGTTTAGTTGTTACCAACGCGACATTATTATTTGCGAGCGTCGCGGCCTGAGGCGCTAGAGAGGCACTCACTAACAATAAAAAAGAGACGATTGAAGTGATGTATTGGGTCATAGTCATTATAAATATCCGATTAAACTTATGCTGTGGTGATTAGGCTGGCTAAGGTAAATGCAATCACACTAAGGCCACCAGCTACCAGCGCGTAAGGAAGCTGAGTTTTTACGTGGGTTAATAGATCACAACCCGCTGCAAGAGAGGATACGGCGGTCGTATCCGAAATAGGCGAGCAATGATCACCAAAAATTCCACCACTTAAAATCGCGGCAACCACAAGCGACGGTTGTAAACCTAAGGTCTGTACCAGTGGGATCCCAATAGGGATTAAAATAGCAAACGTACCCCATGAAGTGCCAGTAGTGAATGACATGATGCCACCAGCAATAAACAACATGGGGACCACTAAAAATATCGGTAAATATTCACCGACCAATCCAGCCACAAATATACCTGTCCCTAATACTTTTAAACTAGCGCCTAAGCTAATAGATAACAATACGATGGTCACTAGCGGAAGTAACTCGCCCATCCCTTTAAAACTGATACGCAAGGCTTCGCGTTGAGTAAAACGTCGGTGTATTACGACTAAAATAAATGCCAGTAATGTCGCCAATGTCGTGGCATAAAGTACCGAACGACTGCCACTGCCTTGGGTCAAATCGCCATTCCCAGTCCAAAACATAAAACCTAGCATAGATAACACCATAGTGATGAGTGGTAACAACATGAAGCGTGATTTTGAGGGAATCTGCTGTTCGTCCTTGGCAGTAATTGGATGGGAATTTTGTATATTAATTTCACCAGTATTAGCGGCGGCCCAATCCTCTTCGATTTGCATGGGGCCGTGTACTTTATCGGTAATGATAGTGTATGCCACAATCGCTAGAGTAAATAGGGCATAAAAGTTAAACCACACACTGCCCCACAAAATACTCACTGCAGACTCTTTCAGTTGGTAGTTGCTAATTAACCCTAAAACAAAGGCACCCCAGCCATTAAGTAAAATCAAAATACAAATCGGCGCACTGGTACTATCAATGATGTAAGCAAGACGAGCGCGGCTCATCTTGAATTTATCAAATAAACCACGCGCTAAAATACCTGAAGACAGCACACTTAAATTCGATTCGACAAACACTGCAATACCGGTAAACATCGTTAAAGCGCCTACATGCTGGCGAGTTTTGGCAATACCTAAATCCATAATTCGTTGAACAGTCGCTGTCACACCACCAGAGTCACGGATTAATGCTAAGAGTGCGCCGACTAACACTGAAAATAATAAGATCCGAGTGTTACCTCCGCTCCCTGCAACATCGACAATGCGATCAACTGTCATCATCGGTGCTAGCCAAAGTGTTCTTTCAGGATCTGAAATAAGTAATAATATTTCTGAAGTGACCAAGGCGATTAAAAGAGCACTAATGACTTCTTTTTTCCAAAAAACAATAATGATCGCTACAATGGGGGGGATAATGGAGAGCCAATCCATGTCGTTCCTTATTTTTATTATGCTGTAGTGTTGAAGTATTGATAATACAGTAAATTAAATATTTTAAAATGTGTGTCGGGGATAAACCCATGCCTAGTGCTAGAAAATATGTTGTTTTTGTCTGTTGTTTGTTGCAAATCCTCTTTATGAGTGCCCAAGTTAAGGGGGAGGAGGCACCATTACGGCTACCAACATTAGCTCAGTTGCTGGGTCAAAAAATCATGATCGATATTCGGTATTTTTGTGCCGATGAAACCCCTTCTTTAACATGTCGAGAGCCGGTAACAGCTTTACCTAATGAATTAGCAAGCTTGATAAAAAAACATCAACTCGGTGGCGTTATCTTATTTTCCGAAAATGTACAAAGTGTGACGCAAATACAACAGCTCACTAGCGATATTCAAAAACTGCGTCCACACTCTAGGCTACCCATGTTCATTGCGATAGATCAAGAAGGGGGGCGTGTAGCAAGACTTCCTACCGCTTTCTCGCCAGCGTATAGCGGAAATATGGCGATTGGCGCAACATATGATGCGCATGGGACAGCGTATGCAGCAAAGGTGGGGGAGTACATTGGGCGTGATTTAGCATCCGTTGGAATCAATGTGAATTTTGCACCAAGTATCGATGTGAATGCTAATCCTAGCAATCCAGTGATAAATGTACGCTCATTTGGCGAGTCAGCTGAGATGGTGAGTGAATTGGGAGGTGCATTGGTGCAACACATGCAATCTCAAGGTGTGCTCACCGCATTAAAGCATTTCCCTGGGCATGGTGATACTGTAGTAGATAGCCACACCGGCTTGCCTCAGGTAAACCATGATTTACCCACTATTATGAAGCAAGATATAGCGCCATTTAAGCATATCATCAAGGAACATGAACCTGCCTTTGTCATGACCGCACATATTCAATACCCACAATTAGATAATTCGACCTTATTGGCTAAAAACGGGACAGAGCAAGTGCGTCCAGCAACATTATCGCCGGTGATCTTAACTGACTTATTACGGGGAACGTTGGGATTTAAAGGAATAGTGATAACAGATGCGCTTGATATGGCAGGTATCGCTCAGTATTTTTCACCACAAGAGGCTATCATCGAAACGTTCAATGCAGGTGCCGATATTGCCTTGATGCCTTATACGATTAGAAACCTTGAGGATATTCAAGCATTTTCTAGTTTGATGGATGAGCTTGAGCGGCAGTTAGAAAAATCTGGAGATTTTACGGCGTTATTCGCTTCTTACACTCGGATCATGAACACCAAGCAAAAATTAGTCAGTTCACCACGACAATTGTCCACTCTTTCATCGCGTAAGGTGATGAGTATCGACCAAAAGCGCCAGTTATCTCGAGATTTAGCCCTCGCCAGCGTTACCCAAACCAGTGGACCTGTCGGTGTGCTCGCTGAGTATCGAGCTAGCGCAACAAAGTCATCGTGGTTATTGGTCATGCCTGATGCATTAAGATGCAAAGGAATGATGACTGCATTGAATAAAGCATTGTCTTCAGCCCAGCTAACGTGCGTGAATACTACATTAACAGCGATTGATGACCGACGCATAGAGCCACAGCACTTAAGGCAATACGATGTGGTGATCGCTGCTGATTTATCCCCACAAGTGAGTGCCATTGAGATGGGGGGGATGGATGATGTAGCTGCGTTGCGCCAACAGCGTATGCGTAGAAATAGTCTTGAGACTCAAAAAAGGATTATTACACACGTTATTCAACATGCGTCAACATCTAGTAAAACGGTGTTCGTGGCGTTAAGAAATCCATATCCAGTGGCTCATTATGTTAAAAATACCGATGCGACATTTGCGCTATATGACTATCGTGTTGAACCTAAGGATTTTAACAGCGATAGTTTTGAGGCATTAGTGACTTACCTACTGTATGACACTTCCGCCCCTGGCCGTTTACCTGTTACTGTACAATAAGGACTGTTATCCAGAGTAAACGATTGAGCTATTACTCTGGATAAAGTAAATAGGGTTGACGTTGAGATTGATACTGGCTTAATCCAGACTGCCAACGCGCTTCAATTTGCTCAATACTCTCACCCTGTAACAGTGCTTTTCTTAACGTGTCGCTGCCTGCTAATTTATCAAAAAAACTTTCCGAGGTAATCAGGTCAATGCCTTGAGCCCTAGCGAGTGAAAAGACGTAATGAAGTAGGCGCAAATCAAATCCCGTCACTGAGTATGATCGTATTTCAAAATCATCGATGAATAAGGCGTTTAAAGGGGTGTTTTCCCACTTAGGGTAGGGTGCTGCAACAGGATCTTTCTGCGGCACTATTTGGGTCAATGATGCATCTGGCCATATTAATGTTGGATGTCCTAACATTTGAAAAGGAAGAGCAGTCCCTCTGCCAACACTGATGTGAGTGGGCTCAAATAAACATAACGATGCATACCACCTTACAGAAGATGCATTTGGGAGATTGGGGCTTGGCGGGATCGGTAATGGGTATGGATCGGTTTTACGGTAATTGGTGAGGGAGATGACATTAAGTGTTAGGTTGTCAGCATGTTCTATCCAGTGTTCGCCTTTGATCATCAATGCTAACTCGCCAACCGTTAATCCATGTACAACAGGGATGGGATGCATCCCGACAAATGAGCGAAATTCAGGTGCTAAAATGGGACCTGCGACATACTGACTATTGGGATTAGGGCGATCTAAGATCAGCATATCGACATTATATTTTGCTGCGGCAGCCATCGCATAATGCATGGTTGAGATATAAGTATAAAAACGGACCCCCACATCTTGGATATCAAACACTAATACATCGATGTTAGCAAGCATGGCCTGGGTAGGTGCTTTGGTTTGACCATATAGAGAAATAATAGGTAAGCCAGTCGTGGTATCGATATTATCCTCAATCATCTCGCCTGCGCCTTGGTTTCCTCTAAAACCATGCTCAGGTGCAAAAACGCTAACGACGTTGATATGATGTTGGAGCAACGCATCGACAAGATGAATCGAATTCGGAGTATTGGGATATAATACCGATGTCTGGTTAACGATCAGGCCGACGCGTTTACCTTGTAATTGTGGTAGATAGCGTTCAAGTTGTTCGGCCCCTAACATCATATTTTGTTGATTGGATGGTGATGTTGACGTCTGTGCACATCCATTTAATAACAATAGAACGAATAGTAAGATCAGAGATAAAGGGCAGTGAGCTAGGCGCATTACACGTTTGCCAAGGCTCGGCGAAGATAACCCTCGTGCTGAGCTAATAAATCGGTGGCGCGGGAAGCATCAATATCAGCAAGAATACATAATATTGCTGTCTTTGCTCGATAGTGAGTACTTATTAATGTGGTTTTTGCAGTATTGATATCACATCCCGTTGCTTCTATGACAATACGCTGTGCTCGCGCTTTTAGTTTTTCATTACTCGCATTCACATCGACCATGAGATTGGTGTAGGTTTTACCTAATTTGATCATAGATGCTGTACTGAGCATATTAAGAATAAGCTTTTGTGCCGTACCAGCCTTCATTCGAGTCGATCCGGTTAAAATTTCAGGACCTACGGCTGCGCAAATATTAATATCTGCTAAGGTATTGATAGTACCGTTTGGATTGCAACTTATACTGATTGTTTGAGCGTGAATTTGTTTGGCATAATTTAGCGCACCGATGACATAAGGTGTTCGTCCAGAGGCGGCAATACCGACCAATACGTCGTGTCGAGAGAACTGTATATGAGCTAGATCATGCTGAGCCGCAGCTCT
>Ga0209653_1001130_pt1 | contig 21957 bp, 23 predicted proteins | sample SaaInl6LU_22_DNA_FD_184644 | JGI IMG/M metagenome (GOLD analysis project Ga0209653, IMG submission 184644) | Marine microbial communities from expanding oxygen minimum zones in the Saanich Inlet - ESP_116LU_22_DNA (SPAdes) (version 2) | ecosystem: Environmental > Aquatic > Marine > Intertidal...
AATCACAAAATGTGCATACTTTGACAATTCGGCAGTTTTACCAAAGTAGACTTTTCTATTATCAAAAAAGTCTTCTTCCTTATAACGATTTGCTTTAGGGTGTGCAGCTATAACAACTGGCATATTAAATTGTTTTTCAACTTCAGTAAAATAGTCATTAAGTTCCGGGTAATAATCTTGAGGCTTCACATTTTTTATATTAAACAAAGATGTATCCGGATGCAATGGTAAATATTCGTCGAGAAAAACAATATAATCATGATTCATTAAGTTTTCAGCATCTTTAAGTTTTAGATAATTATCATAATCATCACTATTTACTTTTACTGATTCTGCTTTTGATATTTCGTCAAATGTTACATTACCAATACCTAACCATCCCTTTTTACCACCCAAAAAAACAATATCGTAATTTTTAATTAAGCCATTTTTGATGTCTTTAAGTATCATTCTGTTTCTAATAAAATTAATTAGCTTTGAAAAATTAATTTTTAAAATTTTATCCAATAGGGAAGTTTTATTAGCTGATGCTAAAGGAAACATATTACGTCCAAAAACAGCTAATTGACAATCAAACTTTGTAAGTAATTTATAAAGCTTACCTATTCTAGCTTCAAAAGTCATTATAGAAATAAACAAGGTATCTTGAAGAGATTTTTCGGACTTTAGTGCTGTTTCAATTTCTACATAAGAATTAAATTTTCTAGTTTTTGTAAGATGTGATGAGTCTTCCATACCAAACTGATTTTTAAAAAATATAGCTGTAAAATCCCAATATTCAACCTCAACTCCAGATTTTGATGCTTCTTCCATATGGAAATCGGCAAAAACCTTTGCAGTTAATGGCATATATCTAATATATATTAATTTTTTAAATCTCATCTTAGGACGATTATTTTATGTTTTTAAACTATTTACTGTTTTTAAAAAATAGTCTTTTAGTGGCTTTACAGTAAGCAAACTTATACCCATTGCAAGTATTACAGTAACTCCGATAATTGAAGCATTTATAAGTAAATTGATTTTACTTTTATCGGTTACAAAAAAATCCTTAACATAATTTAAAACTACAATTATAAATAAAATAGCAGGAATATAAGGCACTATACATTTTTTAAAAAATGTATAGGCAGAGATTTTTAAATAGTTTAAAGAATACACAAGGTATACAATTCCGCTAAATACAAAAATGATACATTTAAATATTGCAAATGAGTTTATGCCAACACTATTTATAGTAACATAAATACCGCCCCAATAAATAACTGGCATTAATAAATTCAAAAAATATATGCTTTTTAATTTTTCTTGCGCTATCATAAGCATCCCTGCTGGATAACTTATAAAAGCCAAAATATTGCATAACACAAGCCATCTTACTATTTCAATTGAACTTGAATAAGTTTCTCCTACCCATGATATTACAATTGGTTTGGCAAAAATTACAACTGAAAGAATTGGAAACACTACTATTGGAAATGTTAATGTCATTATATTTAAATAGAAATTGTTTAGTTCACCGTGTCTTTTTTGCCCAATAAAATGATTAAATCTGGCTGAAAAAGGGGAAAAGAAAACACCTAATAACGATCTGAAAAAACTCAAGATAGTAAAACCTATTGCATAAATAGCCACAGCTTCGGCTCCTAATAATCTTCCTATTGAGAAAGAATCTATCTCATAATATAATATCCAAGAAATGGTTACAAATAATCCTGAAAAAGCCAATGCTTTGGTTTTATCGAAAACTTCTTTATTATATTTTAACTGTCTGATTAAATAAATAAAATCGTAATCAAATTGCTTTTTAGCTTTAAAAATTCCAACCATAGCGCAAACTAAATTGACTATTTGTACAAACAAAAAATAACTTACTATTTCATATTTACCTATTCCAAAAAAATAAAATACTGATATAATCTTTATTAAGTTGCCAACTATATTTATTCTCTGCAAAATAAAATCTTGCAATCTAATACTAAAAATAGATTGCAAAACCCTTTGGAGAATTATTGTAGGAGTAAAAATAGCCAATATAAGCAGTAGTTTAAAAGCCGTTCGTTCTTGAATACCAGGGAGAATTCCTTTGATTAAAATTTTTGGATTAAAGCTTAAATATAAAAAAAACAAAGATAGAATTGCTATAAAAAAAAGTAATATAAAATGAGTAAATCCTATGAGTCTCATCTCTTCATCACGATTTCCTTTTGAATAACTTTCCCCTGCATACTTCATCCCAGATCCTAAAAATCCTAAATCAGCATAGGATAAAAAAATAGTTACCGAAACACAAACAGTGTATATGCCATAAGTTGTTTTGTCAGTACTGAGATACGGTACAACAATAAATAATGATACAAAACCAAGAAGTATAGATAAAATTTGAAAAAAGTAAATTTTCAAATAATTTTTGGAATATGAATTTTGCATTTATATTTATCTCTCTATTTTTTTAATGATTTTTGCTGGATTACCCGCCACAACTACCCCATCTGGAACAGATTTAGTCACTATTGAACCTGCACCTACTACAGAGTTCATCCCTATAGTTACTCCTGGTAGTAGTATCGCATTAGCTCCAATCCAACATCCTTTTTTTAACACTACTTGTTTTGCAATAGAATGTCCTTGCTTAGAAATCAACTGATTCGGATTACTAAAATTATGATTCTCAACATATATATGAACTCCGCAACCTATTAAAACATCATCTTCTATAAGAATAGTATTCTCTAATGAATTAGACTCTCCATGTAGCATTGTTCCCGGTCTAATAATCACTCTTTCTCCAATTGAAATTTGAGAACATCCAACCACATATGCGCCTGGTCTTATTTCTGAAGAACTATCGAATTGTAGAAACTTTTTTTGACAAAGTTTAATCATTTTACTTTTAAAAAAAATACGCCAATAAGTCCAAATAATATCTGGCCCTATTCTATCGGTATTTTTCCAAAATTTGATTTTATTTAATACTACAAAAAGAAACATTATTTTAAATCATTTAAACCAGTTCCTGCAACATTATGTCTCAACTTCCAATTTCCTTCAACATCTTTATCCCATAAATGCGGTGATCTAAATTTATCACACAATTCGTGGAAATATTCAGATTCCATACCTATATATTCCATTACTTCATTAAAATATCTATCAGGAAATTCACCATCAAATCGATTTACAAGAGCCTGCCCTTCTTCTCGCGTTAAATGTCTATTTCTGATTTCTTGTGCGGCATCATAAGTCGCTCTACCAATCCCAAATTTTATAAAAGTTGTATAGAAATGTAAATCGTCTATTTTATCATCGATCCCACTATATTTACTAAATGTACCTTGAGTTCTGTGCGGTCTAGCTTTAAAGCCTGTATTTTCTACCGCATAATAATACACTTCTTGAGGAGTCCATTTCAAATAGTAACCTAAATAATGTACTTCAATATTTGCCTTTTCTAATTCTTCTAATTTTGGAGGTAAATAAGCCATTAAATCACTCAATCGTACATCGTATTTTTCCATTAATTCTTTAATAGAAACCCCAGCTAAAAAGACTTCATCTAAGTGTTCAAAACTAAAGTAGGATTTATCTCTTAGAGAACTCATATTGTCCGCTAATGGATTACCATATTCCGCTTCGTTCTCTCCATAAAAAATTAAATTGATTCCATGTTGTGCAGCAATTTTTGGAGCAAGATTTTTTTGACCCAAAATAAATGTTTGAAAAGGATGTAATAAATTTTCAATGGATAATTTTGTTAACAACTTCATTACTTTTCCATTACGGTAAAAGGAGATGTTATCAAAACCACTATCTAACCAATTTCTCCAATTTTTCAATCCATAATCGGTATATAAAATTGGAGGCCAAGTAACCGTTAAAGGATTCATGTTGTATTTATACTTTAAGACATGTGCTTGATAAGCACTATCCTTCCCTCCACTTCCAGGCACTAGACAATCATAAGAACCATCATTTTTTCGGTGTTTATCTAGAAGTTTAATTAATTCTTCTTCACGCATACCCCAATCAATATTGTCTTTGATTTCAGCTGTTCGACAGGCATCACAAACACCATCTTCATCAAAGTTCATGGTAGTTTTTTTGCTGTCTTTTGTATGCTTAAATTCTATTGCTGATGTTGGTCGCTGATTAGACATTACACATTTTGTACAAAATCTAACTTCTTCTGGCAATCCGTAATATGCCTCTAATTTTTTCTTTTCTGACATTATAATAATTTATTAATTAAAGCCCAATTTTTATATATAGATATTCCTTTATCAGCACTTTTTTCTGGATGAAATTGTGTTGCAAAAATGTTATTTCTTAAAATCGCAGAACAAAACTCAATTCCATCATAATTAGTTAGAGTTAAAATACAATCATCATCTTTAGGTTTGACATAATAGGAATGTATAAAATACATAAAATCATTATTATTCAAATCTTTTAAAGCTGTATTATCCCATTCTTGATTCAATTTGAAAATTGTATTCCATGCAATGTGTGGAACTTTAACTTTTCGTTCTTTAATAGTTTCAGGAAAACGCTTTATAATACCTGAAATCAAATCTAAACCTTTTCCTGCACCAAACTCTTCACTTTCTGTAAACAACAATTGTTGCCCTAAACAAATTCCGAAAATTGGAGTCCCTCCATTTACTTTAGTTTGTATTGCAGTATCTAAACCGAATTTTTTCAAATTATTCATGGCTTCAATAAATGCTCCAACTCCAGGTAAAATCAATGCGTCGGCATTTAATATGTCTTCGCGATTTGAACTTATTTCTGCATTAACACCAACAGTGTCACATGCTTGTTTTACACTAAAGAGATTACCCAATTGATAATCAATTATTACTACCTTTTTAAAATTATTATCCATTACAATCTACAATCAATCTGGTTACTTTTTAATGTTCGTTTTACTTCTTCAATTGAACATGGTTCAAATGTATGAAAACTTCTTTTTTGGTTCAAAAACTCTACATTCCCTTCTAATGAAGATGCTTTAGATTCATTTTCTTTAATGAAATGATAATGAAAAAGTGATGAAATCATCGCAGAACTAATATTTCCTCCTTTTAACGCATCTACAACATGATCTTGTTTACCAGCTCCACCATGCGCAATCACTGGAATGCCAACTAAATTTGTAATCCTTGATATTAATTCTAAATCATATCCCTGTCCCGTTCCTTCTTTATCAACAGATGTAATAACTATTTCTCCTGCACCAAATTCTGCAACTTTTTGTGCCCATTCAAAAACATCAATACCTGTAAACTCTCTCCCGTTATCAGTATAGGCTAAATATTTCCCATCACTTTCTTTAATAGCTTCTATTGCAACCACAATTGTAGAAGACCCAAACATTCTTGAAGCATCTTTGATTAATTGAGGATTCTTGATTGCTGCAGTATTAAGACAAACCTTATCAGCACCAACCCTTAGCACTTCTTTTATATCTGAAATTGAACGCAATCCACCACCTACAGTAATTGGAATAAAAATACTTTTTGCTGTTTCAGAAATAATATCATGCAAACTGTTGCGTTCATAAAGAGAAGCTACAACGTCCATAAACATTAACTCATCTGCACCTTGCTCATAGTAGTATTTAGCAAAATCTGATGGCTTACCCAAAACTCGTAAACCTTCCAAGTGAATTCCTTTAACAAGATTAGGCCCCTTAATATCTAATCTAGGTATTATTCTAACTGTCTTCATTTTATTAATAATCTATATATATTGTTTTTTATATTGCTGACCACCCTCCATCAACAATTAAGTTTTGCCCGGTAATATATTTTGAGTCGTCAGACAACAAAAAAGCTACTGTTGGCGAAATATCCTCAGGTGTTCCTAATCTTCTCATTGGTAATTTATTACAATAATTCTCAACAAAAACTTCATTTTGGTTATCAAAAATCCCACCAGGTGAAACCGCATTGATTCTAATTTGTTGCGGCCCAAAATAAGAAGCTACATATCTGGTAAAATTGACTAAAGCTCCCTTGATTGCCGAATAAGCAGCCGGCATTGTCATCGATGTGCCATTGTAAACAGAAAAATCGGGCCCTACTACACCATAAATTGAGGTCATATTGATAATACTGCCAGATTTTTGTTCTGCCATATGAATTGCCACCTTTTGAGTGATGTAAAAATAGCTATTCAATTGCCAATCAACATTTTGTTTCCATGAGTTCAGTTCAATTTCTTCAAATTTAGCACCCCAATCCTTAGTTCTAGGATAGGCATTATTAACTAATCCATCAACTTTAGGGTATTTAGAAAAGACTAATGCTAATGCTTTATCAATTGAATCACTGTCTGTAATATCACAATACACATTTGATAAGTCATCATTAGATTCTATATTGATTTCAAAATTAACGCAAAACGCACCTTCCAATGTTAATCTTTCAATTATAGATTTGCCAAGTAATCCATTACCACCTGTAATAATAATTATTTTATCTTTTAATCTATTTTTCATTTTGTAATACAATTTTTAATACTTCTATCGAATCTTTGAGAGAATTCATTGGCTTTTCATTTTGCTTTATACAATTAATAAAATATTCCATTTGATTAATGTAAGTGTTTCGCATTTCAAAATTTGACATTTGAAATAGTGTTTGATCATTCTCATCAGACACAATATTATTAACTAAATCAACATTAATAATTTGATTATCTAATAGAATTTCAATTGTTCTTTTAACTTTTTTTCTGTAATAATTAAGTACAATATTTGCAGTAAAATTACTGTATTCTAAACAATAGTTTGCATAATCAACTGCATTTATAGTCAGGCTAGAAACACTTCTTTTAATTGAACTGCTTTTTATTGGAAGCCCAAAAATCCATGTTGTGTAATCCAATTCATGAAATAAATCTAAATGAACACCACCCCCCATATTTTCATTTGCACTATATATTTTTCTAAAGTCTTTACTAGGTCGCCAATCAGGTAAGTAGGAACCACAATAAACATTGACTTCATTAATTCTAATGGGAACCGTTTTAATGTATTCATTTATAAATAAAACACATGGATGAAATCTTAAATTACAAGCCACATACGTCATTAAATTTTTTGCGTCAATAAGACTAATTAAATCAGCACAATTATCTAATGAATGTACTGCAGGTTTTTCTATAAAGAGTGGTATGTTTTTCTCTGCTAATATTTGAATGTATTCAAAGTGAAGATGTGTTGGATTAGAAATAATTGCAAAATCGAATGAAATAGCAAGATTATCCAAACTAAAAACATTTGTAATTCCTTTTTCATCAACAACATTATTTGTTGAACGAAGTGCATAAATTGTCGTATTATAGTTTAGAAATTGTATTGCTTCAATATGTTTTCTAGCAATAGAACCAAGACCAACAATTAATATGTTCATAAATTGAAATCTAATTTATCATTTTGAAGTAGATACTCCATAAATAAAAAATCTACAGGATGATCTAAATCAAAACAAATATGTTTCATTTCAAAAATGATAGAATTATCTGTAATCGCTGATTTTACACCAGAATCAAAAAAAGAACGTCTGTACCAATAGAATGAAGCGTTTAATTCAAAAACCTTTGGAGCAGACTGCCTAGTCATAACCGAACCATCAGGGTTCGTTTTTACCAACGAATAAAATCCATTACTGTTTTCTTCAACCATATTGAAATATGGATTTCTTGCTGCTGGATTTACTGAAAATAAATTTTGTGCTTCTGGTTTATTGATTATTAATTGAAGTGCTTGTTCTATATCTTCAAATGTTCTTAAAGGAGATGTAACATCTAAGTCCAAAATAAAATCTATTTTATTCTTTAATAATGATTCTTCAAACAACAATACATCCTTGATAGTATCAATCTTGCCCGCTGTATCTGTGGCTAAAAAACTAGGCCTTTCGTAATTTGTTATTAGACCGAAATCTTCTGCAACTTTTTTAATTTCAATATCATCTGTAGATAATGTAATTGTAGCATTATACTTTTTTTGAAATTTTTTGGCTAATTCAATTGTATAAGCAATTAATGGGACGCCATTAATTACTTTAATGTTTTTACCAGGGATTCCTTTTGAACCACCTCTAGCACAAATTGTAATTAAAATATTCATTCTAAAATTTAATATTATTAATATCTGTTTGCGCTTTTTCAAAATCTTCGTGTTTGCCCACGTCTAGCCAATATCCAGAAAATGGAAATGAAATTATTTTTTTATTTTGTTGAATCAAGTCTTCCATTAGATCAGTAGCATTATAAAATTTATTTTGAGGAATCAGGTGGGTCATCTCTTTCTTCATCAAATAAATTCCACCGTTTGAATAATACGTATAGGTAGGTTTTTCTTTGAAACTTTTAACCTCTCCTTTTTCAGTTTCTAAAACGGCATAAGGTATGGCAACCTGATACGGAATAGTTAACACCGCTAAATCTGCACCCTGTTTAATAAATTCTAAAAAAAATTGTTCGTAATCTATGTTTGTCAAGATATCAGAATTCGTTACTAACACATAATCGTGTTTGAAATTTGCTATTTGAGCGACCGCTCCAATAGTTCCTAAGGGTTCATTTTCCCAAACATATTCAATGTTAATGTTTTTTTGTTTTCCTGCACCAAAATATGCTTCAATTTGTTCTCCTAAATATTTTACCGATACCCAAAAATCATCGATCCCAAACATAGCCAATCGGTTCAAATTGTGTTCCATTATGGGCTTATCCCCTACCTTTAATAAAGGTTTTGGTGTAACATCCGTTAATGGTTGCAAGCGCTGACCTCTGCCACCAGCCATAATCACTGCATCGATCGGCAAGTAGGATTTAATAAATCTAAAATTAATGACATTAATAACAACATCATTATTATCTAACACAGGAATTAATCTATAATGTTCATCTCGGTATTCAATTATTTTTTGAATATCATACTGTCCTTTTCTAATATATCTTGGATTTGGTTGTATGATTTCATCTATAAAAGTATCTAAATTGAAATTATTCAGCAAACCTCGTCTTACGTCACCATCTGTTAATGAACCAATTAATTTGTTATTCTCATCAACCACAAATAAAATAGCATCTTGAGATAATTCATTGAGTACACCAAGTGCTTGTTTTACAGTGCTCCTGCTTAAAATTAAATGTTCTTTATAGGATCTCATAGAATTGCTTGATATAATGGATAATTAAATCTGCTACATGTTGATTATAATACTTGTTTTTTCCATTAAATGTTTTGTTAATTATTGTTTTGTCAACTGCTTCAATCATATTTTGATTATTAAATGGTGTATTTATGACATTATCACTTTGCAAACGTCCTTGTTGTCTATCACCTACATTCACGACATATTTACCAAAAGAGGCAGCCTCTATAATTCCACTTGATGTATTGCCAATTAATACTTTTGCATAATACATGGCGCTAAAATAGTTTTCCTTTCCAAAATTTTCGATACACATAACTTGTGTTGAAAATTCATTTTTTAATTGCTCAATTTCCATTCTAAAAACGGACCCCATCGTATCTGCATTGGGCATTGTGATCACTAAAAACATATTTGAAGCAACATGAGAAAGTGCTTTTCTCATTTCACTCGCAAAATGTTGATTCATTTCGGTATTTACCGTTTCAGGATGAAAGGTAATTAATGCAAAATCTTTATTTGGAAGTTTGAATTTTTCGTAAAATTCCGTTTTATTAATTGGTTGGAAATTTTCTATTTCATGTAAACTTAAAGAACCAACAGAAAATACATTTTTTTTATTACCAATTAATTCAAATATACGTTCTGAAAACTTTTCACTCGCTGTAAAATGTAAATTTGATGCCAAGGTAATTTGGTGTCTGTATATATTATCTATTGCTCCTAGTGTTGTTTCTCCACCATGTAAATGTGCAAATTTCACATTGAAAGGAATACCCGCTTGTACCGCTGCGCTCATTTCAAAACGGTCTCCTAAACACAACACTATTTCAAATTTATTTTGTTGCCAAAAATCTGCGAATTTCAATGCTGTTAATGCGTAAGAAGTTGCTATTGCTTGTTCATCATCATTTGCAATAAGTGAAGATATACAATGTATTTTTGAATAGTTATCATTTTCAATTTCATTTAATGTAAAACCGTGACTTTTTGACAAATGTGTTCCAAAGGCTATAATTTCAAGCTCAAAGTAATTATCTTCTTTAATTTTTTTTAATAATGGTAAATAAATACCATAATCTGCTCTTGAACTTGTTAAAATACCTATTTTCATAGAACTAATTTAATTAAATCATCCTCATTAAAATCGGTTTGTGCAACTTGTCCTATCAACTCATCCCATTTCATGGGAGAAATTCCATTTCCTGGTCTCTTAGTTGTAATATTTGATTCAGAAAAAATATCGCCTTTATTAATTGCTGTTTTAGCGACAATACTTTTTCTAGCGATTTCTATATTTTTTAATTCTGAACTACTTGGTTCCTTCATACCATTTCCCGAAATAGCTAGTTCTATATTTCGAATGCTTGCCACCATTGCTTTTAATTCTAATGGTTCTAGTGAAGCTAGTTGATCCGGGCCAGGTAAGCTTCGGTCTAAAGTAAAATGCTTTTCAATCATTTTAGCTCCTAATGCTACTGCTGCTGTAGGCACTTCAATTCCTAATGTATGGTCTGAATATCCGATTTCTACATTAAATTTATTTTTAATAGTCAACATTGCCAACAAATTCACGTCCTTCATAGGTGTAGGATATTCTGTGTTGCAATGTAAAATATAAATAGTTTCTCTTTTAATTCCAGCAGACAAAAAAACATTCAATGCCTTTTCAATATCTTCTAGAGTTGACATTCCTGTTGAAATAATCACTTTTGAAAATAGCTCAGCGGCTTTTCTTAAATAAGGTAAGTTGGTTATCTCTCCCGAAGGAATTTTTACCGTTGTTAATCCTAACTCCTTCAAATAAATCAACGATTCTAAATCAAATGCAGTTGAGAAAAAAGAAATCTTCTTTTCACGACAGTATACCATTAATTCGACATGTTGTTCGTGTGAAAGTTCCAATTTCTTAATCATTTGCAACTGATTTTCAGTTGAATCCTGTGTGTTTTCTATTTGATAATCCGCTTTTTTAGCTGATTTCGAAACCAAACTTTCTGATTTAAAGGTTTGAAATTTTACATAATCTACACCAGCTTCAACAGCAACATCAATTAGTTTTTTGGCTAAATTAATATCACCATTATGATTTACTCCGGCTTCGGCTATAATTATTACTTTTTCCATTTATATAAATCGACTAGGATTCCCAACAATTTTTTTTCCATCAGGAACATCACTTATCACAACTGAACCAGCACCAATAATCACATCTTTACCTATCTTAACACCTTGCATAACAACACTATTCGCACCTATAAATGATCGTTCTCCAACGAAAACATTACCTGCCAAAACAGCACCTGGTGCAATATGTACACTATCTGAAATTTCACATTCGTGTTCTATAATACAAGCTGTATTTAAAATAACATTTTTACCAATTTTTGCTAAAGAATTAATTGATACATTTCTGTTTACAAATGTTCCGCTATCTATCCTTACAGATTTAGATATGGATGCTGTATTACTTATAAGAGTAGTAACTTCTAAATTTTTTGAAGTAATTAGATTGTAAATTTTTTCTCTAATTAAGTTATCTCCAATTCCAATAATGTATCCTATCTCTTTTTTATTTTCAAAGAAATCTGTTTCCTTTTCATATCCAGCGTAATTCAAATTAAAAGGATTGTTTTGAGCCTTACTTTTTTCGGTATAACCAATAATTTGATATTGTTTCTCAATAGCAATATCTGCTACCACATAGGCATGCCCTGAATACCCAATTAAAATAACTTTCTTATCTAACACTACTTGGAATATTAACAATACGCTCCTCCAAAAATTGCGCATTTAATTGTTCGTCTCTTTGACAATGTTGGTACATCGGTAAACGATACATTAATTGCCAAATAGGTCTTGTCATTACTTTTGTATTGTTTGTTTCTGCTAAAAACAAATCTCTTTCTTTTTGATTTTCTAACTCCACACACATCAACCAATAATTGGCTTTAGTATTGGATGTTTCTGTTCTAAATTGTATTCCAGAATTATTAAAAAATTCTATATAATCAGCTGCTAATGCACGCTTATTTTCTAAAAACCCATTCAATTGTTCCAATTGCGCACAAGCTAATGCAGCATTGAGATTGGGCATTCTAAAATTAAAACCCATTTCGTCATGGAAAAATTCATAAGCATGAGGGACTTTAGCAGTGGTTGTTAAATACTTTCCTTTCATTCCTAATTTCTCGTTATTGGTAACAATTGCGCCACCACCCCCACAAGTAACGATTTTATTGCCATTAAACGAATACACGCCCATCTCACCAATACTTCCCGTAGGTTGGTTTTTATATTCACTTCCCAAAGATTCTGCTGCATCTTCTACAATTGGAATTTTCCATGCATCGCATACTGCTTTTAACTCATCTAAATGTACTGGAAATCCAAACGTATGCATGGGTAAGCAAGCACTGATTTTATTTCCTGTTTTTTTATTGAAACAACCTTCATCTCGTAAATCACCAAATTCTTGTAAAAATTGACTAACCGCTTTTGGAGACAAACCCATCGTATCTAAATCAACATCTAAAAAAATAGGAGATGCTCCATTGTATGCAATTGCATTAGCAGTAGCAACAAATGTTAGCGCTTGTGTAATAACCTCATCACCTGCACTAACCCCAACTAGTTGCAAAGCTACTTGTATTCCAGCAGTTCCATTAACAACAGCCACCGATTTCTTTGTATTGGTAATATCAGTCATCATTGCTTCAAATTGGTCAACATAAGCTCCGACCGAAGAAACAAAAGAAGAATCGATTGTTTCTATAAGATAGTTTTTTTCATTTCCTCCAAAAGTAGGCGCATGTAATGGAATAAACTCTTTTGTTTTATAAATATCTTGAATAAATGTAATCGTATCTTTAATGTTCTCCATAATTACATTTTTGAATCCAAATATTTACCCGTTTCCTTGTGTCCAAAATCAGGTATCATTTTAAAAAACAAATCAACTAATTGTTCTTTGTTCCATTTTTTATCTTGTTTCATATCTTTTATTGAAGTAGAAAACAAATCTATTTTATCAGTTGAAAAATCTCTTTCATTTTTAATAATACCGAAATTTTCAAAACGGTTCATATCCAATACTTCTGAATCAGTAAAAAATTCTTCAAAATCTTTTTCACCTGTGGTATCACTATTGGTAAACAAACACGGCCATTTGCCTTGTTCTGGCAATATAGCTATCATTTGTCTTGCTTCGACTTCGGATTTACATAAATAAGGTTCATAACCCAATTCCTTCAAATATTTACCTGCAATGTCCGCAAAAGTAATTAAGTGAAGATCTTGATTTAATTTTGGAAAAAAAACATCTCTGTTTTCACCAAATATACACGACATCAAACACAATTCACCTGATTCTTTAGGTGTTACAAAATATCTCTTAATGTCGTTAGGTGCCACAATAGGCTGTCTTTTTTGGATACGTTGATTAAAACCGTGTAATAATGACCCATCTGAAAAAGCAACATTTGCAAAACGAGCAGTCGAAATTGTAATTTTTTGACTCAGATTCATTAAGTACATTTCCATAATACGTTTTGAAGCTCCCATCATGTTAACAGGATTAGCTGCTTTATCTGAAGAAACGCAAAAATATTTTTTTGAACCTTTTCCGATTGCTTGTTTAACTGTTTTTTCCATATTGAAAATATTTACATCAATCATTCGCATCAATGTAAAAGGGTCTTTCTCACTTCTAACATGTTTTAATGCCGAAAGGTTTAAAACATAATCGTACTTCCCATCCGATTCAATAAAAGCATCGTATTCTATAGAGCCAATATCTAAGGCAAAAGTTTGAAAATCTCCATCAATATAACCAAATGAACTTCTTAAATCACGAACCAATTCTACCATATTGTTTTCACTGATATCAACAACATGCAGTTTGAGTGGATTTCGTCTAAAAACTTCTTTAGTAACTGCTTGTCCTATTGAACCAGCTCCACCAATTACCAAAAAAGAAGATTGACTAACAATTTTAGTTAGTTCTTGCTCTTTGTTTGAAATATCTTTGGTAAATATTTCAGTTTCTCGTCCTATTAATTTAAGAATATTCATTTAATTGAATTCTTTATTATTTTTATTTTTTTCCAATTCCTCTATTGAAAAATTTTTAAAATAATCATAAGTGATTTTTAATCCTTCCTTTCTATCTACCCGTGGGAACCAATCTAATATTTCTTGGGCTTTAGTTATATCTGGCTGTCTTTGTTTGGGATCATCTTGTGGTAGTGGTAAATAAACAATTTTTTGATTTGTTCCTGTAAGTTTGATAATTTCTTGTGCAAAATCATTCATAGTAATCTCGTTAGGGTTACCAATGTTTACAGGATAAACATAATCAGAATGCAACAAACGATAAATTCCTTCTATCAAATCATCAACATAACAAAAAGAGCGTGTTTGAGTACCATCACCAAAAATAGTTAAATCCTCACCTCGTAATGCTTGCCCAATAAATGCAGGTAGTACTCTACCATCATTCAAACGCATTCTTGGACCGTAGGTATTAAATATTCTAACGATACGTGTTTCCAGTCCATGAAAAGTGTGGTAAGCCATAGTAATTGCTTCTTGAAAGCGTTTGGCTTCATCATATACACTTCGAGGCCCCACTGGATTCACATTGCCCCAATATTCTTCAGGTTGTGGATGAACTGTAGGGTCTCCGTACACTTCAGATGTAGATGCGATTAGAAATCTAGCTTTTTTTTCTTTAGCTAATCCTAATAAATTATGTGTCCCTAAAGAACCAACTTTTAAAGTTTGAATAGGGATTTTTAAATAATCAATAGGACTGGCTGGAGAAGCAAAGTGCAAAATATAATCCAATTGTCCACTCACATGAACATAATTAGATACATCATGATTATAAAACTCAAATTTTTGTAATGGGAAAAGATGTTCAATATTTTTAATATCTCCAGTAATCAAATTATCCATTCCTACCACTTGGTATCCTTCTGCAATAAAGCGATCACATAAATGAGATCCTAAAAATCCCGCTGCTCCCGTAATTAATATTTTTTTACTCATTTTATTACTTTGTACCAATTCCATAATGCTCAAACCCTAACTCATTCAATTCTTTGGTATCATAAATATTTCTACCATCAAATACAATATAGTTTTTTAATGCTATTTTAATTTTATCAAAATTAGGTGACCTAAAATCTGCCCATTCTGTAACTATTAATAATGCATCCGCATGTTCTAAAGCTTCATACTCTGTTTTACAATATTCAATTGTATTCCCTAAAATATGCTGTGTTTCAGGCATTGCAATAGGATCAAAAGCTCTTACCTTACCTCCAGCTTTTAAAATTTTATCAATAATAACCAATGATGGTGCTTCACGCATATCATCTGTATTGGGTTTAAAGGACAATCCCCAAATAGCAAAAGTTTTTCCTGAAATATTTCCTTGAAAACGATTCATCAATTTTTTAAATAATACCGATTTTTGCCTATCATTTACTGCTTCAACAGCCTCTAAAATTTGCATTTGATAACCATTAGAATCAGCCGTTTTTATCAATGCTTTTACATCTTTAGGGAAGCAAGAGCCTCCGTATCCAATTCCAGGATATATAAATTTATTACCTATTCTTGCATCGCTTCCTATTCCTTTACGAACCATATTGACATCAGCACCAACAATTTCACATAAATTAGCGATATCATTCATGAAACTAATTTTAGTCGCCAACATACTATTCGCTGCATATTTGGTCATCTCAGCGCTTGGTACATCCATAAAAATTATTGAATGCCCATTTAATAAGAATGGCTTGTATAACTTTCGCATCACTTCTTCTGCTTTCACAGAGGAAACTCCAACCACAATACGATCAGGTTTTAAAAAATCATCAATAGCTGCTCCCTCTTTTAAGAATTCGGGATTAGAGGCTACGTCAAATGAGATATCCAATTGTCGTTTTTCTAATTCTTGTTGTATCGCCGATTGCACTTTTTCAGCAGTTCCTACTGGAACTGTACTTTTAGTAACAATTACCCCATAAATGTTCATATGTTGTCCAATTTCTTGTGCTACACCAATTACATATTTTAAATCAGCACTACCATCTTCCCCTGGAGGCGTACCAACCGCAATAAAGGTTACATCAGCCTCTTTAATACTTTCTGCTAAAGAAGTAGAAAATTGCAATCTCCCATTTGCAACATTTTTTGTTACCAGAGCTTCTAAACCAGGTTCAAAAATGGGGATTATTCCATTATTTAAATTATCGATTTTTTTGTAGTCAATGTCCACACAAACTACATCGATACCAACCTCTGCAAAACAAGCACCGGTTACTAAACCTACATAACCTGTTCCAACAACAACTATTTTCATGATTATTTTTCTTGTTTATTTAAAACTTCTTTTCTCAACCCACTATTTGAAAACCGGTGATTGCGTTTGTTAAAATACAATAGTATTCCCTTTTCTTCACAATAGGTTCTGCCTGTAAAGTTCTTTTCCTTGTACTCATGACCAATAATTCGAACATCCAATTTAAAAGAACGTAAAATATCTTCTAAATCTTGTTCAGAAACATAAGGCACAATTTCATCTACAAATTTACAACCTTTTAACTGAATATAGCGCTCAATAATGCTCTGTGAAGGTACATTTTTTTCAGGGCGATCAATCGAAGGGTCTAACTGCAGCCCTATGATTAAATAATCACACTGAAGCTTTGCTTCTTCCAGCATCTTTAAATGCCCGGCATGAAAAAGATCAAAGGTTGAAAAGGTGATTCCTACTTTCATAACTTATATTTTTCTCGACTACCACCGGTAGTCAGCTTATTTATTTTTATTGCAAAAATACCATTTTTTCTATGGCTATCTTTATTTTTTTCCACGGCTTCGCCACTACTAGTCCCACTAGCATTTTTAAATCCTTTAAAAAACAATTACAGCTTACTGTAATTGAAACGACACCACAGCGCCTAAACGCTCTAAACGTGCCAAACATTTTTTACCCTGCAAAGCTACTACTGTTGCTTTTTTTTCCAATTTAGGAACTTCCACAGTATCCCCTACTTGTACTTTAGCTTGGTCTAACACAGCCTTACCCTCTAGATACAACTGCATGGCCAACACCTCGTTATCTTGCACCTTTGCACGCGTGCCTTGCTCAAACAAATATCGTACTACACCTGGTACTTGAAATACCAAATTCGAGTTTTTTTCAGCGATGTTTACCAACACCATAGAAGGTAACATCGGTACCTGCACCTTTTTTTTACGATCCGACCATTGGCGCACTTCTGTTCTAGTGGGCGCATACACCACCACCCCTAAATCCGCCAAACGCTCAGCGACTTTTAAAGATGTATTAGGCTTTGTATACAGGACATGCCAATGGGCTGTTACACTACTTTTGATCATAGCGTTTCGATAGTGTTTTCCCTATTTGATGGTATTCAAATCCCTTTTCTTCCAACTGGAAGGCATTGTACTGATTACGACCATCAAAAATAATCGGGGTTTTTAATTGTGCTTTTATTTCTTGAAAATCGGGTGAACGAAATGTTTTCCATTCCGTTAACAAGATCAATGCGTCTGCATCTTGTAAAACAGCATATTTGGAATCGGCATAGGTTACCCGTTGCAGGTCTTTTAAATAATAGGTCTTTGCCTCTTCCATTGCTTTTGGATCATAGGCATTAACCCTAGCTCCTCTTCCCACCAATGCTTTTATAATCCCAATAGCTGGTGCCTCTCGCATGTCATCGGTTCCTGGCTTAAAGGCCAAGCCCCAAATGCCAAAAGTAAATCCGGTTAAATCTTCTCCAAATCGTTTTATAATTTTATTTGAAATTGAATACTTCTGACGGATATTAACTTCTTCTACAGCTTCTATCAACTTTGCATCATAACCATGATCTTTTGCGATTGTCTTTAATGCTTGTACATCTTTTGGAAAACAAGAACCTCCATATCCAACTCCAGGATAAATAAAGCTATACCCAATTCGATTATCGGAACCTATTCCGATTCGCACTTTGTTTGCATCAGCACCCACTTTTTCACAAATATTGGCAATCTCATTCATAAATGAAATTTTAGTGGCTAACATGGCGTTTGCTGCATACTTGGTCATTTCCGCAGAACGAACATCCATGGTAATAAAGCGATCGTGTGTTCTAAAAAATGGCGAATACAATTCCTTCATCACATGTATAGCTTCATCGGATTCTGAACCGATCACCACTCGATCTGGTTTCATAAAGTCACTGATAGCATCCCCCTCTTTTAAAAATTCAGGATTGGAAACTACATCAAATTCTAAGGTTTGGTTTCTTACATCTAATTCTTGCTGAATGGTTGCTTTTACTTTATCTGCTGTTCCTACAGGAACAGTAGATTTGTCAACGACTAATAACTTATGGGTCATATTTTGACCAATTTCTTTCGCGACAGCAGTTACATATTGTAAATCTGCAGAACCATCTTGACCCATGGGAGTACCAACGGCTATAAATACAATTAAAACATCTTGAATACTATCTTTTAATGATGTAGAAAATAGTAAGTTTTTATTTTCAATATTTTTCTGAACCATAGGTGCTAATCCTGGCTCAAAGATTGGAACAATTCCATTCTTTAAGTTTTCTATTTTTTGCGCATCTATATCTACACAAGTAACGGTGTTTCCCATTTCAGCAAAACAAGCTCCTGAAACCAAACCTACATAACCACTACCTATGACTGCAATCTTCATACTAACTTATGAATTTATGTTTCAAATCACTTTTTAAAATCAATGCTGAATTTCGTATAGAATGAACAATTTCTATGGAAGGTTTTGCATCTTCTAATCCAAAACCCTTTCCAGAAAGAATATTTTTATAACTCTCAGTATGCAAATCCGTAAAACCTCCACTGAATTCTATTTCTTCAGTATCTATTGTAATAGATCGGTAGGTTCTTTGCCCTTTCGCTTTGATAGTTTCTGGTAAATCATTTTCATTGATAGACAAAAACCATCGCACTCGTGCCTTTTCAAATTCGAGATAGCCAGCTGACTTTGACGTTTCTCTTAAGTGCACCTGACTTTCTTTCACTTCTCCAAAGAGAAAACCTAGCATATCATAAAAATGAATTCCGATATTAGTAGCAACTCCACCTGACTTACTTTGATCTCCTTTCCAAGATGCATGATACCAATTTCCTCTTGAGGTGATGTAGGACAAATCTACATCATATTTTGTATCTCTGTTAGTGCTATCAATTTTATTCTTTAAAGCGATGATACTTGGATGCAACCTTAATTGAAGTATGGTATGAATTTTATTTCCGGATTCATTTTCAATATTCTGCAATGCATCCACATTCCAAGGATTTAAGACTAAGGGTTTTTCGCAAATTGCATCAGCTCCTCGCCTCAAAGCCATGCGAATATGAGAATCGTGTAAGTAGTTGGGTGTGCAAATGCTTACATAATCTAAATGAGTTCCATTGCGTTTTAGCTTTTCTATATGTCTATCAAAACGCTCAAACTCTGTAAAGAAATCTGCCTTTGGAAAATAGCTATCCATAATTCCAACAGAATCAAACTTATCTAATGAAGCGATTAACTGATTATCAGTATCTTTTATTGCTTTTAAATGTCTGGGAGCGATATAACCTGCCGCTCCTATGAGTGCAAAATTTTTCATCTATAATCCGCCATCTTTTATTGAAGTTGGTAAAATATTTTTAACATCGTAAATCACATGATTGTCATGAAGCATTGATTCAAAATCTAATGCTAAAAATTCTTGGTGTGCTACTGCTAATACCATTGCATCAAATTTATCTGTAGGGATTTTTTGAGTCGATTTTAAATGATACTCATGCATTACTTCTTCTTCTTTAGCCCAAGGATCATAGACTGTAATATTCATTCCAAATTCTTTTAAAGAAGCAATTAGATCCACAACTTTTGTATTTCTCACATCTGGGCAATTTTCTTTAAAAGTAACTCCTAATACCAAAACATTTGCATCTTTAATACGAACATCTTTTGCGATCATTAGTTTTACAACTTCTGACGCTACATAATCTCCCATGCTATCGTTCAGTCTCCTTCCTGCCAAAATAATCTCTGGATGATAACCAAACTCTTGTGCTTTTTGAGCTAAATAATAAGGGTCTACTCCAATGCAATGTCCGCCAACTAAACCAGGCTTAAAAGGTAAAAAATTCCATTTTGTACCCGCTGCTTCTAAAACATCGTGTGTGTTGATATCCATTAAATTGAAAATCTTAGCCAATTCATTTACAAAAGCAATATTGATATCTCGTTGAGAATTTTCAATCACTTTTGCTGCCTCAGCCACTTTTATGGTTGGAGCTAAATGTGTTCCGGCTGTGATCACAGATTTATATAAAGCATCTACTTTTTTTCCTATTTCAGGAGTAGAGCCAGAGGTAACTTTTAATATCTTTTCTACGGTATGTAGCTTATCTCCCGGATTAATTCTTTCTGGAGAATAGCCTGCAAAGAAATCTTTATTGTATTGTAATCCAGACACTTTTTCTAAAACAGGGATACAATCTTCTTCCGTTGCTCCTGGATACACCGTAGATTCATACACTACAATATCTCCTTTTTTCAATACCGACCCGACAGTTTCACTTGCTTTGATTAATGGAGTTAAAATAGGTCTGTTGTTTTTATCTACAGGCGTAGGAACTGTAATAATGAAATAGTTACATTCTTTTAAATCATCTAAAGCTGAAGAACAATATAAACCATTGCCATCAAATTTTTCATCAATCAATACCGATTGCAGAACGTCATCCTCAACTTCTAATGTATTATCTTTTCCTGACATTAATTCTTCAACTCTTTGAGTATTAATGTCAAACCCAACCACATTATATTTAGTAGCGAATAGTCTTGCCAACGGCAAACCAACATATCCTAATCCTATAATTCCAATTTTTATTTCTTTGTTCATATTCTTGATTTAGAATTAGGGATTAGGAAATGGGGAATGGGGAATGCCGTAAAACTAAACACAACCGAACCTATTACAAATCCTATCCATTTATTCTTTTATTTATCTTATGTATTAAAGCTGTAAGCATTTTTGATATACTCAATAGCCCCTCTTTTAATGTACTTGTATTTGTTGGTAAATATCCCAAATTTTCAGAAATAATCAATTGGGTTTCAGCTTCTGAAGCTGAAGCTCTTGCAATATATAAAAAACGTACAAATTCTTTATCGGAATTTCTTGCAGATCCTTCTGCTATATTAGAAGGGATTAAAATTGAAGCCCTTCTCAATTGACTTGTCAATCCGTAAATTTCGTGACTAGGAAAATCACTAGTGAATTTATAGATCTCAGTAACAAAATCAATTGCTTTCTGCCAAACCAATAAGTCTTTATGTGTTTTCATACCTAAATATCTATTCCATAATACCTAATCCCCATTTTCTAATACCTAATCTCCATTTTCTAATACCTAATCCCCATTTTCCAATACCTACTCTCTAATACCCATTCCCAAAAAAACTATCTACAAATTATCCCAATACCACTTGACAGCTTCTTTTAAGCCATCTTGTAATGAAAATTCTGGTTGATAGTTTAATAATTTTTTTGCTTTATCTACGGATGCTAAAGAATGTGGAATATCCCCCAATCTATTAGGTCCATTTACAACTTTCACATCTTTAATTTTTGCATCGTATTGACTTAAAAAATCTTGTAAATAATTGATTAAATCATTCAGTGTATTTCTTTCACCATAGGCAACATTGTAA
>Ga0209653_1001134_pt1 | contig 21906 bp, 20 predicted proteins | sample SaaInl6LU_22_DNA_FD_184644 | JGI IMG/M metagenome (GOLD analysis project Ga0209653, IMG submission 184644) | Marine microbial communities from expanding oxygen minimum zones in the Saanich Inlet - ESP_116LU_22_DNA (SPAdes) (version 2) | ecosystem: Environmental > Aquatic > Marine > Intertidal...
CAATTACTTGGAGTTTTGGCAAGGTCGTAAAAGCAGATTACACGATAGATTGTGCTATACCTTAGGTAAGGATGGTGATTGGACCAAAGCCAGAAAAAACCCTTAATGCAACATATAGAACCAACCATTGTAACGCTTAACAACGGGTTAAGAATAGTTTATTTGCATGCAGATAAACAGGTTTCTCATTTAGGAGTTACTATACTTGCGGGTTCAAGGTTTGAGAACGAGAATGAAATTGGACTAGCTCATTTTTTAGAGCATTGTATTTTTAAAGGTACAGCCAAAAGAAAAGCATATCACATACTTTCTAGGTTAGATTCTGTGGGCGGAGAGTTAAACGCTTACACCACAAAAGAAGAAATTTGTATTTACGGTAGTTTCTCTTTCGAGCATTTAAAAAGAACATCAGAACTATTATCAGATATTACCTTTAATTCAACTTTTCCAGAGAAAGAAATAGAGAAAGAAAAAGAAATTGTGCTAGATGAATTGATTTCGTACATGGATTCTCCAAGCGATAAAATTTTTGACGATTTTGAAGCCCAAATTTTTTCTAATCATCCTTTAGGCAACAATATTTTAGGTACAGAAGCATCTGTAAGGTCTTTTACCAAAGAACATCTTTTGGCGTATACAGAAAAGTTTTTCTATCCGCAAAACATGGTGGTTTCTTACGTGGGTCAAGATAGCCTAGCAAAAGTTAAGAAAACTATTGAAAAAGACTTTGGGCATGTAGTTTCTACCAAAAAACAAGTAGAGCCTACATCATTTTCGGCGTATACACCAACAAACAAAAAAACAGAAGAAAGCAACTATCAAACCCATATTTTGTTAGGTGGTTTGGCTCCTGGTTATAGTTCAGAAGAAAGAAGAGTAATGAGTTTGTTGGTTAATGTTTTGGGCGGACCAGCTTTAAACTCTCGACTCATACTCTCTATCAGAGAAAAATACGGTTATGCCTATAATGTAGAAGCCAACTACAATCCGTACAAAGAAACGGGGTTTTGGTCGGTATACGCAGGTACAGACCCAAAGTATGCTAAAAAAACAGAGAAGTTAATTTTAAAAGAACTCTCGCTTTTTTGCAAAACTAAGTTAACAGAAGTGCAACTCAAAAAGGCTAAGGCGCAGTTTAAAGGTCACCTAGCCCTAAGTATGGATTCTAACTCTGGTTTAATGCTTGGTTTGGGTAAAAGTCTGTTAGTTTTTAATACAATAGATACTATTGACGAGATTTTGGAGCAAATAGACAAAATTACGGCAGAGCAAATACAAACAGTAGCACAAAAGTATTTTGATCCAGCACAAATTTCTAGACTGGTTTTCGATGTAAAAGAGCAATAAGAACTCCTTGATTTTTTTTTGGGTGCTTAAACGGGCTATCCACTACTAGTTGCCTTTAAATAAATTAATTACAACTAAGCTTAGTTTTTGCTTCTTTTGTCGCAAACCCTAAACAAGTTGTACTAACCATCTTTAAACGCAAGCTACCGTTTCTATCCCTAGCGTTAATTATTCTACACAAAGAGTTTGGAAAAAATAAAGGTTTTAGAGTAAAAATTAATCTCCTCGTTAGAGTTAAATTAATTAAATAATTATTCATTATTTTCGCCGTATGGATTCTAGAAAACACGTAGAAGTTTGTTTCACACCAGGCGAATACGATTATTATAAAGATGAATACGAAATTGTTGTTGTAATAGACGTTTTACGTGCAACTTCGGCAATTTGCTCTGCTTTTCAGAATGGAGTAAAAGCATTAATTCCGGTACCAACCGTAGAAGAAGCAAGAGAATATCAAGCAAAAGGATATTTAGTAGGCGCAGAGCGCAAAGGGCAAATCGTAGAAGGTTTTGATTTCGGAAACTCTCCTTATTCATACATGAAACCAGAGTTAGTAGATCAAGAAGTTGTGTTATCTACCACCAACGGAACCAAAGCAATAGATGTTGCAAAAGATGCAGAAACGGTTGTAATTGGAGCCTTAAATAATTTAGATGCTTTGTGCGATTGGCTAATTAAGCAAAATAAAAATACACTTTGTTTATGTTCTGGCTGGCAAGATAAATTCAACTTAGAAGATACTATTTGTGCCGGTGCAATAATGGATAAACTATTAGAAACAGGTAATTATACGTCCGACGAAGATTCGAGTATTGCAGCCAAATACCTTTATTTATCTGCAAAAGATAATTATATGGGATATTTAAAATCCAGTTCACATAGAAGACGTTTAAAAAACTTAAATTTGAACGAGGATATCAAGTACTGTTTAACGCCGAACACTACAGATGTTATTCCAATCTTAAAAGATGGTAAATTGGTTAAAATATAGCGCATTATTTGTTGTAGCTGTTTTTCTTCTTAGTTCTTTTGGTACAAACTCAATTTGGGGATTTTTTGGTCACAAAAGAATTAATAGAATTGCCGTTTTTACGTTACCACAAGAAATGTTTGGTTTTTACAAAGAGCATATAGAGTTTATTACAGAACACGCAGTAGATCCAGATAAAAGAAGGTACGCTGTAGAAGGCGAAGCACCAAGGCATTACATAGATATAGATCACTACGTAGAAAATGGAGAAGATCCGTTTGAAGTTGTTCCAAAAAAATGGTTCGATGCAGTAGATAAATTTACAGAAGATACCTTACAAGCTTATGGCATCGTACCTTGGTATATTGTTGTAATGAAAATGAAGCTTACCAAAGCTTTTGAGCGTAAAAACGTAGATTTAATTTTAAAATATTCTGCAGATATTGGTCACTACATTGGAGATGCTCACGTGCCGTTGCATACCACAGAAAATTATAATGGTCAGATGACTGGTCAGCGCGGAATTCACGGTTTTTGGGAAAGTAGAATTCCAGAAATTAATGCTGATGATTACGATTACTTTGTTGGTAAGGCAAAGTATGAAAAAGACATTTTAGATTTTAGTTGGCGCGCAGTAAAAGAATCGAATCAAGCGGTAGACAGTGTGCTTCGAATAGAAAAAGAACTCACTGCAGAGTGGGATCCGGATAAAAAATACAGCTACGAACAACGCGGTGCAACTACAGCAAAGGTGTACAGTAAAGAGTTTAGCGATGAATATAATTATCGTTTAAACGGTATGGTAGAAAGACGCATGCGTCAGGCAATAGTAGGAGTAGGGTCTATTTGGTATACCTGTTGGGTAGATGCTGGTCAGCCAGATTTAAATAACTTGATGAATGTTAAACCCTCTCAAGCTTTATTGGATGAGCAAAAAGAATTGGATAAACTGTATAGATCTGCTCCGCATATTCATGGCAGAGAGCATGGAGAGTGAATAATTAAGAATGCAGAATTATTTTAGACGAACCTAATGCCAATCGCACTTTTTTAATTTTGATTTATAAATAGTTAAACTGCAAAATTAAAGCATTAACACTTCGCAGACTTTCTCTTTTTACCTAACCTTCCTTTCGCTTCTATATTTTCTAAGTAGGGTTTAATAACCGGAACTTTGCAAGCCGTATTCCCGAGAGAAACTTCTACTTTCCCAATTTTTTCTCCAATCTTTTTGCAAAGCGGATATAGCTCTTTAATGTATGCTCCAACGGCAATAACAAAACCATTCATGGTGTAGCGCACACGGTTTTCTGCATCGTGAATGTTTTCCCCAATTTTTTCTACCTCATTTTTGTAGAAGTTAATATCTAATTCTTCATCTGGTGTAAGTGCAATGTAGCTTCCTAAAGTTGCGTAACCAATGCATTTATGGTGGTTTGAATCTCCACTGATCCATTCTTGGCTTAATTCTAATGCGAAATTACTTTCTGCAACGGTCCACGCAACAGCATACTCACTTATCATATACCAGCTTGCATTGTCTGCCCAGTTTAGCAACTCTTGTTTCGTCATTTTTTCAGGATCAGAAATTAATCCTGCCAAATACATCGCATCACCATTTTGTGTAGCATAAAGCTGCATTGCCAAATTGTGGTTTTTCTTTACTTTTTTTTGGATAACCTTTAAATCACCTACTTTAACACCAAAGAAGTTATCCGGACAACCATGGTTTTTATAAATTTTACGTGTTTGTTCACTTCCTTTTTCTTTAAGGAAATCCATAATTTCTTGTAGTTCCATATTAACTTTCCTTAAATAATTTTCTACACGCGTTGATTGCTTTTTTGTGCTTTTCTCTTTCCGATGGAGTTGTATTCGGAGTTGCTCGTATCATGTTGCACTTGGAGTCTATAAAATCAGAACGCTCCATAAGTTGGTCTAGGTTTTCATCTTTTACACTATTAAATGCAGTTAAAATAGAATCGCTTTTAATTACACAGGTACAAAAGTCCCACTGCACACCATGCTTTTTCTGTAATGCAGCCTTTGTTTCTCTCATATCCTCATTATTTACAATCTTCTTTACGGCTTCGAGGAATTTATCCTCGACATTGTTTCAAAAATAGGAATAAATTGTTCAACTACATTATTTTCTAAAGAATCTACTTCTATTGTTTCCTCTTGTGTTGTTGATTGGTTTTTTTCTCCACAGCTAAACAAAGAAATACAGAATATTGTAAGACCTAGAATTTTTTTGATCGTAGCAAACTATTTGATATATGAGTTACGTTATTAAAGTTAAATGAAGTAAAATGATAGTAAGAATCTTAGCGATTTTGTTTTTTTCTTATTTGAGTTGCGCAATTAGTTTTGCCCAAGATGGAAAAGATACAACCATAATTATTGAGCAGGAGCTAGATGAGTTTCGTTATATCCCTAATTATAAAGCCAAGTATGCAGCAGCTTTAAGGCGAGTTAAAAAAGTATATCCGCTTGCGCTGCACGCCAAAAAGATGGTAGATTCACTCAACCAAGAGTTAGCTTCTTTTGAAAAAAAACGTAAACAAAAAAAGTATGCCCGCACGAAGCATAAAGAACTGAAGTCTGACTTTAAATTTTTACTAAAAGAGCTTTACGTTTCTGAAGGAAAAGTATTGGCGAAATTAATCTATAGAGAAACAGGCTTGACTATTTATGAGTTAATAAAAACGTATAAAGGAGCAGCAGAAGCCAATTTATATGCTGGAGTTGCACAAGCGTTTGACCAAGATTTAAAATCTACCTATGACCCAGTTGAAGAAGATTATATTATTGAACGTGTAATCGAGAATATTGAAGCAGGAATCGAGCCCTTTGACCCTACATTTGAGCTCGTAGATAAAGCACATTATAAACAAGATAGAGCCGAATATAAACAACGAATAAGAAGAAATAAGAAGTTAAAAAAAGACCGCAAAAAAGCTGAAAAGAACGCTTCAAACAATTAACTTTTATTCGCTATCCATTTTGAAAAATAGGTGTAGTGCTTGTTTCCATGAAAATCTAATAATTGCTCTACAATACTTTTGTTCTTATTTTTTTTCGAATTCAACATTTCTATTTTTAAGCTTTCTTCAAAGTCTAAGTAATTGAATTTATTTTCGGCCAATTTACACCCCAATTCCTGCGCTTTTATCCAGCTTTGCTTATCGTTGTATAGTTGAACCGACTTTTTAATGAAATCCGAAGTGCTTTTGCTCACACAAAAATCAAATTGCTTATCTAACATTGCTTCGGCTCCTATTTCTGTAGTTACAAAAGGAGTACAACACGCGAGTGCTTCTAAAATTTTCCCTTTTATTCCAGCACCAAAACGCAATGGAGAGAGCGACAGTCGAATTTTTTTAGTAACTAACAAGGCATCTTCTACGCGTCCATGAACGATGAAATTTTCTTTTTCATTGTTTAGATTTCTTACCTTTTCTGATGCATAAGCACCGTAAATATGAAGTTTAGCCTTTGGTAGTTGTTTGCGCAATTCTGGCCAAATGTCTTGTTTTAAATAAAGTAGCGCATCCCAATTGGGAGCATGAAAGAAATTTCCGATAAATAAAAGATCTACCCTTTCTTCAAAACTTGGAGTAGGGTGCATGACTTGATCAATCAAAACCGGATAGTAAATAAGTTGAGTAGGACTTACCTGATAGTGCTTTTCAAGTAATTCTTTTTCTACTTTAGAAACCAGTAAAGTTTTGTCGCACCTCATAATTGAAGCTAACTCTCGGAATAAGGTTTCGGTTCGGATTTGAGAAATATCTATTTGCTTACTTTTTTGAAAAGCAGTTTTTCGTGCATCTCTTAAAAAGTGAAGATCTTCGGTATTTAAAATTTCAAAGGCATCTGGAAGGTATTTTCGAACTCTCCAACCAAATTGTTCTTCTGTCATAAACCGATCATAAACAACATGAGAAGGTTTAATATGTTGCAGGAAAGTATCAAAGGAAGCATCATTAAGCAAAATAGAGTGTGTTTCTACCCCAAGTTTTTCTAAGTCTTCTTCAAAGCCCGATTTTTTTGCAGTACTCGCAAAAACAACCTCGCATTTTTGTTTAAAGAAGAAATGGATGAGCTGCATCATTCTCGTTCCGGCAGCAGAACTTTTAGCCTCGGGCCAAACTTTTCCTATGATTAAGATTTTCTTCATCTACTTGCAGAATACATTAGCGCCGTAAAAGTAATAGATTGATACTGAATAGTAGAGTTACCTTCTTAATTCTATGAATCCATTTTTTAGAACTTGTGTTCCATCAATACGTTCTATAGTTGCTTCATAGAAATAGGTTCCTGTTACAGCAAAACTTCCATTTTGTACTTTTCCATTCCACCCTTTCGATAGGTCATTTGAGGAATAAACAATATTTCCCCAGCGGTTTAAAATGACCAGATTTCCGTTAACATTGCAGTTTTCACAGAAAAGGAGAACATCATTAAAACCATCATTATTTGGCGTAAAAACATTTACTTCTTCAAAATTATAGAATTCTTCTTCAGGATTATTTGTAGAAGGATTGTCTGTTGGAGGTGTGTCAAAACCTCTACAAGGATCTGCAATTTTAGCAATAAAAATATCGTTGTCATCAATTCCAGAACTGTTGGTATTTAAGCTGTCTAAACTTATGAAAGATTTAAAAAATCCAGTTGTGTATAAATTGCAATCGTTGTCTACAGCAACACCTGCAGCTCTATCGTTTAATGGTCCACCACCTGTCAAAACCCAGCGCCATACCCCGGTAGAGTCAATTAATGCAACAAATAATTGTGTACTGTCCAAGCCAGATTCAACTTCTAAATCTCCAAATTTGGCGTTACCTCTAAATTGGCCTCCAACAAAGATATTTCCTTCATCATTTGCACAGATATCTATTCCTCTGTCGCCACCGCTTTTAGATCCTGCTTTTGTAGCCCAAATCCAATCTCCGTTTTTATTCATTTTTGAGACAAAAATATCTTTATCACCAGGAGAACCGTAATTGTTTAAGTCATCTGTACCAAACAGCACTTCTGCTCTAAATTCTCCGGTAACGTACATATGTCCATCATTACCAAAACATATTTGATCTGCTCTAGCATCTAAAGAATCAGCAACATGTTCAACAAATTGGAAAACACCATTTTTATCCCATTTCGCAACATAAATATCAATTGAATTATAAAGACTTGTTAATGTGGTTGTCCCAATTTGTTTTGTTCCTCTAAAGCCTCCCGCTACATAAACATTGTCTTCATCGTCAACCGCAATTCCATTATCTCTGTAACCTTCAATTCCTTCAAATTTTTCTACCCATTGCCAAACTCCATCATTTGAAAGTTTGGCTACAAAAGCAACAGAATCCTCTGCAGCCATCGGAACTTGAATGGTGTCAAAAAAGGCAAAGTCTGGATAATCTGAGTTATTAGATAAAAAACCGGTAACTAAAATATTTCCTTCGCTATCGCAGGTTAAATCCTGACCATGATCGTCATTATACCAACCGCTCCCAGCTTCTGTACCGGCGTTTTTCATCCAAATTTCATTGCCATCTGTATCTAATTTGGTAAGAAATAATTGGTCTGTGTAACTCGATGGATTATAAACACTTAAACTTCCCCAAACTAAACCACCCCAGCAGGTTCCGGTTACATAAACATTTCCTTGCGGATCTACGCACAAACCTAGACCGCGATCATCATAATAATTCAATCCGTTTTTAACCCAAAGAAAATCTCCTTGCGGATTCATTTTGGCAACAAAAACCTCCTTACTTTGAACATAGGAAAATCCTGTATTTAGCGTGTCAAAATTTGCTTCTTCATTATAATATCCAGTAATAAAGATATTGCCTTCGTGATCAGTTACAATTGTGCTTCCTTTGTCAGATTTTTGTCCACCAGCATTTTTAAGCCATTCCCAAGATTGAGCAGTAACTAGATTGTTCATAAAACAAACCAAAAAATAAAGCAAAATAAGTCTACGCCTATTCATATGTTTAGATAGACGTAATTGTATGGTATAAAGGTTGCTTGTTTTGTATTTGACATATTATATATTGTTAATATTTAAGTTTCCTAATGGTTAATTAAACCAATACAAAAATCTATTGTTTTATAGAATACCATGGCTTTACTAACGATTATATATTTTTTTATTTATACGAAGTATCATTTGATTTTTTCTATATTTCCAGAATGGTAAAACAGCCTTCACTCTTAATTGCTTTATTTCTTATTTTATATTCATGCAGTCCTAAAAATAAATTAGACGAAAATGTTTATAGATCTGATTCAGAGTTTATTAATAGAAGACTGAAAGAAATTAATACTCCAGCTCAATTAGATTCCCTTATAGCTTTTGGACTATATAACCTGGGATTTGAAGTAATTAAGGATAATCCTCAAATATTTACCGATTCTCTTAAATGCTATTATGCTTTTCAGTTTGCAGAAAATGGTGAATTTGATAAATCGAAGGCAATTGCGAATACAATAAATAAAGATTTATTTATATCTGAAAGGAATAAACTTTCACTTTTTTGCGCATTAAAAATGGAAAACAATATTTTGGCTAGTCAGCTTTTTAATAATCTGAAAAATAATGATATTTCGAATGTGAATGAAATGGTTGACCTTTTGCTCTACCAGGCCTATTTAGCGCATAATAAAAGAGAGTATCATAATTCAATAAAATTAAATGAAAAAGCTGTAGACTTAATAAACAAGAATAAATTGTCGAACCAGATATTGGCAAAAGCTTACAGAAGGTTAGGTAATGACTATAATGATATATTTCGATATAACATAGATTTCCCTTTATCCAAAGACGATTGTTATAATTTAGGTTTACAATACTATAATAATGAGCTTAATATCCTTAAACAAAAAAAACCATTAAATAGAAATAAATTAGCTTTGAATTATCTTACAACAGGTATGTTGTGTGAATCTAGGGTTAGTGACTCAGCTTATTTAGATATTTATGATAAAGTTATGAGTGAACTACTGATTTCAAAAAAAAATAAATTTATTGTAACTAGAAATCCTATTTACTCGTCTATTGCGTTGACTCAATTGGGCTCTAAATATTTTAAATTGAATTTGGTCGATAAAATGGATAGTGTTGATTTAATTAATGAGAGATTAATGAGTACACGATCACTTTACAGAATAAATAATAAAGAAAGTAAGGATATTTATGAGTATTTCAGACAAATTTGCTTTGAAAGAAAAATTAATTATGAGCTAAATAATGAAAAAAGTCAAAGTAATTTAGCATTAAGGGTCTTAAATCTATCCGGAAACAGTAAGTATGCTAATCAAAATCTAAATAGGCTTATTAACGATCAATTTGGTATCTATTCTGGTTTAGCCCTTAAAAATTATATTTTACTAAACGAGTTGTTAGTTTATGGAGTATTGATTGAGGAAAAGAGCATTATCAATATGTCAGAACAACTATTAAAGAAATATGAAGAACCTGTAGATAGAATAATTAAGAAGAATAAAACTAAGATCAACGATTTAAAGCTTAATGAGTTAGTAGAATGGTGTTTTAGAACCAATTCGACTATTGTAGACTATCAAATACTCTTTGGAGGTGAGTTAATCATATCAACAATAAGCGAAAATGGATTAGAAATTATAAAGGTAAAAGATCAAGATAGTCAAATTAAAAAGGACATTGAAATACTTCTCGAGTCTACAGTCAAAAATCAGATTTCAATATATGAGGAGGTAGCATTTCGTATTTACGATAAGCTTAAATTAGATCAAATTTCGTCAAAAAATATTGTTATCTGCACAGATGAATATATGGAAAAAATTCCTTTTGATGCACTAATTTCAAGTAAAAACGAAACAAGGAGTTGGTCCAAACTAGAATATCTTATAAAAACAAAAAATATTCATCAACTTACGAATATAAATACATACATGGATATATCGAATAGACGAAGGAATATACAAGTTGATATTTGGACATCTAAAAAAGACGAGTCAACTTTACCTTACAATAAAAATTTATTAAAATATTTAGTGACTAATTTTTCCGCCCGAATTAACAATAATAATCCAAGAGATATTTTACACATTCTAGGACATACAAATAGATCAGTAGAAAATGAAATAGAGTTTAGATTTTTCAATAGAATAATAGCAACTAATTCAGAAATTAATTATTGTCCAAGACTAGTTATATTACAAGGTTGCAGCTCAGGAGACGGAGTGTTTAATAAGGTCAGCGGTTCAAATTCTTTAACTCGTAATTTCATTTATTCAGGAATAAACGCTGTAATTTATTCAATTTGGGATGCAGATAATGAGTCTAGTTCTGTTTTATTCAGAAACTTTTATAGGTATCTTTACCAAGGAAAATCCTATACAGAAGCACTAAGATTTTCAAAGAAAACACTTATTTTAGACTATCTACACCCTGAATGGTCTAACCCTTATTACTGGGCAAATTTTCAATTAAATGGACAAGATTTAATGGTTAACTAGAGTTTCAAAAATTTTTTTTGATATTAAATTATATGGATTGTCTTCATCTTCTGCAATAGCCTTAAACTCTTTTTTAGCTTTCGTATGATTTTGTTTTAATAAAACTAAAGCCTTTCTATACCTACTTTTATAATGTATGAAATCTGACGATGAATTAGCTAATTTAGTATACGAAGATAGTGCTTTTTTGTAGTTTCCTAGTTGCTCGTTACAGTAAGCACTGAAGTATATTGATGTATCGTTAGAATTACATTTTGATAGTATTTGTAAAGCATTAAAATACTTTTCATTTGCAATTTCAATCATTGCTAAGCCTATATCTTTTATATCATTTTGAGCCATATTAATTGGTAGACCAGTTTCTAAATTTTTATACTTTTCGTAAAGTGCAAGATGTTGTTTGGTCTCGGTATTAAATAGTGTGTAAAGAAAAAATAAGAAAACACAAATTGCGGATGTGTATGCAGTAAGGTAAAACCTTCGTTTCTGTACTTTTTGTTTATACTCTATAGCTAGAAGCCTATCTTTTAAAAATGTATACTCCATATTTTCTTTTTCTATTTTATATCGAAGATTTTTATAAACTAAATATTTATGATTAAAAACTTCGTCTAACCTCATTTTCGCTTGCGTTAAAAAATAATCTTCTTCATTCATTAATCCATCGTAGAAGAAGTCAAATTCTATTATCTCACGCTCTGAAATTTCGTATATACTATTCTTCATCAAAATAAATTTTATTAACGTTCGAATTAAAAGTAGTGATGCATCTGCTTTTTTTGGATTTTACTGTATCAGCATTCTTATAATTTAGTATAGAAGCAATTTCCTGCATTGATTTTTTTTGGTAATAAAATAAATCTAGTATTTCCTTACACGAATCACTCATTTTGGAAAAAATGAATTTAACTGATTTATCAATCCTAAGGTCATATTCAATCTCTTTTTTTTGTAATTCAGAATAATAACCATGTTGTTCTCTCAATTTATTTTGTTCCTTTAAATATTTAATTAGTTTGATTTTTCCAACCTGAATAATATATGCAGAAATACTTGTTTTTATTTCTGTCAATACTCCACGTCTGATATTTTGGTAAAAAACAATAATGGTATCTTGATATATATCTTCAATCTCTTCAATATTAATAGACGGATAGCGCTTTTTAGCAAAAGAAAAAAACTTTGATTTATAATCAAGGTAAACCTTGTCAAGGACATCTAGATTCCCCTGTTTAATTTCTAAAATAATATTATAATACATATTTATATTAGTACTGAAAAGTTGTTGTTGGTAAACAAATTGTTGACAAGTTGATGTTTTTTTTCGGTTACAACTGAAAAATGGTCCAAAAAATGTTTTGGTGTTTACCTTTTTTAGATTTAATCAACTAAGTAGTATAACCTGTTATTTTATCAGTAGGAGGAAATCTAAAAAAAACGAATAAAAAACAGAATTTACGAAGATGAAAAAAATAAAAAATCTATTTATTTTAAGATGGTACTCAATAGCTTTAAGGCTTATAGCTGAGATTGGTTTCGTGTCTTACATACTTTTGTCAATCTATTATATTTTACAGGGGGATACTCAAAGTTCGGCTTCAATCTTTTTTAGTACGCTAGGTATTACAATTATTGCTTATTGCATAGGTTTACTTTTGCTTTCTCAAATTATTCAGTGGGCTTTAGAAATTTACGATAAAATTGATTTAATTAAACGTAAAAAGTTAGATCAAGAATTTGAGGAAAATATTCCAGACGAAAAATTTCAATATCAAAGAAATTTAGTGACTGTTATTTTACTCCTTCTCTCGTTGTTTTTTGTTTTACTTTTCTTTTTCACAAATATTTAGTTATATGGATTATACTTTAAAAATCAAAAAAAAAATATCACGGCAAGTGGAAAAAATAAAAGTTGTCTTTTACATTTTTTCTATTGTCATTTTTCTGGTCAGTTGCAATAATTCATCAATTGATTATTTAACAGAAGATGCAAAACAACCAAACTGCTCTGATATGACAAAAGGTCTAGAGACTTTAAATGATGATGAAAGTGAAGTCCCTCAGGATTATACAGGTATAGTATTTTCATGCAGGGAAGGTAAAGTAGTTTATTTAGGTTATTATAGAAATGGCAGACGAGAAGGGTTATACAAAGCCTGGCATGAAAATGGACAACTTTGGTATCTTCTCCATTGGAAACTCGGAAAAGTAGTTAATTTGAATAGATCCTGGTATAAAAATGGAGTATTGAAATATGAAAAAGAATTCAATTCCGGTATCCCTGACGGTTTTGTTAAATTCTGGTACAGTAATGGACAATTAAAGGAAGAAAATTACTACATAATGGGAAAACCAGACGGTGTGCAGCGAGCATGGTTCAGTAATGGTCAGTTAAAAGCCGAGCTTCATTACACAAATGGTAAAATGTTAGGAGAACATTAGAAATATTAAATGGAAAATGAAAAAAATTAAGAACTTATTTTTATTGCGTTGGTATTCAATTGGTTTAAGGCTAGTTGGAGAGTTAATTTTAGTTTTATACATACTACTATCTGTATTAGAAATTATAGTTTATTTGTTTGAAAATGGTGGTTTAATAAATTATTCATTAGTTTCAGGAGGAGGTATATTTATTGGAACCTCTATAAGTTTAATTTGTTTTTCGCAGATCATAGACTGGACTACAAGGGTTTATGATAATGTTGATTTTATTAAAAAAAAGGCACTGAATCAACCTGTTAAAGAGGAAAGTTATGACGATAAGTTCTATTCTAATTACAATTTATTTACTGTTATTATTATATTGGTTTCAATAGGGCTATATTTGATTAACCAAATCAGTTTTTCTGATAATGGCTATGGCACTGAGCAAAATGATGCTGAGTTTGATCAAACAGAATATTCTAGATTTGATAACACAGAATTAGAAAAGGTTCGACAAGATTTAACCGCCTATGAAAATAATGAAACTGCTTTAAAATTAGAGATAGTTGAATTAAAAAAAGAAATAAGTTTTAGAGATTCTATCCAAAATAGTCTGGAAAATTTAAATCAATTAAGAGCTGCTATTTCCTTACCAGAAATGAATATGTTGTACCGAGATTATAATAACCAAGTTACAGGTGCTGTTTCAGGATATAACACTTACAATTTATCAATGACAAATGGTAATATTTCGAAAAGTGGACAGGTTTGGATAGCTAAACCAGGTTCTGGTAAAGAGTCTTCAATAACTATTACGGGTATATCTGGAGACAAAAGAGCTTCTTTAGGTACATTTAAATATAAAGTATCTGCACTACCACCACCAGATGTTCAGTTAGGTAACATTAAATCTGGAGATGCTATCTCAAAAGGTCAGATTTACGGATCTACAAAATTCTTTGCAAAATATGGACCAGAGATTCCTTTAGACGTAACCTTTAAGGTCGTTTCATGGGAACTAAGAGTTTCTGGAGCACCAAGACCTATCAAGGGATCAGGTTCTTCTTTCTCTGGAGCAGGTAGAAGTTTATTGAAAAAAGCATCAAAAGGTAGTGTTGTTCTTATTAACACTTTAGTTAAAGGACCAGATGGAAGTTTGAGAAAGAGAAATATGTCATTTACAATTCGATAAAATTGTTAAATTGTTTTTTCAAAATTCTTTTTACAAGTATCTCTAAGAAAATGTAAGTCTTCTGTATTTAAAATCTCGAAAGTATTCGGTAGTTCTTTTCGAACTCTCCAACCAAATGGTTCTTCGGTCATAAAACGATCGTAAACAACATGCGAAGGTTCAAGTTCTTTAATAAATCGATTGAATGAGTCGGAGTTAAGTTCTACAAAGAACGTCGTAATATTTAATTTTTCTAGATCTTCTTCATAGCTAGACTTTTTGGCAGCTGAAACAAACACCACTTCACAATTTTACCTTAGAAAAAAATGAATAAGTTGCATGATCCTCGTTCCTGCAGCAGAACTTTTAGCTTCAGGCCAAACTTTTCCTATGATTAAGATTTTTTTCAAGATTACTTTCCATTAAAAAAAGTAAATATTTCATTTTTTAATACTGTTTTTTTATTGTTGCTTAAAGTATTTTAAACGCACTTTAGTTCAATTTTTTACCGCAGTAATACTTACATTTTTTGTGGTTTGAGTACCACTGTTTACGGATACACTGCTTGTACTCCATCCTAATTCAAGAGTATTAGAATCAAAATGACCTAAAACAGTTGAGTTATCTCCTGATAAAATATCACCGTTTTCAAGCACCCTAAACTTTTGGCTGCAATTATCGTAATATTGTATCTCTATGATTTTTCCGGTTAATGTATATGAAGTTGCTTTAATTACTTTGCCTTGATACTGATTAATATCATAATAATCATCCGAATTTTGGAAATCACCAACAACGGTTTCATGATGCCATCCATTAAAAGTCCAGTTACCAATAAACGGATCTCTTATATCAGAATCTACGTTTTCAGAATTCAGCTCTACTTTAGAGCAGCTCAATAATAAAATTGGCACAATTAACAACCATGTTTTTATACTAAACATTTTATTGTATTTTTAATTTAAACTTACCTGAAACAGGATACTTATCGTAGCAACATCCAGGATAATCACAAGGGTCTTCATAATCCTCATATACAGCGCTTCCAGAAAAAGTTCCAGCAATATTTCCTCCTACCTCATTATCGTTTTGAGTAATGTTCAATGAAATGGACATATATTGATCTGACTCCCCACAAACGGGATATGTATCATTGGTAATATAGCTCTGAGTTAGCGATAAAATAATCCAATCGATCATATCCATGTTGTCCGAAAATTCTAAAGAGCCGAATGTAAGAGATTGCGCCCATTCTATCTCATTTGAAGAAAAGTCGTAATATGTCGTTTCGTGAAAATATTCCTCCCCCAGGAGTTTATCTGAGTCTGTGTTGTATTCTTCATCTCCTATTTTTAGTTCAAAATAATAATCTGGTTCTGAGGTCTCATCCTTTTTACAACCAGTTGTAAAAAGTAAAAACGTAATACTTAATAAAATATAAATTTTCATTTCTAAAATTGATAACCAATTTTAAACTGAAAATCTAAAGGTAAGCCAGTTGTGAGAAACCAACCTACGTCTTCACCTAAATCTATTGCGTCATCAGTGATGTCGTCATTAGATCCATATTCATTTATATTAGGAGATGAATAAATTCGAAACCCAATTAAAGGTTCCATGGTTAAGTTGTTTTTGAAAATTATTTTGTTACCTAAAGCTAAACCTCCCCCAAAAGTGGACCATCTAGTATTTTCAGTTTCATCATTGAGTTCATAAATATCAATTCGCTTTAGATTTCCATAGCCCAACTTGGCTTGAAAGAACCATCCTTCTTCATTTCCACCATTTCTTCCATAGGCTCTAATAAACGGTTCTAATAATGGTCCTGTCCAATTAACAAAATAATAATTTAAATTTGCTCCTGTTGTTAATGATTCTGAAATAGGCAATTCATATTGAATTCTAGCCTTTGGATTTAGTACACCAAAGAATCCAGAAGCATGACCATCCCATCTTTGACTAAAAGTAAAGGAGCTTGAAATAATAAAAAATGCAATAAATAAACGTTTCATATCTTATATTTTTTTTAAATGTATTAATAAGTTTCAGTTGTTTTCAACTTGTTTATTTAACGATTATAAATTGTTATTAAGCGGTATCCATCTTTATTATGTAAGATGTAAACGTTATACATCTGACGACATCAAGTTAATGTTAACGCTTAAAATAATCATATGATTACGTTAAATAAATACTTTACACTTCAATCGAATATTGTCTATTTTTAGATCATGATTCGTACTATTTTAATTGATGACGAGCAACCAGCCCTAAAACTGATGCGGACGTTGTTAGAGAAGTATTTTCAAAATAAGTTTTTGATTTTAGAGGAATGCACGAATATTAAAGATGCAGAGGTAGCGATAGCCAAACATAATCCAGATTTGATTTTTCTTGATATTAAAATGAAAGCTGGAAACGGTTTTGATTTACTCAAAAAAATAGAGAACATAAATTTTGATGTTATTTTTACAACGGCTTATTCGGAATATGCAATTGACGCAATTAAACAAAGTGCCTTAGATTATTTACTAAAACCTATTAGTCCGGCAGAATTGATTCTTTCCATTAAAAAATTTGAAAAAAAGAACCAAAATAAATTCGAATTAGATAGAATCAGACTTTTATTAGAAAACATTGAGTCGGGCACTAAGGAATATCCTAAAATTGCACTTCCATCATCAGAAGGCTATGAATTAATTAAAACAACTAATATTAAGTATTGTGTTGCAGATATCAATTATACACGTATTTTTCTGATTGATGGTAGAACTATTTTAGTTTCTAGAACGCTTAAAAGAATTGAAGAAATATTACCAGTTGAACTTTTTTTAAGACCCCATAAATCATACCTTGTAAATTTGAACTTTATTAAAGAATACCAAAACAGAGAAGGACATTTTTTAATATTATCTAGCAAAGAACAAATTCCTATTTCTAACAGAAGAAAAAATGAAGTACTTACAAAAATACTGTAGTCTGTTTTTTTTATTAACGAGTTTAATTTCTTTAGGTCAAAAGTATCCTGTAAAGATTGTGAATACCACATCAGGGCTGGCCAGTAATTGTATAAATGATGTAATTAGGTCTTCCACAGATATCGTTTGGTTGGCTACTGATTACGGAGTGTCTGCTTATAATGGAAATACAGTAACGAACTACACCGTATCAAAAGGTTTAGCACATAACAATTGTTCTGATTTAATTGAAGACGGTAATAAAACGATCTGGATAGCTACTTACGGTGGAGGTGTATCGTATGTTAAGGATAAGTCTATTCGAGTGATTGACGAAAGGCATGGTTTGGTGAATAATTCATGTCGAAAACTGTTTTTTCATAATAGTCTTATTTACGTAGGAACACAAAAAGGAATTTCTATTATTGATTCAAAAACTAAAAAAATAATCTCAAAAGATTTATACGAAGAAAAGTATCAAATCATGGATTTTTTTTCTTTCAAAAATGAAGTCTTTGTAGTTACGTTTAAAAATGGGATTTTTAAATTAGGAGAAAAAAAACTTGAACTTGTAAACAAGGTAACTGGTTTATTCAGTAGTTATATTAGCGGTGATTTTATTTATCTTGGTCTTGACGGAAACCTAGAAATTAACAAAAGTGTTCGTCGTTATAAAGTCGAAGACTTGATTCAAGGAGGAACGTCTTTTGAACCGTTTGGACAATCTGTGATTTGGGATATGGTTAGCGTAGGTGATGATTTATTTCTCGCAGGTTGGGGCGTTAACTTTGATTCTGGTGGACTCTTTGTTTCTAATGATTTAGATTTTTCAAGGTGTACAGACTTTGAAATAGAATCGAAAAATATTAAATCTCTTTTTTTTGACAAATCAACCAATCTTTTGTACGTTGGCTCTTTAGATGCTGGCTTATATATTCTTGATTTAGGAAAACCCATTTCTAAAGAAAATCTTAAAGATTTCTCTAACCGACTACCCTTAAGGAAAAGCTCTATTCTATTAAATGATTCAGAAGAGGTGTTTCTAGGATCTTTATCTTTAAAGTCCAATGATATTCTTGAGTATTTAGAGCGTTATAAATTAACAAAGGAAGGCAAAGAACATTTAAAGAATACCAGAACTTTAAGAGACTTTTCCTTGTATGATATGGACTACAGGAGTGTTTTTAAAATTAAAAATACGCAAATTACCGATTCTCATTTTTATGTAAATACCACCTTGGGTTTATTTAAACTGCAGTTAACTGATAAAGTAAAAATTGATGATTACTTTCCTGTTTCTGCTCTTTCTTTTCACGTCAACTCTGAGAGAGAAATATTTTTTCAAAGGCCCTATAGAAATTTTTTTAAAATATCTCTATTTACTTCTGGTAATACCTACTATTCTTATCCACTTGATTTAAATAACCCAAAAGATGCATTCTCAATTTTTTCATTAGAGAACCAGGTTTTTGCAATTAGTCGATTTTCTGGAATTTATAAACAGAAAGATAGTCTTTTTACATCCGTAAATTCCTCTAATGGACTTAAAGAAAAAGAGTTTGTATTAGCAAAAAAAGTGAGTGCTTCACAAGCACTATTAGTAAATACTACTGGTTCCATTTTAGAGTTATCCAATAAAACCAAAGGATTAAACGAAATTTTAAATAGCAGTAATCTAATCGGCACAGTAATCAAAGATGTTGATAGAAAAGATAGTTTATTGTTTGTACTAACTGATTTAGGACTCAACACTATAAACCTGAATACTGGAAAGAGGAAATTTATTGATGGAGAGCACGGTTTAGATGTTAACTCAATTGAAGGGATAGAGATAATAAACGATAAAATATGTTTAATTTCTAGTAAAGAAGTATTTAGTGTAGGTATTACTTTTTTAATGAAACATCACAATTGTGGAAGCGTTATGTTAGGCTCAGTTTTGGTGCAAAATAAAAAAACAGTTCTACACAACAATATTTTAAATCTTGAACCATCAGAGAATGACTTATCAATAAACTTAGAAACAGTAGGAGTAAGGTATCCAAAAAAAATGTTGTATAGATTTAAAATTGTTGGTAAAGATTTTTTTCAATGGACAGAATGGAATAAATTAATCGACAACACATCAATTAAGTTACCTTATTTCCCTTCCGGTAATTATGAAGTAAAGTTAGAAACGAGTAATTTATTTACTGGTAATAGTCACCTATACTCATTATTAAAGGTAAACAAAAGATTGGCTTTTTACCGAAGTCCGTGGTTTTATTTTACACTTCTGGTTCTTTCTTCGGTTGTGTTTTATTCTTTAATTAAAAGGAAATATAAAAGATTATATAAAAGGCAAAAAGAACGATCATTATTGGAGAAAAGACTAGAGGAGGCAAAACTAGAAGCGTTAACAAGTCAAATGAGTCCGCATTTTATTTTCAATTCATTAAATGCAATTCAAGGATTCATATTTGAAAATAAGAAAGATCAATCGATTGAATATATCAATCATTTTTCAACGCTTATTAGGAATACCTTAAATTACTCTTCAAAAAAAGCAATATTATGTTCTGAAGAATTAGAATATCTTGATCTATATGTTAAAATTCAAAATTTACGATTCGGAGAACGGGTAAAGTATACTGTGTATTTAGACGAAAAGATTGACGTTGATGATTTAGAAATACCTTCCTTGCTTATACAACCTGTTATAGAAAATTGCTTCGAGCACGCATTTACCGATCAAATTACTGAACCTAAAATTGATTTGAGAATTGACCTTGTAGGATCATTTATAATAATAAGTATTGAAGATAATGGAATTGGTATTAACCCAATAGTTAAAAACTCCTCTAAAGGAATACATTTGATATCCAATAGACTGGAGTTGTTAGATGCTAGTAATAAGTTAGAGGTAAATTCGCGTCATAACGGCAACGGTACGGAAGTCAAGATATTTCTTAGACAAAAAAACTAATCTTGAATATATTTTTCCGTTTTAATCCATAAATTAATTGTTGTGTTACTTTCATTTTTGAATTCAATGAAGGTGTGTATTTTATCGCCTTCAATTTTTTCAATAATCAGATCAACTCTAACAATTATATGAAGTTAATCTTTAAATTCTGATATTTCTGAGTGAACATGGATAATGACAATAATTAGCGTTAAATAAATTACTGACATCATAGAATAAATCAGTCATGTTAATCTGTCTGAAAGGTATATTTTTGCATAAGTTCAAACTTTTGTTTCAAGAAAATTTAGAGAGTTCCTAGCAAAACTGGCTTTATAACTAAGATTCTACAACAAACCATCTAAATCAATTCCGTCTGTCTTTTATAGATAGACGGTCTTATTTTAGATTGAGTTTAGAGTTTTGACAATCAATTATCAGGTAAATAAAACACGACATAAAAAAAGCTTCTTTTGTCAAAGAAGCTTTATAACAATCAAATGATCAGTTTTTTATTGATTACTTTGATCTGTTGGCTTGTATTATTTGTAAAGGTTTATCGTTAGTTTTTCTACAGCAATATTTGCTATGGTCGTTACTTCCCAATACAAAAAGTAACTTTCTATTGTTTATAGGTGTTTTTAATTGTTGGGGTACAAATAGGGGACAAAATATACCCATTCATAACCATATCTTCCCCAATTTCTTGGATTAGATTGAAATTTTTCATTATATTCGGCTTTTAAAAACTTTAAAAAATGAAAACCGCTATACTTGTACTTATTATTGTTGCGAATTCTTTTAGCTCGATTTCTCAATGTGCAGATTTATATACCAAGGAGCACATTTCTGGTGACCCTCTTTGTCGTTTATATAAAAGTAATTCTCTAAAAGTTTGTTTAGATGCTAAGACTGTGCGTGGTGGCTCTTGTACATTTTATATTAAACAAGTCAGAGATACTTATTCCGGGATGGAAATAGATTTGACCCTCGATAATGTTCATTGGGCGCAGAAATATGCTGAACTAATTATAAACACCAAAACGCAAAGGTTTGCTTTTGTTATAGGGAGTTCGAGTGGTGTATACTCTTATTACACTGAAGAAGAATTTCAAAGGATACGCGGAGCAGAGCAATTGGCTGAAAAAAAAGCTCAACAAGAGATTAAAAGGAAAAACCAGAGTGAGGACCGAAACACCAAGAGGGAAATTAATAAAGCAATTTCTAGAAATGAATTGTTTAAAGCAAAAAAATTAGCTGGGCAGTTGCACTATAATGATCCAGTGCTTGTATCAAAAGTTGATGAGTTTTTTAATCCATTAATAAAAGAGATTAACGAATTGTATGCCGATTATTCAAAATCATTTAATGATAAGCGGAATGAATACAAAATGAATCCTGATGATTTTATTAAAAATAATGCCGATTACATTGAGGAAAAAATTTGCAATATTGAGGGAGAAAAAGGTTATTTAAAGAGAATCGAAAGTTCTCCGGAAGGCCTAAAAAAGCATAGAAAAAGTGTTTTGGCATTTCAAAGGTGTCTTTATCACCAAAAAGACGGTATGGATTATATATCTTT
>Ga0209653_1001142_pt1 | contig 21868 bp, 19 predicted proteins | sample SaaInl6LU_22_DNA_FD_184644 | JGI IMG/M metagenome (GOLD analysis project Ga0209653, IMG submission 184644) | Marine microbial communities from expanding oxygen minimum zones in the Saanich Inlet - ESP_116LU_22_DNA (SPAdes) (version 2) | ecosystem: Environmental > Aquatic > Marine > Intertidal...
TCGCAAATCCTGTTCGCTAGGTTGTAAAGTTTCTTCATCTTCGAATTCCTCATCTTCCTGATAACCAGGATTAGTGGAGTACACGATGTATTTTTCCTTTTTCTTTTTCGCCATTACTTCGTTTTTTCTATGATTTCGTAGTTGTTGGTTTCAAAATTTATTTCAATCCAATTTTTTAGTTTCTTACTTCTTGTCTCAATCAAAGCGGAGTCCGACCAATTTACGACTATCAATAAGGTAGTATCTTGATTTCCTGTCATATCAACGCGGTAAGCTTTTGATGCAGCGAAACTTTCAAGAGGTTTAAATTCATTGATTAGTTTCAGTTTTTTATTGACAGAGGTTAAGTCATAATTGAAATCGGTTTTGTTGCTGTAATCTTCTTTCAACTTTATTATTTCTTTATCTCGATCAATTATTTTTTGTTCCCATTCCTTCACAAGCATCCGATAATCGTCCATTGTAAAGGTGTTGTTTTCAATTTCATCATTCTGAATTACAACAAAGCTGGTATTAACCAATCCATAATCCTCACTGTTTAATATTCCTTGAAGCTCTTCTATTCGGGAAACAGATATTGTGTTGCTTCCAACCAATACAACAGAGACAGTTCTGGCATCGTAATCAAAATCAGTATCCAAAATCTTAATTTTTGGGATTGTACTTACTCTTTCTTTAACAAACAATCCAGCTGTGTTGGTAAAAACAGATTTATTAAATACTTCCATAAACTTCATTCCACTAGGAACAAGGATAATAATTAAAATAATAGAGATGTAAATCTTGATATTTCTCTCTTTCTTTTTGTTTACATAAGTCGCAAGTGGAAACTTTAAATACCTGACAACTACAATAGTAGAAAGGCAAATGAACAAAGAATTGAGCAAAAACAAATAGAATGCACCAAAAGTATAATCCCAATTTCCAGTTGCTAATCCATAACCCGTAACACACAACGGAGGCATAAGCGCTGTTGCAATTGCCACACCAGGAACAACAGTCGAATTATCACTTCGCGAAGCTGCTATAATTCCTGCCAATCCGCCAAAAAAAGCGATAAGTACATCTAAAATTAAGGGTTCTGTTCGGGCCAAAATTTCAGCAGTAGCATCTTTAAATGGCATTATCTTAAAATACAAAAAGGAAACCAAAATACTGACAATAGTGGCTACTCCAAAATTGATAAGGGAATAGATTAAGAGTTTAAAGTTGTTTGTTCCAACACTCAACCCAATTCCTCTAATTGGTCCCATAAGCGGAGAAATAAGCATGGCACCTATCACTACAGCTATGGAATTTACATTAAGACCAATAGAAGCGATGACAATCGAACACATTAAAACCCACACATTGTAACCTTTAAATTCAATATCTTTTTTTATGTTATCGATTACTTCTACCGGATTCACGCTGGAGTCATTACTAAAACTAAAAATTGAAATAATAAACTTCCAAATTGTAGAAGGGATGTTTTTTATCTCTTCTTTTGGCTGCTTTGCCGTTTCTTGATCCTTTTTATTTGATTCCATGATTTTATTTGTTTGAGGAATTTAATTTAATGAAATCACTAACAAAATATGCTATAGTTTTTCCAACAATATTTTTTTCTAATTCGTTTGTTGGTGCTCCTTCGCATATATGAAAATAATGAAAATTATAATGGTTAGACAGCTCAAAGATAAGTTTTCTAATTTCTTCTTCGGAAAAACCAACAGATGTGAAAGCACTCACAGGCATATTTTTGATTGAATCTAAATCCAATTCAAGTCCAATTTTTTCTTTTTTCAAAAAACTAGAAACTGCGTCCATAATCATGGATTCGCACCAAGATTCATGAGAAATTTGATTGAAAGTTAAGTATTCCAAATTCTCATTTTCTTTAAATTGATTCAAAATGTATTGAGAATTATATTCTTCGTGCATTCCTAGTACAAAATAATTAGACAATTGTTTGTTGTGAAGCGCATAAGAAAATCCATTGCCACTGTGTCTTCCTTCCAACTTTCGTAAATCGGCATGAGGATCTATATTCAGTACATCAATTGCCGATTCAAATGAATTGATAATAGGGTAGCAGTTGTTGTGACCTCCACCAATAACAATTGGTGTTTTTCCAGCCTCCACAACTTCTTCGATTACTGCTTGTACTCGTAAATCTACCATTTCGATTAATATACGTAGCTCGGGAACAGAAGCTTTGTGTGCTTTTAGTTGTAAGTCTTCTAGTTTTATCTTTCCTCCTAAAACAATGTTTTCTCCAGTCAAAAAATCATTGCTTTGCATGGACAAAAACTTAGATAAAAATGCTTCCCAGGCGTTGTAAGCTCCAATGTTTCCATAGTTTGCTCTAGGTCCAATATCTTCTGGAATTCCAATCAGTACAAACTCTCCTTCGGTATTTTCTAATCCTGTCAAACCTAAGTCAATGGTCTGTCCCAGTTTTGTTTCACCTTCTCTGGGAGTGAAAAACTCTAGTAAATCAACCGAGGTATATTGCGTTAAAAATTCCATGTTTTTAAAATTTGTAAACCGTAAGTCCACTTCTCAATTTTGGTTCTATGTAAGTAGATTTTGGTGGCATTATTAAATCATTGTCGGCAATCAGTTTTAGTTCACCAAAACTAACAGGATACATTGCAATTGCAATGTCATATTTTCCATTGTCAACTTTGTCTTGCAACGAGTCAAGTCCTTTGTTTCCAGGAACAAAATTCACTCTTTTGTCTTTTGTAAGCTCTTTGATATCAAAAATAGGGGCAAGAATAGAGTCTGTAATAATTTGGGAGTCCAACTGTTCAATTATTCCTGAGTTTGGGTTGAATACTTTTATTAATTTAATTCTTATCCATCTTTCGAACAAATAAATAGTGAATTCATGTTTTTCCCTTGGTGACAATAAATTGTCGCTTTCCTCTAAGATTGAAAATTCTTTGGATAGCTTTTCTTTAATTTCCTCAAAACTTAACTTTTCGCTGTTTTTGATTACTCTATTAAAATCATAAATATGAACATCTTCATCACTCATCAACAAAGACATGATGTATTGCTTAGATTCTTTTCCTCTGTCAAGCAAAGAAAGTCGGTTGGAAGACGCAGATCTATGATGACCATCAGCTATATAAATATTTGGTATTTCAGAGAAATTGGATTCGATCAATTCTATGTCTTTTTTGTTAGAAATTTCCCATAATTGATGATGTAAGTTATCCTCTGAAGTAAAATCATGAATAGGAGTAGAGCCCATTGTACTGTCAATCAAAGCAGATATTGCTTCCTTTTTAGGATATACTAGTAGTACAGGTTCAGCATTAAAACCCGTAAGAGTCAAATATTTAGTGAATAATTTTTCTCTTTTTTTCAGAGTCAATTCATGTTTTTTAATTTTTCCATTTTGGTAGTCTTCTGCAAAAGCACCACCTATAATTCCACAATAACTTTTTCCGTTCCCCGACTGTCTGTACACATAAAATGATTCTGTGGCAGACTTCTCAAAGTTTCCATTTTCGATAGATTCTTCAAAAAGTTGTTTTATTTTGGAAAACCTATCATTCAATTCCATTTTTCGTTCTTTTTCATCATGAAGAATAATGTGAAGAAATGAATTGGAATTTCTTTTCATCAGTTGTTGAATTTCTTCATCAGAATAAGTATTTAAAGGCTTGGTACTGATTTCTGCTCCTAAATTACTTTTTGGAAAATATCCTCTAAATGGTTTTATTTTTGTCATAAATAGTGTTTGATAATGGTAGTTTTGTACCGAAATTAAAAGTACAAAAAAAAACATCCTGAATAAGATTCAGAATGCTCTTTTAAATGTTTGATTCAAATCAATTATCCCAATAAAGCTTCTTTTACCTTGTCAGCCATTTCTGTTCCAATCCTGTCTTGGGCCTCAAGAGTAGCCGCTCCAATATGCGGAGTAGTCGCTATTCGCGAGTTTGTCAATAAATCTTTTCTTGGATTTGGTTCATTTTCAAATACATCTAAAGCACAATATGAAACCTGTCCAGACTCAATGGCTTGCAGCAAATCATCTTCGTCAATTACACCACCTCTTGCAGCATTAATAATTCTGACACCTTTTTTCATTTTTGCAAATTCTGCTGCCTTAATTACTGCCGAACCATCTTCTTGTTTTGGAGTGTGAATAGAAATATAATCTGATTTTTTTAATACATCTTCCATAGAACCTACCTCGATTTTTACATCAAAAGATTGCCCTGAATGAAAATGCATGGTTATTTTGCTTGGAACCTCAAATTTATCATTTGCAATTACTTTCATTCCGCATCCAAGAGCATAATTGGATAATGCTTTCCCAATTCTCCCAAATCCAATTATCCCCAAAGTTTTACCCGAAAGCTCAACCCCATTACCATAATTTTTCTTCAATACTTTAAACTCTTCGTCACCAATAGCAGGCATTTCTTTGTTTGCCAAATGAGTAAAACGTGAGATACTAAACATTTGAGCCATCACTAATTCGGCAACAGATTGAGAAGATGCAGCAGGTGTGTTGTTTACTGTAATCCCTTTGTTTCTTGCGTAATCCACATCAATATTATCCATTCCAACACCACCTCTTCCTATAAATTTAAGGCTTTGGCAATTGTCAATGATATCTGTTCTTACCTTTGTAGCACTTCTTACAAGCAATGCTACAATATTATTGGAGTTAATGTAATCAATCAGTTCTGCTTGAGGAACATAATTCGTTATTACTTCAAATCCATATTCTTTTAATCTGTCTTCTCCTGATTGAGAAATTCCATCGTTTGCTAATACTTTCATAGGTGCATTTTATTTTTTACAAATTTAATTATATATGCGAGGTTCAAAAAGAAAAGAAGGTTTAATCTAAAGTTAAATTTTTCATTGATTTTAATACATCATCAGCAATTGAAAACTGAGGCAATTCAAATTCTTGAGTTTCTGGAATAGCAATCACTTTCATTTTGGCGGCTTTGGCTGCAATAACTCCATTTAGCGAATCCTCTATCACCAAACAGTTTTCGGGTAACGTACCCAAAGATTGAGCAGCAGATATAAATACCTGTGGATGTGGCTTTCCAAATTCTTCATACTCAGCCGAATGAATGGCTTCAAAATATAATTTGATATTTAATTTTTCTAAAACCGTTTCGATTATTTTCATGGAAGAAGAAGATGCTAATCCCAACTTGATGTTTTTGCTTTTTGCCTCTTCAATCGCATCCAAAACACCTTCCATAGGTTTTCCTTCTTTTTTTATAAGCGATATAACTTCTTCAATTATTTCTTCTGCAACTTTTTTTGATTCGAAACTGGCATTTAGTTTTTGTTTCCAATAGTGCGTTACTTCATCTACACGCATTCCTTTCGTTTCGTTGCACATGTCATAGGAAAAATCAAATCCATAGTCCTTCATTACTTTCTGGATAGCCTTTTTCCATAATGGTTCAGAGTCTATAAGAACTCCATCCATATCAAATAGGATTGCTTTAATCATTTTATGTTATTTTTGTTTAGAATAAAAACCGAATCAAAGGTAAAACTATATATGAAATACGGAATATGTCAAGTGGTTCTTTCTCCAGGAAGAGCAGAGCCAGCAGATCAGTCTGAGATAAAAATGCAGTTGGTGTTTGGTGATTTAACCTACATTGTAGAAGCAAAGGACAATTGGACTTTGGTAAAAATGGCAAAGTATACATACTCTTGTTGGGTAGATACAAAACACATTTGCGCTATTTCTGAAGAAGAATTTAACCAAATTTATTCTCAAAAAGAGATTCGTGTAAACGATATAACTTCTCAAATCATTGATTTGGATAATCAAGATTCCACCAATTTACTCAAAGGTTGTTTGTTGCCCAATTATGACAATGGGATTACTTCTTTTGGAAATAAAAAATTTCGGTTCGAAGGGCAAACTAACCACCTCTGTACCATGTCTAAAACTGGTTTAGTTAATACAGCTATGGAGTATTTAAACGCTCCATATCTTTGGGGAGGAACTTCTCCTTTTGGAATAGATTGCTCCGGTTTGACTCAAATTTGTTATTCTCTTCATGGATATCAAATCCCCAGAGATGCTTGCGACCAAGCTTTGATAGGTGAAACAGTAGATTTTTTGGAAGAAGCCCAACCAGGAGATTTAATTTATTTTGATAATAAGGAAGGGAAAATTACTCACGTTGGGATTTTATTGGCTGAGAACAAAATAATTCATGCAGCAGGGCATGTAAGAATCGATAAAATTGACCATCAAGGAATTTATAGAGAGGAATGGGAAAAATATACTCACAACCTAAGAATAATAAAAAAACTATTTTGACATACTGAACTTCGTATATTTTTAGTTTAGTAAAAAAGAAAAGAGAAAATAATGAATAAATTGAAACAAAAATTTTTAATCGTGATAAGCTTTCTATTTACAGTAAATAGCTTGCCAGCTCAGGAAGTAAACAGAAAAGACGATCAGGGAAGAAAGCAAGGGAGTTGGGTTGCGTTTTATGAAGGAAGCACAGATGTAAAATATCAGGGTGAGTTCAAAAATGATATTCCTGTCGGAAAGTTTATCTTCTTTTACGAAAATGGGAAAGTTCGTGCAAAAAACACGTATCAGAATAATGGAAAAGATTCTTATGTAAGTATGTATCACGAAAATGGCAAGTTGATGTCGATGGGAAAATATGTAGACGAAAAGAGAGACAGCATTTGGGTGTTTTTGGATGAACATGGCAATTACTTGTCGAAGGAGAATTACAAAGCAGGAAAAAGACATGGAAAATGCATAACTTTTTACGCATTTAACCCAAGAATTGATGCTGGACAGCCTGATTTGTTAGAGGTAGCTTTGTACGTAAATGGAGAAAAAGAAGGAGAATATTTAAAATATTACAGAAACGGAAAGTACATGATGCAGGGGAATTATTCTTCTGGTGTTTTGGAAGGAAAAAGAACAACTTTTTACTCCACAGGAAAGAAGAGGACAGAGGTTCATTTTAAAAAAGGAGTAAAAAATGGATACACCATCAATTACGATGGCAATGAAGTTGTAACTTCAAAAGAGTATTATAAAAATGGCTACGAACTCAAGGGGAAAGTCTTGGAAGACTATTTGAAACGAAAGAAGGAAAGAAGTAAAAATTAAGGCATAAAAAAAGGGAGCAATTGCTCCCTTTTTTTTGTTCTAATTCTATTAGTTTAGTTTTTGCAAGCATTCACAAATCCTATGAATAAAGGGTGTGGAGTTTCAACCGAACTTTTGTATTCTGGGTGAAATTGAACTCCAGTAAACCATTTGTGAGTTGGGATTTCAACTATTTCTACCAAATCATTGTTTGGGTTTTTACCCGTTGCAATCATTCCGTTTTCCTCAAAAAACTTTAGGTATTTGTTATTGAACTCATACCTGTGCCTGTGCCTTTCTTTAATAGATCTTTTTCCGTAACTCTTTTGAGCGTTAGATCCATCTTTTAGTTCACAATCATATTCCCCAAGCCTCATCGTTCCTCCCATGTTACTTATGTTCTTCTGATCTTCCATCAAGTCAATTACGGGATGAGAAGTCTCTGCATCAACTTCTACGGTGTGTGCTTTTTTCAAATCCAATACGTTTCTGGCATATTCTATGACAGCACATTGCATACCTAAACAAATTCCTAAAAATGGAAGGTCATTTTCTCTAGCAAATCTTATTGCTTCTATTTTTCCTTCTATTCCTCTCTCTCCAAAACCTGGAGCAACTAGTAATCCGTCAATTCCAGTTAATTTCTTTTCTACATTCTTTGAAGTTACTTTTTCGGATGAAATCCATTTCAGTTTTACTTTACAAGAGTTTGAAACTCCTGCAATATCCAAAGATTCTACAATAGATTTGTAAGAATCTTGCAACTCTACATATTTACCTACCAATCCAATGTGAATTTCGTCTTTTGGATTGTTCTGTTTTTCCAAAAATTCATTCCATTTTTTCAAATCAGGCAATTCTTTTGTTTGAATATTCAATTTTTCAATCACAACTTTATCCAAACCTTCTTCTTGCATCAAAAGAGGAACTGCATAAATGCTTTTAGCATCAATAGACTGAATAACAGAGTCTTCTGAAACATTACAAAAGCGAGCAATTTTATCTCTGATGTCTTTTTCTAGATTGTGTTCCGTTCTACAAACCAATATATCTGGTTGAACTCCTAATTCTTGAAGTTTCTTTACCGAATGCTGGGTTGGTTTTGTTTTCAATTCGCCAGCAGCTGCTAAATAAGGAACTAGAGTTAAGTGAATTGTCAAACAGTTTTGTTTTAATTCCCATTTCAATTGACGAACAGCCTCAACAAAAGGTAGAGATTCAATATCACCAATTGTTCCGCCAATTTCTGTAATCACAACATCGTATTCGTTGTTTTCTCCCAGAAGCTTAATGCTGTCTTTTATTTCGTTGGTAATGTGAGGAATTACTTGTACCGTTTTACCCAAATAAACTCCTTGTCTTTCTTTGTTTATTACAGATTGATAGATTCTTCCTGTGGTAATGTTATTAGCCTGAGAGGTAGAAATATCAAGAAATCTTTCGTAATGCCCTAAGTCAAGGTCGGTTTCTGCACCGTCATTGGTTACAAAACATTCGCCATGTTCGTAAGGATTAAGAGTTCCTGGATCTATGTTGATGTAGGGGTCGAGTTTCTGAATAGTAACTCGTAAATCTCTGGCTTTTAATAATTTTGCAAGAGAGGCTGATACAATTCCTTTTCCTAAGGAAGAAGTAACACCACCAGTTACAAAAATATACTTTGTATTGTTCATCTATGTAGTTTGTTTGGATGTAGTAACTGGGAAACAAAGTTAACTTTTTTTACTGAGGGATAAAATTATCTCTTGACAAAATCAGTATATTTGATAAAAAAATTTTTGATGAAAATTACAGAGAAAGAAATTAGAGAATTTATTGAATTGGCGATACAAGAAGACATCAAAGACGGTGATCATTCTTCACTTGCCTGTATTCCAGCAGATGAAACTGGAAAAGCCAAACTTTTGGTAAAGCAAGATGGTATTTTGGCCGGTGTTGAATTGGCTCAATCAATATTTCATTATTTCGATCCTAACTCTGTTTTAGAAATCTTAATGGTCGATGGAGATGCAATGAAAGTAGGAGACATTGCTTTTTACGTTTCGGGGAATACACACGCCATTCTGAAAGCTGAACGATTGGTGCTAAATTGCATGCAAAGAATGAGTGCAGTAGCTACAAAAACTTTTGAAGTTTCTTCATTGATTTCGGATTTACCAACAACTTTGCTCGATACCAGAAAAACAACACCAATGTTACGTTTTTTAGAAAAATGGGCTGTAAGAATTGGAGGAGGAGCGAACCATCGTTTTGGTTTGTACGACATGATTATGCTAAAGGACAATCACATTGATTACGCAGGAGGAATTGAAAAAGCGATTTCAAAAACAAATAATTACCTGAAATCAATAGGCAAAGATTTGAAAATTGAGATTGAAACCAGAAACCTAGATGAAGTAAAACAAGTGCTTGAAATAGGAAACGTGGACCGAATCATGCTGGATAACTTTTCATATGCAGATATAAGGAAAGCTGTAGAATTGATTGGCAATAAATTTGAAACAGAAGCCTCTGGCGGAATCACAATTGAAACCATTAGAAATTATGCAGAATGTGGGGTAGATTTCGTTTCTATGGGTGCTTTGACTCATTCGGTCAAGAATTTAGATTTGAGTTTAAAGGCTGTTAAATAGTTGATTAACTCTGTTTTTTAGTTTAAAAAACTTTGGAAACTTTTTTTGTGTAAAAAGTTTCCTTCTAAGTTTATTTAAACTACTTTTGTGCCGTGGAAGAACAAAAGATAAAATATTTGAATCAAATTTTAGCACTTTTCATGAAATATGGAATCAAAAGTGTGACAATGGATGATATCGCCAAAGAACTCGGTGTATCCAAAAAAACTTTGTATAAATATTTTAAGGATAAGAATGCAATCGTATCTACCTTAATGAAGATGGATCTAAATAGCGAAATGCAAAAATTGTCATCTCTTACCAATTCCTCTACAAATGCCATTGAAGAAACATTTGCTTTTTCACAAGTGCTGATTGAGAAATTAAAAACAGTGAATCCATCATTGATGTATGATTTGGAAAAATACCATCCTAAAGCATGGAGTTTATTTATTAACCATAAAAGGGTTGATGTTTTTAATTGTATCAGAGCAAACATTGAAAGAGGGATAGACGAAGGTTTTTATGTGTCGATAATTAATGCTGAAGTAGTAGCAAAACTTTACTCCGAAAAAATAGATTTAATTTTTAATCAAGAGATTTTTCCTCTAGGAAAATTCTCTGTTGAAGAAGTATATACAGAAATGATAGAGTATCATTTGCGAGGAATTGTGAATGAAAAAGGAAGACAATATTTAATAGAAAAAAAGAATAAACTAACAATATGAAAAAACCACTCATAATTATAGCTTTAGCTTGTTTAGCAGGATTAAATTCCTCTGCTCAACAATCTTATTCGCTAGAAGAAGCAATAGATTTTGCGACCAAGAACAATGCTTCTGTGAAGAATGCAGTTTTGGGTATAGAAAGCGCCAACCAAAAGGTAAAAGAAACTAGAGCGATAGGTTTGCCTCAGGTATCTGCAGCAGGAGAGTTCCAAAACTTTTTGGATATTCCTATTACTGTTGCACCTGCCAATGCCTTTAATCCTGCTGCTCCGGCAGATGAATTGGTTTCGTTACAATTTGGAACAGAGTTCAATGCAAAAGGTTCATTGAACGCCAATCAATTGATATTTAATGGAAGTTATTTAGTAGGTCTTCAAACTTCTAAGAAATTTAAGAAGGTGAGTGAGTTTCAAAAAACTAAAACAATTCAAGATGTAAAAGAAAATGTGATCAAAGCATACTACGGAGCTTTGGTTGCCGAAAAAACAGTGGTTACTTTAACAGAAATAGCAGCTACGGCTCAAACTATATACGACCAAACAAAAGGATTGTTTGACCAAGGTTTAATTGAGGAAGATAATGTTACTCAGCTTTCTTTGAATGTATTACAAGCAAAAAACTCATTAAACGGAGCAAAAAGACAATGGGATAACACTAAGAACTTATTGAAATTTCAGATGGGAATGGATGTGAATGAATCTATTTCTCTTACTTCTGATTTTGATGCTGTAATTTCTAGTTTGGATGCATCTCAAAGCGAAGTTACTTCAGAAATAAACCAAAACATTGACTTCTTGTTACTGAATCAACAAAGAGAACTGAATGTATTGAATGTAAAATATGAGCAATCGCAATATTTACCTTCATTAAATGCCTTTTTTACACATCAACAAAATGCATTAAGAAATGATTTTGATTTGCTGGAGTCTGGTCAGCCATGGTTTCCAACTACAATTTGGGGATTAAATTTGTCTGTTCCTATTTTTTCGAGTGGATCTAGAAGTTCAAAAGTGTCTCAGGCAAAAATTCAATTGAAACAAACCGAAAATAGTTTGTCTCAATTAGAAAAAGGATTATCCATCCAAACTCAATCGGCCAAAACAAATTATGACAATGCTTTTGATACTTATACAACGAGTAAAGAAGCAGTTTCTATTTCAAAAAAGATCTACAACAATTATCAAATAAAATTCAAGGAAGGACTAATTACATCATTGGATTTATCACAAATTCAGACTCAATATTTATCTGCACAAACTCAATATATTCAGTCCATGTACAACTTGGTGTCTGCAAAAATTGAATTGGACAAAATCACAAATAAACTATAACAAGAAACTAACAACATTTATAAAACTATAAGTATGAAAATTAAATTTATCGCAATTACTGTATTAGCAAGTTCTTTTCTTGTGGGATGTGGTTCCAAAGAAACTAATACTCCATTGGGAGACCTATTAAATAAAAAATCAGAGTTTGAATCAAAAATTGCTTCCCTGGAAGACAGTTTGAATAGAGTTGAGGCAAAAATTCTGGAAATGGATTCGACTAAAGAAAACAATTACCCATTGGTGTCTTTGGATACCGTTTCAAACAATTCCATTTCAGAAGATGTAACTTTTCAAGGAAGTGTAGAAGCGGATAAGACTATTATGCTTGGTCCTGAAACTCAAGGAATGGTGAAAGCTATCAACGTAAAAGAAGGACAGTATGTGTATGCAGGAAAAACATTAGCTACTTTGGATTCTGAAATTCTTAATAAAAACATCAAGGAAATTGAGAAATCTCTTGAATTGGCAGAATACTTATTGGAAAAGCAAGAGAATCTTAAAAAACAGGGAATTGGTGCTGAAGCGAATTTTATTCAAGCAAAAAATCAAGTAGAGTCATTAGAATCAAGATTATCTACCCTAAAAACTCAGGCATCAAAGTCGAGAGTGGTTGCACCATTTAGTGGATATGTAGATGAGATTTACACAAAACTTGGCGAAATGGCTTCTCCAGCTATGCCAATGATGCGAATTGTAAACTTGGACAAGGTAAAAGTAAAAGCAGAAGTATCTGAAGCATATTTGATGGATATAGAAGTAGGGAATAAAGTTTCGATGAACTTTCCATCTCTTAACAATAAAGTGATTGAGGCAAAAGTATCGAGCATTGGAAAATATATTAATCCAACAAACAGAACTTTCCCAATTCAAATAGAGGTGAGCAACAAAGACAAAGCAATTATTCCAAATTTGATTGCGGAGGTTACAGTTGAAAAAGATTTTACACAAAATGCTATTATTATTCCTTCTCAAAGTGTATTGACTGATAGCGAGGGATCTAAATATGTGTATGTATACGAAAATGGAATTGCTAAAATGAGAAGTGTGGTTGTATTGTACGTGAAAGGAAACAAAACTCAGATTAGTGAAAAATCAGAAGTGAAAGCGGGTCAAACGATCATTACGAAAGGAGCTTCTGCGGTTTCGGACGGACAGAAAGTAACTGAATTGTAATTATAGAACAAACAACTATTATGAACGAAATAAACGAACAAAAGTCGGGCAAACTGAAACAGTTTGGTTTGACTACTTTATCAGTAAATAACAGAAAAACAGTGTTCTTGATTGCTGCATTGATTTTTATTGCAGGATTATCCGCTTACATATCTATGCCGAAAGAAAGTTTTCCGGAACTTGTAATCCCAGAAATTTATGTAGGAACTCCATATCCAGGAGGTTCTCCTGAGTTTATTGAGGATAAAATAACTGCGCCATTTGAGAAAGAGTTTAACTCTATCAAAGACGTGAAAGAAATCACATCGACTTCTATTTATGGATATTCTTCTATCAAAATTGAATTTAATTTCAATATTTCTATTGAAGAAGGAAGAAGAAAAGTTCAGGATGCAATTGCTGATGCAAGAGCAAAACCAGAGTTTCCTTCTTTGGATTTTGAACCCACAATACGTGAAGTAGATTTTTCTGAAATGCCGGTGATGAATATAAATCTATCAGGAAATTACACAACCGATGATTTGAAAAAATACGGAGAAGTGTTAGAAGATCAAATCGAAGCTTTGTCAGAAATTAATGCGGTAGACATTCGTGGAATTCAAGAAAAAAAGATCAAAATTGAATTAAAAAAATACGAAGCTGAAGCAATGCAAGTTTCTTTTAATGATGTGATTAACTCGATTCGGTCTGAGAACGTAACAATGCCTGGTGGAGAAATTTTGCTAGGAGGAAAAAATCGTTCTGTAAGAATAGAAGGAGAGTTTCAAGATGTAGAAGAGATAAAGAATATTATTGTAAAAAGCGAGGGTGGAGAAAATGAAATTTACTTGCACGAAATTGCAAACGTTACGTTTGGTGACGCAGATATTTCGTCTTATGCTCGTCAATTTCAGGAGCCTGTAGTAATGCTCGATATCAAAAAACGTAGTGGTGAAAACTTGCTTGAAGCAGCGGATAAAATCAAAAAAATAGTTGCGGAGAGAAAAGGAATTCCAGAAGGTGTAGATGTTAGTATTACAAACGATCAATCTTCGGCAACCAGAGGAATGGTGAGTAACCTAGAGAACTCCATTATTTTTGGAATTATACTAGTTGTACTTGTTTTGATGTTCTTTTTAGGACTTAAAAATGCTTTATTCGTAGGAGTAGCAATTCCATTGTCGATGTTTATGTCATTTATGATTTTGGATTCGATGGGAATTACCTTGAATACTATGGTTTTGTTTTCGCTAGTTCTTGCGCTAGGAATGCTGGTAGATAATGGAATTGTGGTAGTAGAAAACGTATACCGATTGATGGATGAAGGCTATAGCGCTGTGAATGCTGCCAAATATGGAGTGGGAGAGGTAGCTCTTCCAATTATAGCTTCTACAGCTACAACACTTGCTGCTTTTGTACCTCTTGCCATGTGGCCGGGAATTATTGGTGAGTTCATGAAATATTTACCTCTTACTTTGATGATTGTATTAGGATCCTCATTGTTTATTGCTTTGGTAATTAACCCAGTATTTGCAGCAGTATGGATGAGTGTAGAAACGAAAGTTGCCAACAAAAAAAGATTAATGATATTAGCAGGAATCTCTATTGGACTTGGATTGTTGTTTGCAGTTGCTGGAGCAACCTTACTTAGTAATTTACTAGTGGTGGGAGGAGTTTTAACATTCTTAAATCTATTCTTTTTTACTCCAGGAACTAAAAGATTCCAAGAAAATGCTCTTCCAAAACTTGAGAACTTTTATGAAAATTTCTTGAAAAGAGCAATGAAAATCCCAAGAAAAGTTCTTTTTGGAACAATTGGTTTGCTTATTTTCTCTTTTGTTTTAATGGGATTGTTTCCACCTAAAGTATTGTTCTTCCCTGAAAACGAACCTTTATATGTAAATATTTATATTGAAACTCCTATCGGAACAGACATTGAAGTTACAAATCAAATCACTAAAGAGGTAGAAGCGATTATTGATACAACAGTGTATAAAAAGTATAAAAACTACTACAACGAAGTAAGTTTCAAAAATGAAGAAGGAAAAGTAATCAAGGAGAAAAAACCTTTTATTTCTTCTATATTGGCGCAAGTTGGTGAAGGAACTTCTGACCCAGCAAGTGGGCAAATGGCAGGAGGAAGTACACCTCACAAAGCCAGAGTTGCAGTGCAGTTTGCCGACTTTGAAGATAGATTTGATTCAACAGGGAAAGCATTGAGTACACAGGCTGTAATGGAGGAATTGAGAGAAGTGCTGAAAGGAAAGTTTACTGCAGATGTGAGTATAGTAATTACTAAAAATCAGAACGGACCACCGCAAGATCCACCAATTAATATCGAAGTGTGGGGACCTGGAGATTATGACGAAACAATAGAAAAGTCACAAGTTATTCTTAAAACATTGACTAATGAAAATGTACAAGGAATAGAGAAATTGAGACTGGATGTGGAAACTGGGAAACCAGAATTATTACTTGAAGTGGATAGAAACAAAGCGATTCGATTCGGTCTTTCCACTCAACAAATTGGTTCTACAATAAGAACTGCTGTATTTGGAAGTGATATTTCTACTTACAAAAAAGGAGATGAAACGTATGACATTAATGTCAGATTGAATAAAGAAAAGAGAAATAACATTGATGAAATTTTGGATCAAAAAATAGCCTTTAGAAATAACAAAGGTCAATTATTGAACATTCCAATACGTTCGGTAATCAAAGATTCGAAGGAAAGATCTACTTACGGTTCAGTGGTAAGAAAAGACTTAAATCAAGTTGTAACTATTTATTCGGATGTTACGTCTGATGCCAATGGAAATGAAGTGGTAGAAATTTTAAAGAAAGACCTAGAGAAATGGATGAAATCATCTGAAGGAAAAGAGTTTAAGGCCGATGGATATTCGTTTGCGTTTACTGGAGGACAAGAGCAACAAGCCGAAGAAATGAGTTTCCTTTCGGGAGCTTTAGGATTCGCAGTTTTCTTGATTCTTTTGGTAATTGTGATGCAGTTTAACTCTTATTCTACACCTACAATTATTCTTACAGCAGTAGTGTTGAGTTTGATAGGAGTATTTTTAGGATTAGTAATCACTCAACATGATTTTATTATCATTATGACAATGATTGGTATCATTTCATTGGCAGGGGTTGTGGTAAATAATGCCATTGTTTTGATTGATTACACCAATTTAATAAGAGAAAGAAAGAAGGAAGAATTGGGGCTGAATGCCGAAGATTGGTTGCCAGATAATTTGGTTGTAGAATCCATTATCGAAGGAGGTAAAACAAGATTGAGACCAGTATTGCTTACTGCAATTACTACTGTTCTTGGATTGTTGCCTTTGGCTATTGGATTAAACATTGATTTTATTGGATTGATGACGAAATATGATGCCAACATCTATTTTGGTGGAGACAATGCAATGTTCTTTGGTCCGATGAGTGAAACAATTATTTATGGATTGACTTTCGCTACATTCCTTACTTTGATTTTTGTTCCTGTAATGTATTACTTACTTTACAGAGTAAAAAGGAGTTTATACGACAAAACCGATTGGAAGAGTGAAGGTCTAGAAGAAGAATAAAGTTCATTTTCTTTTAACAGACTGATTAATAAAAAGCAAGAAGCCACTTATGAAAATAAGTGGCTTTTTTGTTTGCTCAGAATCGGATAGAAGTTCAAAAGTTTCTATTATTGTGCTCTCAAATAAAAAATAGAGTAATGAAAAAATTGACAATTATATTTGTATTAGCTTCATTTTTAGCTAATTCACAAGAAAAAGTTAAAGTAGAAACTATACCGATATTAACATTAAAGGAATATACTTTGGAAACAGATAGAATTTCATTTACAGAAATGGAAGAAGGGAAAAGTGTGGTAGTTCTAAGTAAAGAAAAAATTAAAAATACCCCAGCCATAAGCATCAATGAATTACTTGTTCAGGTTGCCGGGGTTGATATTCGCCAAAGAGGAGCAAATGGAGTTCAGGCAGATGCCGGAATAAGAGGAAGTACTTTTGATCAAGTTTTAATTTTGCTGAATGGAGTACGAATGAGTGATCCTCAAACTGGACACCACGCACTGAATATTCCGGTTGACGTAGCTTCGATCGAAAGAATTGAGGTGATAAAAGGAGCCGGAGCAAGAGTGTATGGGCAAAATGCATTGGCAGGTGTTATCAATATCATTACAAAGATTCCAACAGAATCCTTCCTTTCACAAAAAGTAGTTGCAGGAGATTTCAATTTGTACGATGTGACTGTTTCTGGAGGTTTTAAAGGTAAAAAAGCAAGTCATTTGATTTCTTTGAACAGAAATGCATCGGATGGATACAAGTACAATACGGACTATGAAATCACGAATGCTTTTTATTCGAGTGATGTGAAATTGAAAAGAAAAAACAAACTCAAACAATCCCTTTCTTTTATGGGAGGTTTCACCGAAAAGAAATTTGGAGCAAATGGATTTTATTCTTCACCCGATTTTGTAGATCAGTATGAAGAAACACAAACGAGTGTGGTTTCTGGTAAATATGAAAATCAGTTGACTGAAGTTTTATCCATGAATGCTTCGATTTATTGGAGAAGAAATCAAGACGAATATGTGTTTTTGAGGCAAAATCCAAGTGTTTTTAGAAACATGCATATCAATAATACAGCTGGAGTTAACTTAAACCTGATAAGCAAAAACAAACTTGGGGAAACTGCTTTTGGTATTGATATCAGTGAGGTTTGGATTCAGAGTAATAACCTTGGAAACAGAAATCGACAGGTGCAAACAGCATTTTTGGAGCATAAATTTTCGTTTCTGAAAAAGAAGCTCTTTATAACCCCAGGAGTTCAGGCAAGTTATTTTTCTGATTTTGATGGTGTGTTTTTACCGGGTATTGATGCAAGTTACCGAATCAATAAGAAAATAACAGCCTTTGCCAATGCAGGTTACACCTATCGAGTTCCAACTTATACCGATTTATTTTACCAAGGAAGGACAAACATTGGAAATGAAAACCTGAATCCTGAAATTGCCTTTTCTTATGAAGGTGGATTGAGAGCTGCATTAGGCTTTTTGAAAATTCAAGCCAGTTACTTTGTAAGAGAAGGAAACAACATCATTGATTGGACTAGAGCAGACGAATCATCGCCTTGGCAGCCTAATAATTTAATACAACTGAATACGAACGGAGTAGAATTGGATGTGAATTCGCAACCGCTGTCCTTAAACTTTATTCAATCTCTGGGTGCGGGATACACTTACCTAAATCAAGAAACTGGAGTAGAAGACGGATTGTTGTCTAAGTATGCCTTGGAGAATTTAAATCATCAAGTTACAGCGTTTGTAGCCTTCAAATACCACAAAAACATTACTCATTCTGTAAACTATAGATATACCGACAGAGTAAATTTAGATGATTATTCGATTGTGGATACAAAGTTGGCTTTTGACAATGGAAAAGTTCTAATTTATGGTGAAATCGCCAATATCTTTGATCAAGACTACCGAGAAACCAACTTAGTTGTGATGCCAGGAAGATGGTTTAGAATAGGAGTGGGGTGCACGCTTAATAAATTGAAATAATATAAAAAGTAGAGACAAAAAAAAACGACCTGCCATTTGGCAGGTCGTTTTGCTTTTGCTGTGTTTTTTTATTTAGAACTCAGTTTTTTCTTTAGTTCTTCTTTTTCTTCGCAGGACAAACATTTTTCCTGTTCAGAAATTTTACCAAATAGACTTTTCAATACATGAGAAAACCTATTGTAGCCTCTACATCTTTTGCAAACTGCATTGTGTAGGCGGAGATTAAATTTTTCCCATGTTGTTAATTTCTCGAAATCCTTTCGGTCAATTAAGTGCACTGCTTTTTTACAATATCTCATTGGTCAAACCATTTTTTGTCCAAACACCCTTTCAGTTGAACTTTTGCTCGGTGAATAATCACCCAAAAGTTGGACGAGGTAATTTCATACTCATTACAAATCTCTTCAGAATCTTTATGATCGATAAATTTATCGATAAATATTCCTTTTGATTTTTCTGGCAGCAAATCAATGCAAGTCATTAATGCACCGCGCAGTTCGTTGTTCTCGAAAAAAGCTTCTGTTTCGTTTACTTCGCTATTGGGAGTGGTTGCTTCTATCCAGTTGTTCTCATCTTCATCATTGGTAGTAAACTGTGAAATGGGCTTTGTTTTTCTACTTTGCTGTTGCCTCCAATGGTCTATTATTTTTCTTTTCAGAATAGAGAAAAGCCAAGTTTTTACCGTACTCTTTTGCTCAAATCTTTCCCAAGCCTTCAAAGCCGAAAAGAAAGTATCTTGCACCAAATCTTTTGCTAAATCGCGATCATTAACTCGGTTTGCGGCAAAATTAAAGAGCATATCAGAGTATTCGTCTACCCAACTATTTAAGTCTATGTCAGCTTTTTCTTGTGCCAATTGTTATATTTTTTTAGCCTTTTCCCAGTACATATCCATTTCCTCAAGGCTCATTTCCGAGAGTTCTTTTCCATCTTTTTTGGATTCCACTTCTAAATATTGAAACCTTTTGATGAATTTTTTATTTGTCTTTTCCAGAGCATTTTCGGGATTCACGCCAATGAATCTAGCATAATTTATAAGAGAAAACAAAACATCGCCAAACTCGTCTTCAATTTTACTTGAATCGGAATCAATCTCTACTTTCAGTTCCTGAATTTCTTCTTGTACTTTTTCCCATACCTGATCTTTATTGTCCCAATCAAATCCTATTCCTCTTGCTTTTTCTTGTATTCGAGATGCTTTCACCAAAGCTGGTAAGGATTTGGGTACTCCTTCCAATACAGATTTTTTTCCAGATTTCAATTTAATTTTTTCCCAATTTTTTTTCACTTCTCCTTCCGTTTCGGCAACTACATCGCCATAAATATGGGGATGTCTTTCTACTAATTTGTCACATACGGCATTCAAAGAATCGGCAATATCAAAATCATTAGTTTCCGAAGCAATTTTAGAATAAAAGACCATGTGAAGCATAATATCCCCAATTTCTTCTTTGATGTCATTCATATTCTCATCCAAAATGGCATCCGCCAATTCGTATGTTTCTTCAATAGTAAGATGACGCAACGTTTGAATCGTTTGTTTTTTATCCCAAGGACATTTTTCCCTCAGGTCGTCCATGATATTCAGTAGCCTCTCAAAAGCTTGAAGTTTATTTTGCATTACGTTCTTCAAATAATTTGATTAATTCATCTTCGGTCATGTGCAGTGTTTTTAGTCTTTCTTTGTGCATCTTCACCGACTCATGGTCTGGATATTTAGCGATTATTTCTTCGTAAGCCTCTTGTGCTTTCTTTTTGTTGTCCATTTTATCAAACAAAAACGCTCTCAAATTCATTTCATCAATTATGGTTGGGTCATTTTTATTTTCAGAAATAGCAATTTCAATCAATCTTACTGCTTCAAAATCTTGTCCCAATCCTTGAGCAGCTCTCGATCCTTTTCTTATCAATTCTCTTCGGTATTCGCTCTTAGGGAATTTTTCAATGTGTTTTTGAGCCGTTTCCAATAACTTAACCGAAAGTCCTCTGCTCACCTCTAAACTCTCTTCATCAATGAGGTTTTTTTCTAATTCTTCACTGAATAAAAATAGTTCCATGTCCGACATCAAATCAATATTTTTGGAAGTCATTGTAGATTCTGTTGTTTCAGGAGTGCCCTCAACTTCTGTTTTTTCTGTTCCGCAATTTACCAGGGCAAATACTAGGAGTGTAGCAATCAATTTTGTTTTCATAGTGGTATAAATTTAAAAATAATTTAGTTTGTATTAATCTTCAGTTAACAGGTTTCCTTTTTCTACTTCAAAAGAAAAACACTCGTACTCTTTTTGTTTAAAATAAGCAGGAAGTCTCTCTGTATTTGTATCGGTTATAAATACTTGCCCGTATATTCCTTCGCATATTTGATTCATCAAATGCGAAATTCGTTCCTCGTCCAGTTTGTCGTAAATATCATCCAACAACAATATAGGTTTCGATTCTGTTTTGGATTCAATGTGCTTGAATTGAGCTAGTTTTAGCGCAATCAAAAAAGTTTTTTGTTGTCCTTGGGAACCAAATTTCTTTAATGGTTTTTCTTCAATTTCAAACACAAAATCATCTTTGTGAATTCCTTTTGTGGTGTACCCAATGTATCGTTCTTTACTCAAACTAGATTTCAATAAATCACCAAAAGAATTTTCTTGTAATTGAGATTTGTAGCTCAGTTTAGATTCTTCGTTTCCTCCCGATAAAGTTTTGTAAATAGTATTGAACTCTGATTGAAATTCTTGAATAAAATTTGTTCTTTGCACATGAATTTTGTCGCCCAATGTAATGAGCTGTTCATCCCAAATTTGTAGAGAAAGTTCATCAAATTTTCCTCCTTGCTGAATGCTTTTGAGATAAGCATTTCTTTGGGTAAGTACTTTGTTGTATTGAATCAAGTTTTGAAGATAAACTTTGTCGTATTGAGAGATAATTAAGTCAATGAACTTCCTTCTCGTTTCGCTTCCTTCATAAATCAGATTGGTGTCCATTGGTGATATTAAGACAGTATTGATGAGCCCAATGTGATCCGATAATTTTTCGTACTCTTTCTTCCCTTTTTTAAATATCTTTTTCTTTCCTCTTTTTACTCCGCAATAAATGTTTTCTGTGTTTTCATGCGAATCAAACTCACCCTGAATCACAAAAAAATCTTCTTCATTCTTAATGTTTTGAGTATCTACAGAATTAAAAAAGCTCTTGCAATTAGAGAGGTAATAAATTCCATCAAGCAAATTTGTTTTTCCCATTCCATTTTTCCCCAAAAAACAATTTACAAAGGGTGAAACCTCTAGTTCTGCCTGATCGTAATTTTTAAAATTGATGAAAGATATTTTGGATAGAATCACTTGATTTCTCATGTTTTAATTGAA
>Ga0209653_1001144_pt1 | contig 21850 bp, 20 predicted proteins | sample SaaInl6LU_22_DNA_FD_184644 | JGI IMG/M metagenome (GOLD analysis project Ga0209653, IMG submission 184644) | Marine microbial communities from expanding oxygen minimum zones in the Saanich Inlet - ESP_116LU_22_DNA (SPAdes) (version 2) | ecosystem: Environmental > Aquatic > Marine > Intertidal...
GCTTGTGATACACGTGGCTTTTTGGGTTTTGATAAGGTCCAAACAGCCTTGTGCTACGGCGTCGTTGGGCCTTCCCGGCACTGCAAACACATCGCGTTCATAGCCAAGCGCATAGGCCGCTGTGGTCAGTGCGCCGCCTTTGCTTTTGGACTCCACCACTATAGTGGCTTGTGCCAACCCAGCAATGATGCGGTTGCGCTGTAAGAAGTGCGCACGTTGGATTTGTTCATGCGACCACAACTCGGTTAAGAAACCGCCTTGCTGTTCTATTTTTTTACGGTGTTTTAGGTGTTTGTTGGGGTAGCAATTCAGAATACCATGCCCCAAACAGCCGTAGGTAATCAGGTTATTTTCAACAGCTGCCAGTTGCGCAGCAATATCAATGCCATAGGCAAAGCCAGATACTATAATGGGCTGATAGGACGCAAGGCTTTCCACCAGCTGGCGCACAAATGCCTTGCCATCGGCTGAAGGCTGCCTAGTGCCAACGATGCTAATCACACGGGTGGTGTTTGGAAAGGGCTGCCCACTGCCAAAAAGCACCAGCGGTGCATCGGGGCAGAGGTTTAGGGCAATGGGAAAGTCGGGGTCGCTATGCGCCATCCACGAAATGTCATGCGCTTCAATGCGCGCCACTTCTTTTTCGGCGGCTTCCCACACGAGCTTGGCCTCTGGACGTTTAAACACGGCAGCAATGCTGTTGAATGGCTTGGTGTTTTCGCGGCCAATGCGCTGAAAAACAGCTTCGGCACTTCCAAAATGACGGATGAGTTTTCGGGCGGTGCGGCAGCCAATCTTGGGAAGTTTGGGCAGCACAAGGGTTGCAATAAGCTCGGTTGTTTTCATAAGATTTGGTAGCACTAAAATACAAAAGTCAATCGTTTTAAAAATCCACCAAAAAATGTACATTTGTCTAATGGAGCTCGCAGCACATATACATTATTTACTTTACCGTCACGATTGCGTTAGCCTTCCGGGTTTTGGTGCTTTTTTGGTAGAGCATAAAGAGGCGTATTTTGATGCAGAGCAGCAATTGTACCATCCGCCGCGCAAGGTGTTGTCGTTTAACGAACAACTACAATCCAACGATGGCATATTGGCATCGCATATGGCTACTGTTCAGCAGTGTTCTTATGAGCGTGCCGTATTGGACATTCACCAGCAAATCATTTCTTGGAAAGAACGCGTACAAAAGGGTAAACTCAATATTGCTTCTTTGGGTGTTTTTGAAACCAATGCAGAAAGCAAATTGGTTTTTAGTGCCGAGCACGGATTGAATTTCTTGGCAGCAAGCTATGCACTTCCGCAATTGGACGCACAGCCCATTTCACGCAGTGTCGCCCAAGCAGCACCCACGCCTGTCTTTACTTTAGCGCCACAGCAGTCCAGCACCTTTATGCGTAAGGCCATGGTCGCCGCTAGCTTTTTAGCCTTGCTTGCTTTGGGGACCAACTATGTGCAAGACCAACAAACCGACTTGATTTGGCAACAGGAGCAAACGCTACGTGAAAACGCACGTGAGCAAGCCGCCGCTGCTGTTTATGACCTTGGCGAATTGCCAACCTTAAGCGTTGTTGCGCCTAAGCCCGTTGCTCTTGGCTATCACGTTATTGCCGGATCTTTCCGCAGCCAAAACAACGCCAACCGACTTGTCAGCAGCCTTAGACGTAAGGGCTATTACCAGGCAGCCAGACTGCCCAAAACCACCAGCGGATTTCACCAAGTATCTTTTGCTGCATATGCTTCGCAGCGCGAAGCTTACAATGCCAAAGCAGGTATTGTGGAAGACAATTACCCAGATGCTTGGGTACTGAAAAAATAACACCCATGGAACCAAAACACCCTAGCGCTTCCAAGACGGTTATGACCGACTTGGTACTGCCCTCTGATACCAATCCCATTAACAATTTGTTTGGTGGCGAGCTGTTGGCACGCATGGATCGTGCGGCCTGTATTGCAGCGGAGCGCCACTCCGAGCAGGTGGTGGTAACCGCTTCGGTAAACCATGTGCATTTTAGAAAACCCGTACCCCTAGGGAGTGTGCTTACGCTAGAAGCCAAGGTATCTCGTGCCTTTGGCACTTCTATGGAGGTCTTTATAGACGTCTGGAAAGAGGAGCACGAAAAGCGCGCCAAGGAAAAAGTAAACGAAGCCATTTATACTTTTGTGGCGGTGAGTAAAGCCGGCATACCGGTAGCCGTACCGCCCATTGCACCCGAAACGGCATTGGAACAAGAGCGCTACGATGGCGCCCTACGCCGCAGACAGCTTAGCCTTATTTTGGCAGGCAAACTCAAACCCGAAGATGCCACGGAGCTAAAAGCGTTGTTTCAGTAGGGGGTTGGACGGTAACGCGGGTATAGAGAGGGGTCTTTTTAGATTTCAATAAATTCAGATTTCCCAGAGGTCTTGTCTCCAGTTATCCATTCCCAATCTAACTTTAGTTTGATTTTTTGATTGTCAGTCAGGAAAATTTCAGCAATTGATTTTCCAGCTTTTAATTGGTTGTCAGTGGTTAGGCATTGATATAACATTTCTAGTTTATCATTAAGTATATGGGCTATAATTTTTCCATACTTCACACTGCCTCCGTAATAATCCGCAGTCACCAAATTACCATCTTGCTTATATTCAAAAATTGTATCCGAATTCACTTTTCCATTTTCAGAATTATCAATCAGAATAAATCTTTTATTATTAAAGTTTATGGTTTTCATAAAATATCAGAGTTTGTTACGATGACACACAATTATTGGAGTTTCCGCTCCAACTGGGCACGTTAGTCTTGCCGCTAGGCAGGTCTGTGACGCGCACCAGAGAAATTTAAAAAAAGAAAGAAAAACCAGCGTTTAAGCCAAAGGCATTTTGTATGCCCTTAAAGTCTTTATTAATTTTGGAAGAAATTCTCCCATATCCTAATTCAAGATCAATGCTTACCGTATCGTTTAGAAAAAACCCTACACCGGCACCAAGGCTATAGGTTAATATTGTTGAGGTTGATTCGTTGTTATATTCAGACGATGACGCGGTATAAGTGTTTTTATAACTTCCAATGCCCCCACTGGCACTCATAAAGGGCTTAACTTTTTTGCCGCCAAAATAATATTGTATAAATGGAGCAAAATCAACACTTGTTTCCCTATCCTCACTGTCATAATCGTAATCTTTTGTATTGGACAGCGACACACGTAATTGTACCCCTAATGCGAGATTATCTTTAATAAAGTAGCCAGCATAGGGGATAAAAGAAAAACGCGTTATCCGTTCACTAAGAGTGCTTACATTGTCTCGAACAAGCGAATGTTCTATGACTCCAGCATTAAGTATTGTTGAAGCGCCAACAAGACGTTTGCCTTTTTCGGTTTGTGCAGTGGCAAGTAAGCCAACACTTAAGGTAATTATCAAAAAGGGGGAAAAAGTAATTTTCATCATTTAAGGCGTTAATCCCCAAATGGCAAACAGCAAATGAAAGTATATAGGTTATTTGTACACTGTAAAACACATTTGGGAAGCGTTTAACCAAATATAAACAAAAAATTTATTCCACCGCCTCACGAATCAAATAGGCATAGACAGGGAAGTGGTCGCTATAGCCGCCTGTAAAACGCCCGCCCGTAAAACTCCTATAGGGATAGCCTTTATAACGTCCCGTTTTGGTGATAAGAAAAGGCTTGTTGTAAATCCCCGCCTTCCAAAATTGCCATTCAGATTTGTCGGTGCCTAACAGCCCGGGGGAGAGTTGTATCTGATCCAAAACATGCCAGGTATCTCGGTGGCAAGAGGTACCAATACCCCGCTTATAAAATGCTGTCATGGGGTTGTAAAGGCGTTTCTCTCTTATGGCCTCCTTCTTTTTGCTGCTGGCCTTAAGCACCTCAAGCAGGCTTTTGTTTGTGGGGTCGTCGTTAAAATCTCCCATATTGATGATTTTGGCAGCAGGCTGTTTTTGCAATACCGAATCCACCACAAGCTTGTTAAGCGCTGCGGCATCCATGCGGTTGGGTTCGCTGCGTTTTTGTCCGCCACTGCGCGAGGGCCAATGGTGTACCAAAAAATAGATGGGGTCTTTTTCAAGCAAGCCATAAACCAACAATTGATCTCGAGTAAAATCGCGCTCGCCATTCTCGTCATAAAGACGCAGTGCATGACGCTTAAAAGACAAAGGCAAAAAGTGTTTTTTTTGGTAGATAAGCGCCACGTCAATACCACGCTCGTCGGGGGAATCGTAATGAATAATACCGTAGTCAAAAGGCTTAAGTACGGGGCTTGATATCAAGTCTTCGACCACCTGTCGGTTTTCCACCTCACAAAGCCCAATCACCACGGGCGGCCGATGGGTGATTTCTGTGCCTATTTGGGCAAGCACCGCCGCCATATTGGTTACCTTTTTTTCGTAGACCTCAACGGTCCAACGGTCACGTCCTTCTGGGGTGCGGGAATCGTCGTTGGTTTTGGGATCGTTTAGCGTATCAAAGAGGTTTTCAAGGTTATAGAAAGCCACAGACACCACTTCATAAGCGGTGTTTTTTTCTTGCGCCCAAGCGATAGCAATACAACAATGGAGCAGTAGCAATAAATAGGTTTTGGGTTGCATGGAATAAAAAATTTATGCTAAATTTATAACATTATTTCCCCAAATAATGAACAAAATAGGCCTATTCATATTATGCTTTTGTTTTGGATTTGCGGCTGCGCAAGACCGCATCAGTGGCGTTGTTTTTGACCAAAGGGGCCGTCCTTTAGCAAATGTTAGCGTTTTGGCGAGTCCATCTGAAATTGCGCAAACAACAGACGAAAACGGACTTTTTACTATTGCTGCGTTAACCACACAAACCCTTGTTTTTACCCTTGACGGTTATGCCCCTTTTACCATAGTTGTAGCCCTTGGCGATGTAGTTTCTATACAGCTTGAGCTCAATCAAACGGAGGAAGACCCCTATGCCAATGCCCAACTTAGCATCATCAATATTTCTGACGATGCGTTAAGCGACGAAAACGATGCCTTGGACAATATATCGGGCCTGTTGCAATCGTCTCAAGATGTTTTTTTGCGCACCGCCGCTTTTGAGTTTAGTGCTTCTTTTTTTCGCCTTCGTGGTTTGGACACTGACAATGCAGCTGTTATGATCAACGGGCTGCCCATGAACAAGCTTTATAGCGGACGCCCACAATGGAGCAATTGGGGCGGACTAAACGATGTCTTGCGCAACCAAGAATTGTCACCTCCCATAGCCCCGTCAGACCATACGCTTGGGGGTGCATTGGGCACGACAAATATGAGTACACGCGCTACTGAATATTCCAAAGGAGGACGGCTTACCGTTTCCGTTTCAGACCGCAGCTACAACAACAGGCTATTGGCAAGTTATGGTACGGGGCCCATGAAAAAGGATTGGTCAGCAGCTTTTGCGGTTGGTAAAAGATGGGGCAGCTCTGGATTTCAAGACGGTACTTTTTATGACGCATATTCACTCTTTGTAGCGGTGGAAAAGCAATGGCCTAACCACAGCCTAAACGCTACGGTTATTGCCACGCCAAACCGACGGGGGAGATCATCGCCCAACACCCAAGAAGTATACGACTTAAAGGGAACGAAATATAACGAATATTGGGGATGGCAAGACGGGCAGTTACGGAACTCACGCGTTCGGCGCATTTTTGAATCCCTATTTCAGCTCAACCACAAATGGGTGCTTTCGCCCTCAACTACTTTAAATACCAACATTGGCTTTCAGACGGGTGAAGTGGGCAACAGCCGTTTGGATTATCCCGGGGGTGCTAACCCAAGCTCAGCCTATTATCAAAAATTACCGAGCTATTTTTTAACCCAAAACAGTGGACCAGACTATGAAGGGGCGTACCGCTACGCACAAGAATTTATGCAGCACGGGCAATTGGATTGGCACCATTTATACGATGCAAACCTCACCAACAACATAAACGGCCTACCTGCTGCCTACGTGCTTTATGAAGACCGCAACGACGACACTCAATTAAGCCTAAACACCAAACTGCAGACCGAACTAAACGAGAAGATTAGTTTGATAGGCCTGTTGCAACACCGATCTTTTAGCTCCCAGAATTTTGCCCAACTGACAGACATGCTCGGCGCAACCTACTATTTGAATGTAGACCCTTACGACGGCTTTCAATACGACCTCAACAATCCCAACAGCAAGCTTGGCGCAGGCGACAAGATGCGTTACCACTATGCTTTAGCAGCCAGCATCAGCGAAGCCACTTTATTGACACGATTCAATACACCAAAAATCAGTGGTTATGTAGGGGGGAATTATGTCCTTACGCACTATCAAAGAGATGGAAAATTCAAGCACGAAGCTTATCCGAACAGTTCCTATGGGAAGAGCAAAAAGCAAAGTTTCAGCAGCGGAAACCTAAAGGCAGGGCTTACGTATAAAATTACAGGCAAGCATCTGTTGCAAGCCAATGCCGCATGGCTAAACCGCGCTCCAAGCTTGCGCAATAGCTTTTCCAATCCTAGAGAAACCAACGCCATAGTAGGGGAGCTGGCCAATCGGCCGCTGCGCAACGAGCAGACGCTTACCGCCGATGCGAGTTATATATTCCGATCGCCAATTTTAAATGCACGTCTTACCGCTTTTTATGCCCAAATAAAAGACGCGAACGAGATATCGTTCTTTTTTGCGGAGGGCATAGGCGGCGATACGTCTTCTTTTGTACAAGAAATCATGCAGGGCATCCAAAAGCGGCATGTGGGCTTGGAGTTTGGCGCTGAAGGGGCACTTTCCCATTCCTTTAAGCTTAAGGCAGCTGCAGCCATCGGGCATTATGCCTATGCCAATGACCCACAGGTATACCTCACTTCTGATGACTTTGGCTATTTGGATTTTGGACTTGCCAAGATGAAGAATATCCGTTTGGCAAGTGGTCCTCAAGAGGCCTATTCCCTCGGCTTTTCATTTAGAGAAAATTTTTGGTGGGCAGGTCTCACGGCAAACTATTTTAACCGTACCTATTTGGATATAAGCCCCATCAACCGCACCCACAATTTTTTGTTGGACCAAGACGGATTGCCCATCAACAACTACGACCCCGACCAAGCACGAATGTTGCTGCAACAAGAGCAGTTTAATCCCTATACGGTTGTGAACATGGTATTGGGGAAATCGTGGCGTGTTGAAAATAAATTTATTGGCGTTTTTTTAAGCGTTAACAACCTATTTAATGAAACCTACAAAACAGGTGGTTTTGAGCAATCCAGAAATGCAAATTACAATGCGTTGCTGGCTGACGTAAGTGCCGAAAAGCGTCGTTTTGGCCCCAAATATTGGTATGGTCGTGGCACCACTTATTTTTTGAATACCTACATCCGATTTTAAACCCAATGACATGAACGCACTACTTCAAAAATCACTTTTTTTCGTCCTACTTATACTCACGGCATTGAGTTGTCAACCAGATGACGATTTTGGCATTCCAACGGCTTTAGGAACAGAAGAAAACATCCAACTTAATGCTTTGCAAACAGCTGTTGAAAAGGGTGAGAAGACCATGATAAGCATCAGTCAGCTTAAAGCTTTTTTTGTTTACCGTCGTGTACATACCATCACTGCTGATTTGGTGGTCAAGGGTTATGTGGTCTCTTCTGATCTCACAGGGAATTTTTACAAGGAAATTTACCTGCAAGATAAGCTTGAGAATCCCACCGCAGCCATTCATGTGATGCTAGATCAAGCAGACTTATACAATCGTTTTAATATCGGACGTGAAATTTATATTGATTTAAAGGGATTACATGTCGGGGAGGCACGCAGGGCTAATGGCATTATTTCATTGGGGGGTGAGCTGAATGAAGACGGCGATGAGGTAACACACCTTCGCGCACTTGATATCCAAGACCACTTCTTTCGTTCCAAAACAACAGCGGAGGTACTGCCACGACCCGTGCTGTTTTCTGAAATAAACAACAGCCATATTGGAATGTATGTGGAAGTTGCCAATGTGCGCTTTGCTGCTGCAGAACAAGGGAAGCCTTTTGTTGACCCCAAGGATTATTACGATACCCAGCGCAATATGGAAGCCTGCGAAGGCCAAAACAAAGTACCTTTTTTGTTGGAGACAAGTGCCTTTGCGGCTTTTAAGGATTTGCCCTTGCCTAGCGGAACGGGAAGCATAAAAGGGATTGTCAGCAAGACTTATAATGGCCGAAACTTGGTGCTTGCGCTTAACGATGGGCATGATGCCTGGCTCGCCGGGGGTGATTGTGTAGATTGAGGCTAAGCTTTCAGCAAAACATTAAAAATCAATTTCACTCAAAAAAGCAACAAAAACTTCAAAAAATAGCTTGTTTTGCTCCGTTTTAACTCAAAAAGGGGCAAAATGAGCAATTTCGTGTATTTAAAAAACGTGATTTTACGCTTGTTTATCCATTGTGCGAAAAAGCAGCATTTTTGCAAAACCAATTTTCACAAAAAAAGACCAAAAAAAGAGCAATTATTGTCTATTTCAAGCTGTTTTTAGCGTTTTTTATTCAAAAAACGAGCAAAATCATGTTTTTTAGGATGCTGAAAAAGCGTGTTTTTTGGAGGCGTTCCCTTTTTCTTATCAAAACAGCGAAAAAACGCAAGATGTATTTTGTTCAAAATAAACTAAAACAAGTTAAAAACACCTAAAAAAGCCTATAAAACCTACAAAAAGGCTTCTTTTTATATCAAAAAAGCCTAAAAAATGAAAATGTCTTTTTGTATTTTATGTCACTCAAAAGTGCACGCCCACGCCAATCTTAAAGCCTATGTCAAAATTCTACAGCTTTGAGTTCAAGGCTTCTTCATATACACCTGCTTTTATAACAATTGGCAACTTGGTTTGGGGTGTAATCATAACGCCTTGAAAAGAATGAGCTCCAACAAAGATGCGTTCATCCGTTTCACCCGAAAAGTTTGTTAGGTTTTCATTTCCAACCAATACACCAAGCTTAACGTTTAGTAAAACCGATTTCGACAGCGGATTATAACCACTCAGCCCAATAGTTAGCTGTCCTATTGATGCACTCTGATAGTTGGTTTTCTTAAACGCCTTATCGTTTAAATCCGTAGTTCTAAATCCAGCACTTACAGGTATCAGCCAATTACCCCACCATTGGTTGGTGTTTTGCAAATATTCTACATCTAGTCCTGAGGTGTTTATGCCCTGGGTCTTGGAAACCAGGATGATGCTGTTCCACTCGATTTGGTCAGCATCGGAATTGTTTTGCGCTAGCACTAGGTTACATGCACCAAAAACAATGAGTGCTAGTAAGTAGGTTTTTTTTCATTATTAAATTTTTTGATTCCAGTAGCATTATTCTTTTGGCTTTGTGTAAGGAATTCTCCTTGAAGCTTTTCTCATTATGATATTAATCAATTGATCTGTAGACGATCCGATTGAACCCGAAACAGCCTTGTTGTAATTAACGAGGACTTTTCCATCGTCAGCGTTATGAATAAACATATTTATAGTAGCTCTATTCGTAGCGCCATAAAACCCAACCAGTACACCAAGTGCAGCACCAACTCCGTCGGACATGGGTTTATTTGTTTCAAATCTACCGTTGATTACAGCATCTACGTCCAATATTGTTGCAATTTCTTCAACAGTAAAATCCTTAATGTTTGAATATGAAATACCTTCCTTCTTCAATAAGGCGTTGGTTTTGTTGACATCTTGGACTTCAACCCATAACTTTCCCTGTTGTTTTCTTTTAAGAAACCAGGAGTACATTGATTGCTGTATGTTATAACTTTCATTTTGTTGCATATCTTCTAATTGACCTTCTTTTAACTCTTTCATTTTTTTTGGACGAAGTGATATGGTTGTTTCAAAAGGAATTACAGCAATGATTTCGTGGTCATTACCGAATTTAGAAAATTCGGGATCTACGAACAACCTTGTTTGTCCATAGGAACTAAAAAAAGGTATTATTAAAACAATTGATAAGATGATTTTTTTCATAATAAAGGGGTTTATAAAAGTTAAAATCAACCCATAGGCTGATGTATTAAACCCCAAAGCAGTCAAAAAGAAAAGAAATCAAATTAGGTTAATCCTTGGCTTTAAGAACACATTTGGGGCGCGTTGAGGTAAAGTTAAACAAAAAAAATAATTTTCATGCTCTTTATATTTCAGTTTCACCCTTTCTGAGAACTTTTTCATGTATATTTTGCGGCATACCCGATGCTTCCTTTAAGCACGGTGGGCCTTAGGGCAAACACTCACCGCCTGTTTTGTACCTTTGCGCTTTAATAAAGCGATATGATGCTATCCATGACAGGCTACGGCAAAGCGGAGTTTAATACACAAGGCAGAAAACTGCGCGTTGAAATTAAGTCGCTCAACAGCAAATCATTTGATCTTAATTTTCGTACACCTGCACGCTACAGAGGCCTTGACCTACCTGCGCGCAAACAGCTAACAGCAATGTTGCATCGCGGGAAATGTGAAGTGAATGTTTTTGAAGAGTGGGTTGCCGGTCAAGATGCAGCACAAATTAACAAAGCCGTTGTGGCACACTACATGGACGAATTAAAAGCCATTTCCACCTTGTCAGACGAGGTACTTTTGCCAACCGTGATGCGCATGCCCAATGTATTTGCATCGGCAGAAGACAGCATTTCAGAAGAAGAGCAAGAGATATTTTTAAGTACTCTTAAAAAAGCTGCGGAGGAATTGGTTGCTTACCGCCAACAAGAAGGTATTTCTTTGGGGAAAGACCTCACCGATCAATTGGCGCAAATCAAAGCACAGCTCAAAAGTATAACTGCGCAAGCCGATACACGCATCGCAACACGTAAGCAAAAACTGCATGAACAGTTACGTCAGCTAACCTTAGAGTATGATCAAGAGCGTTTGGAGCAAGAGCTGGTTTATTACCTCGAAAAATGGGATATCAACGAAGAGTTGGTACGCTTGCAGCACCACCTCGATTATTTCCAAACCAACCTAGACGAAAACACCCCTACCAAAGGCAAAAAACTAGGATTTATTGCCCAAGAAATGGGACGTGAGATCAATACCATAGGATCTAAAGCCAACGATGCAGATTTGCAAAAATCTGTTGTTAGCATGAAAGATGCTTTGGAGCGCATCAAAGAACAAGTACTCAACGCCTTGTAATGAAAACGGGAAAATGCATTGTTTTATCGGCCCCTTCGGGCAGTGGAAAAACAACCATTGCCAAACACTTGCTTGCTCAGGAAAACCTCAACTTGGCATTCTCTGTGTCGGCTACTTCAAGGCCACCAAGAGGGCAAGAAGTTGACGGCAAAGACTACTACTTTCTCTCCGAAGCAGCTTTTAAAGCAAAAATTGCTGAAGGTGCTTTTGCCGAATACGAAGAGGTATACCCGGGCATGTTTTACGGGACATTAAAATCTGAGTTAGATCGCATTTGGGCATTGGGCAAAAATGTGGTGTTTGACATAGACGTGGTAGGCGGATTAAACATCAAAAAACAATTTCCCAACAATACCCTTTCCATATTTATCAAGCCTCCGAGCACGGAAGCCTTGGCGGAGCGCTTGCGCCAACGGGGTACGGACAGCACAGATAAGATTTCCATGCGATTGGAAAAGGCAAATGTCGAAATGGCGCGCGCCAACGAATTTGATGTGGTGGTGGTAAACGACCATTTGGAAACTGCCAAAAGCGAAACGGAAGAACACATCAGCAACTTCTTGGCAGGATGAAGCGGATTGCGCTATTTTTTGGAAGTTTTAATCCCATTCACAACGGACATATAGGTATTGGCCAAGCGGTACTTGATGAACAAAAAGCAGACGAGGTACATTATATCCTGACCCCACAAAATCCACATAAAAATACGGCTGCACTTTTGCCAGAGGAGCACCGCTGGAATATGTTAACACAGGCCTTAGCGCCTTATGATGGTTTGGTGGCCAACGACATTGAACTGCACATGCCCAAGCCGAGCTATACGGCAAATACCCTTCAAAAACTTACGGCTGAGCATCCTGATAACGCCTATTTCATGCTGATGGGCGCCGACAGTGCCGTTGGATTGGACGGCTGGCAAAATGCGGCTTATATCAAGCAATTCCCGCTGTTGATTTACCCCAGAAATGACATTTCCTTAGATGCATTTCCAGCACACCAACGTCTTCAAGCTCCTTTATTGGATATTGCTGCCACACGCATACGCGAAACAAAGGATGTACAGCAGCTAAAAGCTTGGTTGCCGGAGGCGGTTTTAACTTACATCAAAACCCACCAACTTCTTAATGATATTTAATCTTCCGCAAAATCCGCTGGGTGTCTTTTAGCCCTTGGTAGGCGTGTTCGCTATGTTGCTTGATCACGGCAGTGAGTTCGTTTAATTTGTCGAGTGCTTCTTCAAAACCATTGAGGTAACACAGCATATAGGTAGGCGCCAAGTTGCCCACATCTTCCTTATCGTTTTTGGTTAGGCTTAGGTTTTTGAGCAGCTTTTCGCCCAAGGCATTGTTGGCATTATAGATGTGGTGCAGCAGCTTCTTTTCATATTTAGGGGGTTCAAACAAAAAAGCGGTATCAATTTGGTAAGAGCCTTTATTATCAAACAAAAAAGAAACCCGCTCAAGGGGGTAGTATTTGTATGCATGATGAAACCCCAAACGGACATATTCAATAATACTAAACGAATGCGCGTCCATTTCGATTTCCACCTCATCATGGGTGGAGTAGAACAATTTAACATGCTCGTTGATGAGTTCAACATCCACTCTTGAATAATAAGTCCTTCCTTTTTCCTTTTTTTCCAGTCCCGCCCAGCAAAGTACAAACGACTCCTTAAAAACCTTGTAGCTGGGTTTTAGTACTTTATCGTGGCGGTTCATAAAATCAACAACGCCGTCAAGCGTTAGTACGATGTTGTTTTGGGCGTGCTTTTCAATTTCTGCTACCACTGTAGAATTGGTGTCTTGCAGCTCAATGTCAAAAACCTTGGATACGGAGATACTTCCATCTCTAAAAAACACAGCGCCACCAAAATATTTCCAGATGTTTTTTCGAAGTGCTGTTATTTTATTGGTGGGCCTGATGGTCACCAAGCCCACAACCTTGCCCTCAGCCAAATGCGGAAAGTGAATATTTTCATAGAGCACCAAAGGCGGGTTTTCCAAATAAGCATTGATGAGGTTTTGCAGCTTGGCGTCATCAAAAAAGTCTACTCCGCGAATGCTGCTGTCGCCGTCATCTACGCCCACAACGATGTATGAGTTATTTTTTGGATTGGAATTCGAAAGGGCACAAATGTGTTTTAGGAATTTAGCCTTGCCTTCGCGCTGGCTTAAATTCAGCTGTCTTTTTTTATCGTAAAAACTGTTTTCATCGTTGTGGGCGAGCAAGCTTTTGATGAGCAGCCTTTTATTAATCATCACAAATGTTTAATGCAAAGTTAGTGAGCTATTTCAACACTTTTTGTAATACCTTTGAGAAGCCCTATTTTTAACCAAATGTTAACAGGTGCACTGCACATTTTTGTACATTTTGCAACGCTAATTAAAAAACGAAAAACATGAGCGATAACGCTGTAGATATCAAGGCACTTAACGAGCACATAGAAAAAGAAAGCGCTTTCATTGACATCCTAACGCTTGAGATGAACAAGGTCATCGTAGGTCAAAAACAAATGGTAGAACGTTTGCTTATTGGCTTGTTGGGACAAGGACACATACTGCTAGAGGGTGTTCCAGGACTAGCCAAGACTCTTGCCATCAACACCTTGAGCAAGGCAGTTAAAGGTAGCTTTAGCCGTATTCAATTTACACCCGACTTGCTTCCAGCGGATGTAGTAGGAACCATGATTTACAACGCTAAAGAAAATGATTTTAGCATCAAAAAAGGACCGGTGTTTGCCAATTTTGTACTGGCTGATGAAATCAACAGAGCCCCTGCAAAGGTGCAATCTGCCCTGTTGGAAGCCATGCAAGAGAAGCAAGTTACCATTGGCGACGAAACCTTTAAGCTCAAACCGCCATTTTTGGTAATGGCCACGCAAAACCCAGTGGAACAAGAAGGAACCTACCCACTGCCAGAAGCCCAAGTAGACCGCTTTATGCTCAAGGTAATCATTGATTATCCAAATCTTTCAGATGAGCAAGAGATTGTTCGTGCCAACCTTAACGACTCTTTTGGCACGGTAAAACCGGTGATCAGTACAGCGCAAATCTCCAAAGCGCAAAAGGCCGTTCGCGAAGTGTATATGGACGAAAAGATTGAAAAGTACATCTTGGACTTGGTTTTCGCTACGCGATATCCCGAAAAATATAAATTACAATCCTTAAAACCACTTATTAGTTTTGGTGCTTCACCAAGGGGTAGTATCAATTTGGCAACGGCTGCCAAATGTTATGCCTTTATCAAGCGCCGTGGCTATGTGATTCCAGAAGATGTTCGTGCTGTTGTTTATGATGTGTTGCGCCACCGTATTGGCATTACGTATGAAGCCGAAGCCGAGAACGTCACCTCGGAAGACATCATACAGCGCATTGTTAACGCTGTGGAGGTGCCTTAGTCTAAAAACAGCTTTTTGCTATGGATACAAAAGAGCTTTTAAAGAAAGTTCGGAAGATAGAAATCAAAACCCGCCGATTGAGCAATCACATCTTTGGGGGGGAATATCACAGTACCTTTAAGGGCCGTGGCATGACCTTTAGCGAGGTGCGTCAATATCAATATGGCGATGATGTCCGTGCCATTGACTGGAATGTTACCGCACGCTACCAAGAGCCTTATGTTAAAGTATTCGAAGAAGAGCGTGAGCTAACGCTTATGCTGGTAGTAGACGTGAGCGGTTCTGCCGATTTTGGTTCATTGGAACAGCGCAAGCGCGATACCCTTACCGAAATTGCCGCCACCCTTGCCTTTTCTGCCTTACAGAACAACGATAAAGTTGGGCTGCTGATGTTTTCAGACGATGTGGAATTATTTATTGCGCCCAAAAAGGGAAAATCACACGTATTGCGCATCATTCGTGAGCTTTTGGAGCATCACCCTAAAAGCACTAAAACAGACATTGCCGGCGCATTGGAGTTTATGAGCCGTATTCTTAAAAAACGTGCTATTGTATTTGTGCTGTCTGACTTTTTAGACAACGATTATTCCAAATCGGTGCAATTGGCTGCAAGAAAGCACGACCTTACAGGCGTTCGCCTTTATGATCCCATAGAAGCCAAACTTCCAAAAGCAGGACTATTGCTTGTCCGTGATGCGGAAACAGCGGCGCATATATGGGTGAACAGCTCATCAAAATCGGTACGCACGGCCTATGCGCTTGCACACCGAAAAACCGCTGATTATTTCAGTACACAGTTCACAAGATATGGCGCAGGGGCACTTTCATGTGCCACCAACGAAAGCTACGTCAAAAAACTACTAACCTATTTCAAAGGCCGTGGATAGAGGGATACGCTTTTTGCTTTTGATAGTCTCGTATTGGAGCATGGCCCAAACGCAAGTAATCCTTACGGCCGATACGCTTGAGGTGCGCTTGGCAGAGCAAATAAACCTCGACTTGGTTGTGTCCACCGACAAACAAGCAAGCATACAGTTTCCGCCGCTCAAGGCATTTGCCCCTTTTGAGGTTATTGACAGCACGGCTGTTGATACCACCGTTGCAGCAAATACAGTTACATATTCCAAGACCTATGCGGTCATCCAATTTGATTCGGGGCAGTTTACCCTACCCCAACAAATTGTGGTTGTAGACGGAGAAGTGTTTAAAACAGATTCCCTTTTGGTAAGGGTTAAGGACGTGGCTGTAGACACTTTGGAACAACCCCTTTTTCCGATCAAGACTATTTTGCCCATGGCCAAAAATACCACAGGTTGGTGGAAGCCCTATAGCTATGGTTTTTTGATTTTAATCGTCCTTGTACTGCTCTATTTCTTTGTTGTAAAAACCCAAAAACGCATTCGTGCCAAGCGAGAAAAAATGCCGCCTTTTGAGCGCGCCCTACAAGCTTTGCAGGCACTGGAATCCAAACAACTAGACAAACAAGAGGCTTATAAAGATTACTACTCTGAAATGACGGACATTGTTCGCAACTACTTAGAGGACGAGACGAATATTGACGCCTTAGAAAGTACTTCTGAAGAACTCTTGACAAAGTTGGAGTTGTTGCGGGATACGGGTAACCTTGAACTGACAAACGCAACAATTGATCAACTTAAGGAGGTATTGTCAACAGCCGATCTGGTTAAGTTTGCACGTGCCCTTCCGGAAGAGTATTTGGCGCGATTGGATCGAGAAAAAATCGAATTGGTTGTTAAAGATACCAAGGAGGCACTGCCCGAACCAACAGAAGAAGAACGTTTACAAAATGAGGCCTATGCCCGAATGCGCCGCAAGCAACAACAGCTTCAGCGTTTTAAAATTGCAGGCTTTTCCTTTTTGGGAGTATTAGCCATTGCCGCGGGTATCATGATTTACAATTATGGTGCCGTCCAAGCCAAGGATCGCGTGTTTGGACACCCAACCTTAAAGTGGCTGCAACAAGAATGGGTTTCGAGTACTTATGGCATTTCTGCGATGATACTAAAATCCCCGGATATCTTAAGTAGAAAGACCACCCAAAACCGTCTAAATCAGCAATTTGTATTGGGTTCTTTGGAAGATGCATTTATGATAGTACTGCACATGGAGCATTCAACAGCAGAAGCGGAACAAACCATCGACTTGCAGCAAAAAGTAGACAAGGTGATTGGCACTTTTGACAGCATGGGAGCGACCAATATTTTTCAAAAACAGAACAACTACAAAACAACTTCAGGAATTGAGGGAATTGTGGCTTCGGGCTCTTTTGATTGGACCAAAAAGAACAAAGACACCCAGCGTAAAACCTATGAGGTTTACCACTTTACTGAAAACAAAGGCTTTCAGCAGCTTCAGTTGGTCTACGATCGAAACGATCGCTACGCCAAAGAACTCATTACCCGAATGCTGAACAGTATTGAATTTAAAAAGGAAAAACCATGATGGATTACACCTTTGCATATCCTGATTTTTTCTGGGGGCTGTTGTTGATTCCCCTTTTAGTGACATGGCATGTTCTTTCGCGAAAAAAACAAGTGGCGCATTTGCTTAGCTCTAGCATTGACGCTTTTTCCAAGTCGGGTAGTTTAGCCAAATGGCGCCCCATATTGTTGGTGTTGCGGCTGTTGGCCATTGCTCTCATTGTAACCGCTTTGGCGCGTCCACAAACACAAGACGTTAGCACCCAAACCAAAACAAACAAAGGAATAGATATCGTTATCGCTATAGATGTTTCGTCCAGTATGTTGGCGCGCGACCTTAAGCCCAACCGCTTGGCGGCTCTTAAAAAGGTGGCGGCAGACTTTATTGCCAAAAGGGAAACAGACCGCATAGGCTTGGTAGTATATGCAGGCGAAAGCTATACCAAAACGCCCATAACTTCAGACAAGGCCTTGGTGATTGATGTACTTAACAAGGTTAGCTATGATGGCGTGATCAACGACGGAACGGCCATTGGGATGGGGCTAGCCACTGCTGTAAATCGATTGCGCGACAGCAAAGCCAAGAGCAAGGTAATCATCTTGCTTACAGACGGCGTAAACAACACTGGTTTTGTAGACCCCAAGACAGCGGCGGGTCTTGCAAGTACATATGGCATTAAAACCTATACCATTGGATTGGGCAGTAACGGCAGCGCACCTGCTCCTGTTGCCCTACGCCAAGACGGCACTTTTGTGTATCAATTGCGAAAGGTTGAAATTGATGAGGAGTTACTCAAGTCTATTGCTGCGGAAACGGGCGGGAGCTACTACCGCGCTACAGACAACAAAAAACTAGCAGCTATTTACAAGGAGATAGATAAATTAGAACGAACAGATGTAGAAGAAATCCGTTATACCAAATACCACGAAAAGTTTAGGTGGTTTGTCTTTGCTGCAATGGGTGCATTATTTTTGGAATGGCTTTTGCGTCTTACGCTTTTTAAATCAGCACTGGCATGATACAATACGAAGAGACAATGTATTTTTATTTGCTATTGCTCATACCGCTAATGGTATTGGGCTATGTGCTTTTTAGCTTCTGGAAAAAAAGAGTGTTGCAATCGTTGGCATCTGCAAAAATGATGGATCATATCGCTCCAGAACGCTCTTCGTTTAAAGGCTGGCTTAAGCAAATTTTGTTTTGGCTGGGCTGGGCTTTTATATGCTTGGGATTGGTCAATCCACAGATTGGCACTGAACTTGAGACCGTTAAAAGAGAAGGGGTAGATCTGGTATTTGCCATTGATGTGTCCAAGAGTATGCTGGCAGAAGATATTGCGCCAAATAGATTGGAAAAGGCCAAGCGCCTTGCGGGGGAGTTGATCAATCAATTGGTTAGCGACCGCGTGGGTATCATTGCCTATGCCTCATCGGCCATTCCACATTTGCCCATTACAACAGACTATGCCGCAGCTCGATTGTTTTTGTCGTCATTGGACACCAACATGATTTCATCCCAAGGGACGGCCATTTCCGCAGCCATGCGCTTGGCGGAAACTTATTTCGACGACGAAAACCAAACCAACCGTGTGGTGTGTATTATTTCTGATGGAGAAGACCATGGCGATGATGCCTTGACAGCAGCATCACGTGCTGCCCAACTGGGGATTACGTTTTTTACTGTGGTTGTGGGAACCGAAAAAGGCTCCGTAATTCCCATAACCAAAGGGAATTCCACGTCTTATAAGAAAGATGATAAGGGAGAGGTGGTTATTACAAAAAGCGATTTTGAACAGATGGAGTCCATAGCAAAACAAACCGACGGCTTGTTTTTGGATGGCAGCAACACCGAGGAGGTGGTAACATCCATTATTGACCGTCTAAAGCAGATGGATAAACAAGAGTTTGAAGCCAAACAATTTGCTAAATTTAAAGACCAGTTTCAATGGTTTTTAGGTATTGGTTTGTTTTTGATTGTACTTGACTTATTTTTATTCTATCGCAAAACCCAGTGGGTTAAAAAACTAAATTTGTTCCAAGATGCTTAGGCTATTGCTCCCCATACTGCTATTCCCATTTGTTGTTTTAGGACAGGAGGCTCCCCTTGTTCAAAAAGCAGACAATTATATCTATGATGGCAATCAAGCTTTTGATGCATCGAATAATGTTGAGGCGGAAAAGAATTACCGCAGGGCTACTGCCACGGGTCTGAAAAAAGATATTGCGCAGTACAATATGGGAACCACCTTGCAACAAGACAACTATGTAGCAGAGGCCCTATCGGTATATGCCGATGCGGTTGAAATCACGAAAGAACGTCCAAACAAACACCGAAACTTTCACAACATTGGCAATGCGCTGATGCAAATAAAGGAGTATAAAGGTGCTGTTGAGGCGTATAAAAATGCGCTTCGCAACAACCCCAATGATGATGAAACACGCTACAATTATGCCTTAGCTAAAAAAATGTTGGAAGACGAGGAAAATAAAGACGACCAAAAGGACGACCAGAAAGATCAGGACAATAAGGATAATCAAGACAACAAGGACAACAACGACAATAAAGACCAGGACCAAGACAAAAAGGGGGATAAGGACAAGGATCAAGAAGGCGATAAGGAGCAAGACAAGAACGAGGGTTCTGACGATGAGGGGGAAAACGAAAAGGACAACAAAAAGGACGACCCAAAAGATCAAGACGAAAAGGGAGACAAGGAAAAAGACCAACAACAACCCCAAGGCAATCCTACGCAATTATCACCTCAACAGGTAAAGAACCTGCTCGAAGCCATGAGCAACGAGGAGAAAAAAGTTCAAGACAAAGTCAATGCCCAGAAGGCAAAGCCAGCGGGCGTTAAAAGCAAAAAAGATTGGTAATGAGACAGCTGCTTATTTGTTGTTTTCTGACTCTGGTGCTATCACCAGTTGCTTTTGCGCAGGTCGATTTTAAAGCTCAAATAAGCAAGAGTCAACTTGGCATCAACGAACGCCTGCGTGTCGAGTTTAGCATGAATAAAGACGGCGATAATTTCGCTCCTCCCTCTTTTGACGGATTTAGAGTGGTAGCGGGGCCAAGTCAGTCGGTTAGTAATATGTATGTTAATGGAAAGCGATCGTTTTCAAAAAGCTATACCTATCTGTTAACTCCCTTAAAAAAGGGAAAGAATGTCATTGGGCAAGCATCTATTGAAATCGACGGGGAAATTTATAAAACAACACCGGTTCCGGTAGAAATAACAGCTGCTGTTGAAATACCCAAAAATCCAAACGACCCAAATTACATAGCATCTGAAAGCCTTCATTTGGTAGCAGCCTTGTCCAAAAGCAAGGTTTATATAAACGAACCCATAACGGTGGTGTACAAACTTTATTTTGACAGTAAAGTGCGGCCATCCGATGTCAACCCCATTGACATGCCTGAATACAACGACTTTTGGTCGCAAGACATACCTTCTAGACGAACCATTGAAAAGGAAATGTACAAGGGCAAGCTGTATAATTATGTGGCATGGCAGCAGACGGTCCTCTATCCACAACGCGCTGGTAAACTACCCATAGCCCCGCTTTCATTAGACGTGCAACTAGACGTTCCGACCAACCGCAGAGACTTTTTTGGAAATCAGGTCTATACCCAGGTTTCACGAACCATAACAGCTGGCAAGCGTACCCTAACGGTATTGCCATTTCCCGACGAGGGCAAGCCGACCAATTTTAACGGCGCTGTGGGTGACTTTAGCTTTGAAGTAAAGACGTCTAAAAATGCACTCAATGCTTCGGAATCGCTACAAGCAACAGTGGAGGTAAAGGGTAAAGGAAACCTCAAGCTTTTTTCACTGCCAGAAATGGCAACTCCAAGCGCACTTGAACGATACGACCCCGAATACAGCGAACAAGTGAACACAACGCTTTCGGGCATGCGCGGTTCAATAAAGAACACCTATACATTGGTTCCACAGTTTCAAGGGAAGTATCCCATTCCTCCCATTGCATTTAGCTATTTTGACCCCAAGGCAAAAACATACAAAACACTAGAATCAGCGGAGTTGGTTATAGACGTACTTGAAGGTCCAAAGGCAGCGACGCCCGTGGTGAATGCGCCAAACGCAGCCACAGTTGCTGTTCCAAATGTTACGGGCTCTTTTCAGTTTATTGCGCAGCAAACTTCTTTTAAATCCATAAAGCAATTGCCCTTCTTTGGCAGCGCATTGTTTTTTGCCCTGTTGGCTTTTCCTGTCATACTCCTGCTGTTGTATTTTATAATACGCAGTCAAACGCCCGACGCCACGGCAATTGCAAGACGGCATAAGGCGCGCTTGGTTAAAAAGTTTTTGGGTAAGGCCAAGAAAAACATGTCTGATGCTTCCGCTTTTTATGTTTCGCTTGAAGCTGCACTCCACAATTACCTAAAGGCTAGGCTACAGATTCAAACTTCCGATTTTAGTAAAGAAAAAATGCAAACGCTGCTTTCCGATAAAGGTGTTGAAAAAGATACCGTAGGCTTGTTTATTCAAGTTTTGACCAACTGTGAGCTTGCCCGTTATGCGCCCAGTTCTCGCAGCAGCATGGAGCAAGACTACGATACCGCTGTAGCCGCCATAACCCAAATGGACAAACAATTTAAGTCATGAAAAACATCTTACTTTTTGCACTTTTTTCTTGCTTGACTTGTTTTGGGCAAGACCCAGAAGATCTTTTTAGAGAGGGTAATATTGCCTACAATAAAGGGGCTTATGACCGTGCCATTGTCTATTACGATTCTGTCAGTTCTTTGGGTGTTCATTCACCAGAATTGTACTTTAACCTCGGTAATGCTTACTACAAAAAGAACGCAATAGCTTCCAGCATATTGAACTACGAAAAAGCCCTATTGTTGGATGCA